>Ga0078972_1000572_pt1 | contig 152010 bp, 107 predicted proteins | sample YelNatPaOPGAMG01_FD_67568 | JGI IMG/M metagenome (GOLD analysis project Ga0078972, IMG submission 67568) | Hot spring thermophilic microbial communities from Obsidian Pool, Yellowstone National Park, USA - OP-RAMG-01 (SPADES assembly) (version 2) | ecosystem: Environmental > Aquatic > Thermal... | reverse complement strand
ATTAAGTGAAGAATCATCAACTTCTGTCAATAAACTATATGATAATGTTTCAGCTTCAGTACGGAAGGTCTTGTGAACTCACTAAAATCCATACGGTTTTCAGATGAACCCGTAAAGGTGCGCTGACCAGTACCAAAATTTCCCGGCCTTCCTCCTGGGGGAAACTGTCCGGGGACGGGTCCCATACCTGGCATTCCAGGCCTTCCTCCTCCCATTCCGGATGGCAGTTCCATGTATCCGGTTACAGCATATATTCCGACTTCCCGTTGGGATAAACCATTTTTTCTTTGCAAAAACAACATTTTCAGAGGAATAACCGCTTCATAAATAAGTTCATGAGTGTCAGTAATCTGTATTCCTATTTTAACAGGAGAATCGGTTAGTTTCCCTGTAAATTTCTGGGGCAGAGATGGAAAACCTGAAAGTTCAACTTTTTCATTTTCCATTGTTATCTTCTCATTCCTGGTTCGATTCCGTCCAAACTCTTCAGGATTCATCATTCGTCGCTGATCAGATTGCCCTCTGTGACCAAACTCCCTCACGGGACACTTTATACCAATCTGCTTATTGTTTGAACCGGTCGTATCAACCCAGACCGTAAAACCAAATCTTGTAATTTTCTGTACAACATACCTATCCGCAGTTTTTAAACGAATGTACAGAAAATTGCTGTCATTCGACATTTTGACGAGAAATCCATTTTTCTCGTAAAAATCGTCTCTGTCAGACCATTCAACATCCCTGCCATCAGCTATGATGGGGAAAGACTGATAAGTTCCCTTGTTCAACCGGATGGTTGCGCAGGAAAAAGTTCCCAGACAAAGGAACAAAAGAATAATGAGATTTCCAGAGTTTCTCATATTTTTGGAAAATTACCAGATTATATCAATAATATTTGACAAAAGACAACTCAAAAGTGGTCGCTCTCTGAACAAAAAAAAAGCGTCCTGCAAACAGAACGCTTTATAAGAATTCAGATAAAATGATAACCTATTTAACCTTAAAAATTGTAGTATCAACAGGTTGATTAAAGGCCACTTTTGCAACTTTCTGCGCCATGCTGAACTGTCCGCCAAAATCCATAAAGGTGTTGAACGGCATTGTGAGACCGGCATCCGTTTTTCTGAAATCACTCATTGTGATGGTGATGTCGACGCTCTGACCCATCATATCTCCCTTCATCACGGTTTGAATTATCTGCCAGGAGCTGGGGTCGATGAAAAGGAACATTTCGCGGTTGGAAGGATCTGTGAGCTTAAGTTTGTAAGCATTCACTGATCCGACCTGCTCCCTGCCAACAAGTTCCAGCTTGTTTCCCTTCTGCTGGTAGTCAACAAGAGCATCACCGGGAAAGATCTGATCGCGGTTCATTTTGTACTGGTCTTCCGGCATGGGCTGAGGGTCTGAACCTCCCATCATAGGATTAACAGTCCATCCCTCTTTATCAGTAATAACCTGAATGATTTTATTCCCCATCACTTCCATTTCGGTTCTGGCTCCCTTGCCAAAAAGTACAGTGGTTACCGATGGGGCTTCGGTTCCCATAACTTCAATTGTTTGTTCCACCGTCATGGAGGTTACCTTCGACATGGCATCTTTTCCACCAAGGGCTTCGACGTGGCGGGCAACAATCTCATCAAGGGTCTGTGCAGTAACAGGTGCAATCAGAGCAAACAAAAAAAGGATAATTTGTATTTTCGATTTCATGGTAATTGGATTTTGCAGTGCAATTTAATCATTTCTTGTTACAAATCGATTTTATTAAGAAAGTAACCTAATCCCATATAAAAAAACCTTGCAATTGGCTTTGAGACCAACTGAAAGGTTTTAAATCGCTGGAAAGACTGAACAAGAACCCTGCGCAATCCGCCACAAGGGCCGCTTCCACTCCGTTTCAGCGGGATTAACCCGGATGCCATCCCATAAGGCCAACCCACTGCGCATCAGTTCGCTTTCCCTCCTGATGCGCAATCCGCCACAAGGGCCGCTTCCACTCCGTTTCAGCGGGATTAACCCGGATGCCATCCCATAAGGCCAACCCACTGCGCATCAGTTCGCTTTCCCTCCTGATGCGCAATCCGGGTTAAATTATCTTGATTAAGGCCTTAACACCTTAATTTCCCTGTCAGGTACCAGTGCCTTTGTGTTTTTCTCAACGGTCAGATCATTCGCCAGCTCAAAAGTTGCCTTCTGCCGGATGTCAAGTGATGAAACCCCTACACGCACTTCATAATTCCCCTTTTCTGCTATCCAGGAACTGGTGGCCTCATCAAATGAAGCAAGGTCGCGGGGAGTAAGCACAAAGTGCAATGTCTGTGTTTCTCCCGGCTGCAGAAGGGAAGTTTTGGCAAAGGCCACCAGCTTTTCAGCAGGTTTTACAAGCTTTCCCGCCGGTGCTGACAGATAAACCTGAACGACTTCCCGTCCGGGGGCATTACCGGTATTTTTAACATCTACACTGAATTCATATTTCCCAGCAAACTGACCGGATGATGCCACCATGTTGCTGACGTCAAAGGTGGTATACGACAAGCCGTAACCGAATTCATAGGCAACAGGAACGTTGAATGTGGTAAAATAGCGGTATCCGACAAAAATATCTTCTTCATATACCACTTCGGCCGGTTTGGCGCGCAGGAAAGCTTCCTCAAGCGGGGAACCGGGTTTACGGGTTGAAGTATCCGGAAGTTCAATACCCGGGAAATTCTTTGCGGAAGGCACATCGTCATACTTCATCGGAAATGTACAGGCCAGTTTCCCCGAAGGATTAACCTTTCCCAGAAGAACATCGGCAATGGAATTGCCTGCTTCCTGCCCCGGCTGCCATGCCAGAAGAACAGCGTCGGGAATATCCCTCCAGCTGGCGGTTTCAATTACACCGCCAATATTCAGCACCACCACAACCTTTTTCCCTGCGGCATGAAATGAACTGCTTACGGTTTTTATGAGGTTTATTTCCTCATCGCTGAGGTAAAAATCGCCCTTTTCGGCTTTTCTGTCGGCACCTTCACCGGATATCCGGCTGATGGTAATCAGAGCAGCATCAGCATTCCGGGCAGCAGCAGAAGCAAGTGCCGGCTTCACCGGAAATTCCGGAATAACCGGAGGAGGCATAAAGAAGAACCGACGTTGCTTAGGCTGTTGTGCTTTTGCCTTCTGAATGTGATCCAGTTGCTCTTTCATACTCTTTTCCTCAATGGTGAGTCCGGCATTTTCGAGTCCCTGAACAAGCGACACAGTATATGCCTCGTTTACATCCCCACTCCCGGTACCGCCTGATATCAGATTAAAGGAACCCACTCCGAAAATGGCTACCTTTTTAATATTCGAAAACGGCAGGGCATTGTTGCCGTTCTTCAAAAGCACCATTCCTTCGGCAGCTGCCTTCCGGGTCACCTCAGCGTGCGCCTTCAGATCCGGCTTGTTTGAATAAGCATACCCCCTGAACTTCGGTGATTTAAGAACAATATTCAGGATGTTTTCAACATTTTTGTCCAGAACTTTTTCTTCCAGTTTGCCCTCTTTTACCGCCTGAATAATCTCACTGATCTGTTTCCCGCTTCCGGGCATCAGCAGGTCATTACCGGCTTTCATCTGGGCCACCGGATCTTTTCCCCCACCCCAGTCGGTCATGACATACCCTTTGAATCCCCAGTCATTGCGCAAGATTTTCGTCAGCAGGTCATGGCTTTCTGAAGTATAAGTACCGTTGATTTTGTTATAGGACGACATAACCGTCCACGGCTGCCCTTCCTGAACGGCAATGCGGAAACCCTCAAGATACAGCTCGCGAAGTGCTCTTTCGCTCACGATAGTGTTCACCGTATTCCGGTTGGTTTCCTGGTTGTTGGCTGCAAAATGCTTTATGGAAGTACCAACACCCTGCGACTGAATGCCTCTCACCATGGCAGCAGCCATTTTACCTGTAATGAGGGGATCTTCGGAATAATACTCAAAATTCCTTCCGCAGAGCGGATTTCTTTGCAGATTCATGCCCGGGCCGAGGATGACATCGGCCCCGTATTCCAGCACTTCATTTCCCATCGATTCGCCAACCGATCTAACCAGAGCCGTATCCCAGCTGGAGGCCAGCAGGGTAGCAATGGGGAATGCAGTGCAAAAATAGGTATTGCTGTCTCCTTTGCGCATGGGATTTATCCTGAGGCCGGCCGGACCATCACACAAAACGTTAGTCGGTATGCCCAGGCTTTCAAATTCGGCTGTACGACCGGCTGCTCCCGGCACCAGATTCCTTATTTTTTCCACCATCACCCAGTAAGCCGAATCATTGAGTTCCTCTTTCTTCGGGGCAAAAGGATTCACTCCCCCTGGCATCATTGCCAGAATGGAATCAGGTATCTCAAAAAACATTCCTGTTCCGACAACAAGTTCTGCCTTCTGCTCCAGGGTCATGGAAGCCACCAGTTTTTTGACAGGTGCCTTGCCCAGTTTGGCCGGGCCGCTGCTGCATGATACCAGCAACGCAAGACCCAGTAAGCTGATTGAAATAATGGATTTGTTTTTCATAAGCACATCAGATTTTGGTTATTTAGTCAGTTTAGTTATTTGTTCCAGACACATTTCGCTTCCTTAACATCCCGGGAATTTCCACCGACATGATGACAAACTCTCCCTGTTCCCGACTCCCTTGATCATTAAGCAAAACAGAACATAAATTTTTATTGTATCTTAATGATACAATAATACAAAAATTTCTTTAATTTGCAATATGATGAAAAAGATAAACAGAAAGTTATCGATTTCCGGAACTGCTCTGGAAAAAGAATTCCTTCCGCACATTTCGGTCGATGTGGTGGTATTTGGCTACCACAGCGGAAGCCTTAAGGTTCTGGTACTGCAGTTATTCGAAAGCCCGTGGTTTGTATTGCCCGGAGGATACATCGGCAGGGAAGAAGATCTTGAAGAAGCAGCCAGGCGGATTGTTACTGAACGCACCGGGCTGAAAAATGTTCACCTGGAACAGTTTTTCACCGCCGGGAAGAAAGACCGTGTGCAAGCGGAAGCCCTTCGTGAGATTCTGAAAGAAAAAGAGATTGACGAGGAAATGAAGGCATGGGTTGCAAAGCGGTTTATCTCGGTTTGCTACTATACGCTGGTTGACAACACGAAGGTTGCCCCTGTACCGGATCAGTTTTCCGGAGGAATCAGCTGGCACGATCCTCTTCATTTGCCTCCCATGTTTTTTGACCATGCCGACATAATAGGTCATGCCCTGGAAAAACTCAGAAATGAACTCGATGCATGGCTGGCAGGAGGGAATATTTTACCCGAACCTTTTACCATGAAGGATCTTCAGACCTGCTATGAGACGATTTTGCAGAAGAAGCTTGTGCGGACCAATTTTCAACGCCGCATGCTGACGCTGGGCCGGCTCGAAAGACTCAGGAAACATTACTCCGGCCGGGCCCATAAGGCTCCGTATCTATACCGCTTTCACCCCGGAGAGCCTGTTCTGAAAATGTAATTTTGACACTTTTTATTATTATTTTAGCAGACAGGATTAAACGCATCCTGCATGTTCCTGACGGTAAAAAGTATTGGCAGAAAAGGTATTTTCCTTCTCTTCTGTTTCCTCACAGGCCTTCCTTCCAAAGGGCAGAAAGAGGCTCTGAGGTTCCAGCATTATACTGCCGATGACGGGTTGTCGCAGAACATGATTGACTGCATATTGAAAGACAGCAAAGGGTATATGTGGTTTGGAACATGGAACGGACTAAACCGGTTTGATGGATATTCCTTTGCTGTTTATCGCCAGAACCAGAGGAACAAAGATGGAATTATCAACAATTTCATTTATGCACTTGCTGAGGACTGTTTTGGTAATATCTGGATTGGGACGGGTGCTGGTCTTACCGTGTACATATACAAAAAAGATCGTTTCAGGACACCCGATAATAAAATAATTGCAAAAAGTCATTTCCTGACACGACGTACCAACTCGGTTATCATCGATCATAACGGTTGGTTATGGACCGGTACCGACAGGGGTGTCGATGTTTTCAAAATTGAGGATGAATATGGCAATTTGAATAAGATCAGTTTGTCGGACAATCGGAATCAGGGGATCATGGAAGGATATAACATAACAAGCATTTTCGAAGACACAAATTATAATATATGGATCGGCACTACGGATGGAGTTTTTCGCTACAACCAAAAAACCCACGACATCAGGCGATATGGTTTCATTCCTTCCCGGCCGGCAAGTTTGTCAAACAATAACGTAAACTGCATCTTCCAGGATCATAAAGGAAACGTGTGGATCGGCACAACGGTAGGACTCAACCGAATGACTGACTCAGCGGGTCTTTTTGTACGCTATTATCATATCAACAGCAATCCAAATTCATTGGTGCATAATACCGTTATGAGTATAACGGAAGATGTTAAGGGGAACCTGATTGTTGGCACGCTCGGAGGATTGAGCATTTATCAAGAGAAAAGCGATGATTTCAGGAACCAGCTGTACCAACTTAACACATCGTACGGACTGAACAATGAATTTGTCAACTGCCTCCTGGCTGACGAAGCCGGAAATGTCTGGGTCGGAACGGAAAGAGGAGGAGTTAACAAGTATAACATCTTTCAGAAAGGGTTTGAATTTCTTGAACATGAACCGGGAAATCCGGGAAGCCTGAGCCACAAGATCGTAAATTCCATCTGGGAAGATGATAAAAACCTGTGGATCGGAACAGCAGGAGGCGGACTTAACTGTTATGACAAAAAAACGGCTGCAATAAAAGTTTTCCGTTATTCACCCGATAATCCTTCTTCTCTTTCCAATGATTTTATAACATCCATTATTGAAGATAAAAAAGGGAACCTATGGGTTGGCAGCTGGGGAGGAGGATTGCACCGACTAACGCCAGCCAATAAATCAAAAGGAAGCTTTGACCATTTCACTGCCAATCCGGGCAATCCGCAGTCCCTTATCAGTGATTTTATTTCGTCGGTTATTCAGGATGATGAGGGAAATCTTTGGATCGGAACCCTCGGAGGTCTTGACATTTTCAATCCCCGCACCAGCACATTCGCCCATTTTACCCGTAATTACGGTGGCAAAAATCTCGACCAGGTGGGATGCCTTCAGTTTGATAAGCAAAAAAACCTCTGGGCTGGAACCATACAGGGTTTGTTTATGATCCAGGCCGGGAAAAACGGCAAAATTGACCCTTTAACATCCCCGATTCATTATTATACAAGCAGCGCTGATGATCCTCAGAGTATTAGCGGTAACTATGTAATTTCTATCTGCGTTGACCATAACGGCTCTCTCTGGTTCGGAACATACGGAAACGGCCTGAATCATCTTGTGTGGGATACCATTAACTTTGGCGGTGCCAGATTTATAAACTATACCGAGGAAGACGGACTTTCCAACAATATCATTTACAGCATCATTGAGGATAAACAGGGTATTTTGTGGCTGAGTACCGATAATGGTCTGTCCCGTTTCGACCCGGAAGCAATGCGATTTACAAATTACTTCGTGGCCGATGGCCTTCAAAGCAACCAGTTTTACTGGTCAGCGGGTTATAAAAACAAAAATGGTAAACTTTACTTCGGGAGTATGAACGGACTCAATGCATTTTACCCCGACCAGATTGCGGAAGCAGACTTTGAACCAGCAACGGCAATTACCGATTTTAAAATATTCAACCATCCTGTTGAGGTAGGCAAAGAATACAATGGAAGGATCGTACTGGAAAATTCCCTACCCTATACAAATCATATCATCCTATCGTATAAGTCAAGGGAATTTTCATTCTCCTTTTCAGCGCTTGATTATGTGCTCCCCGAAAAAATCACCTATCGGTACTATATGGATGGATTCGACGAGCAATGGACACACGTAGATGCCAGCCGGCGGTTTGCAAGTTATACAAATCTGAAGGGAGGAGACTATGTGTTTTATGTTCAAGCTGTACGCAATGAGAAACCTTCAACAACTCCACCAAGTCAGATCAAAATAACCATTATCCCGCCTTTCTATGAAACCTTGTGGTTTAAACTTCTGGGATTTGCGATTGCTGTGATATCCATTATATCGTACAACCGCTATCGTGTATATTCATTGCGCCTGCAGAAACGACGCCTGGAATTACTGGTCAAAGAAAGAACAGCCAAAATTGAAGAACAAAAGGAAGAACTTAGATTGCAGGCCGAAAACCTCAGAGAATCAAATTTGCAGCTTGAGAACCGGCAGAAGCTGATTGAACAGCAAAACAAACAATTGGAAAGCCAGAATGCGGAAATCATTCAGCAAAGGGACAAACTCGCCGAATTGAATAAAAAAGTTCAGCAGATCAATCAACAGCAATTAAATTTCTTTACATACATATCTCATGAATTCCGTTCGCCCCTTACACTCATCACTGTCCCGCTTGAAAACCTGTTGGCAGAACTGCATGACGGCAACCCCATCCGAAGCAAACTCCAGCTTGTATTCCGCAATACCCAGCGCCTCCTCCAACTAGTCGACCAACTGATGGAAATCAGAAAAGTAGAAACCGGTAAAACGGAACTTCATGCAACAAGGGGAAATATCAGCGCTTTTGCCCGATCTATAGCCCAGTCATTCCATTCACTTGCCCAGCAACGGCGCATTAAATTCAACATCCTGTCAGTCCCGGAAAATATTGAAGTTTTCTTTGATCGCGATAAACTGGAAAACATTCTGTATAACCTCTTGTCAAATGCCTTTAAGTACACTGCCGAAGAAGGAGAAATCGGGCTGGAAATTTCGCTCGTTAAAGAAAAATACCTGCCCGAAGGTATTGCCATCATTGACAAACATCATTACAAAGGATTGGATGTCCATTCTTACGTGGAAATAGTCATAAGTGACACGGGGCCAGGAATTGACTCCGGTTATGTTAAAGATATTTTCCGTCGGTTTTACCGCATTGCCTCTCCTTCCAATTATTCGGTACAGGGATCCGGTATCGGACTTTACCTGGTAAAGGAAATGGTAAAAAGCCACAAAGGTCTGATGTATGTTAATACAGCACCAGGAAAAGGCTCTCGCTTCATCGTTATGCTACCGTCCGATTCCTCCTACCTTGCTCCGGAAGAAATTGACAAGGAAGAATCTTTTGCTGAAAACTCCCATCAGAAGACTCATGTACCGGTACTGTCAGATGTGGCCGAATATCATGATTCTGACAATGAAACGGATGTAGCTGGTTCCGGTATCCCCGCCAATAACAGACCGGTTATATTGCTTATCGACGACGATCGAGAACTGCAAGCCGTAATTGAAAATTACCTCCGGCATTCCTTCCGGGTTATTAAAGCAGATAATGGCAAGGAAGGTATAAAGAAAGCCCGCGAGTTGTTACCCGATCTGATCATTTCGGATATCATTATGCCGGAGCTCGATGGAATTGAATTGTGCAATGAAATGAAAGCCAACCTGAGCACATCCCATATTCCCTTAATTCTGCTTACAGCGCGTACCGAAGCCGAAGATGTTATTGAAGGCCTTGAATCAGGAGCTGACGATTATATTCCAAAACCCTTCAATATCAGAATCCTTGAGGCTAAATGCAAAAGCCTCATTGAAAACAGACAGCGGCTCAGAAAAATGTTTGCCTCAACCATTGTTCCTGTTGCCGGAGAAGTCGCTACAACACCGGTGGATGAGCAATTCCTTCAGAAAGCGATCAGAATTGTTGAGAAAAACATAGCAAATCCTCATTTCAGCGTTCAGAACCTTGCCAAAGAATTATGTGTAAGCCGCAGCCTGTTGCACAAAAAGCTCACGGCACTGGTGGATCTCCCTCCTAATGATTTCATCACCTCGCTCCGGCTGAAACGGTCAGTTCTTTTACTGCTTGAACAAAACAAAAGTATTTCTGAGATAGCTTTTGAAGTTGGTTTCAACGATCCGAAATATTTCAGCCGGTGTTTCAGAAAATTTTATGGTGTATCGCCTAGCGAGTATCTTAACGGAAAATCTCTTATCCACTGACTCTGTTAAGTAAGTGTCCTCTTTCCCCTATCAGCTGTTTCCTTGCCGATATAGAGTATTCCTCTGGATTATGTATAAGGAAGACCTTGAATTGTTGTGCACTAGGTCAGCAAAAGGAATTGAATTCATGTTGCCCGGGAAACAAATGAAAAGCAAACCAAATAACTTAGCCGGCAGTGGAAATGTGAAAACCAAACTCATGATTTTATTATAAGCTATTCAAACAATACTTAAGCTGGAATACACTCTGGAAGAAATTTTTAGGGTTATAATTACACTTATAAAATTTCATCTTACTAAATATCAACTTTTTAACAGATTTTTTCTTGTCGAAATTTTGGACATTCGTCCACCTCTTTTACCAAATCGTCCACCAGTAAAAATCTTTTCCAACATTATCTTTAAAAAGAGTTTTTTACCAAAATCAAATCTATTTAACCAAAACTAACACACATGAAAAGAAAACGAATGCTTTCGGCAGGCTTGACTGCTTTATTGTTGCTTTTTTTCACGGCAGGAAGCAGTCTGGCTCAGGTCTTAACTGTAAATGGTACGGTGGTTGACGCCAGGACGAGCACACCTCTTCCCGGTGTCAACATAGTCGTTCAGGGAACCACTGTGGGTACAATAACAGATGTTAATGGTAAATACAGTATCCGGGTGGAGAATCCTTCCGCATCACTGGTTTTTTCCTATGTTGGTTATGTAACCCAAACAATACCGGTTAACAACAGAAGTGTAATTGATGTAGCCATGTCGGAAGAGGTGGTTGCACTGAATGAACTGGTGGTAATCGGATACGGCACTCAGCGGAGGGCTGATCTTACAGGTTCCATAGCCGTCGTCGATGTTCCTGAAGTGAGCAAAACGGCTACAAATGACATTACCAAGGCTCTGCAGGGCCAGGTTGCAGGTGTGAGTATCCAGAGCGGAGGCGATCCGGGTGCAGTGCCTCAGATTCTCATCCGGGGGATTGGCTCCTTTAACAACAATACGCCTTTGTATATTGTTGACGGAGCAGTGACCCCGATCAATGACCTGCCGCTGGCTTCGGTGGAATCAATCCAGGTGCTGAAGGATGCATCCGCAGCTGCAATCTATGGTTCAAGGGCAGCCAACGGAGTGATTATTATTACCACCAAGCGGGGAGCGGCTGGAAAATTGAATGTAACGTATGACGGATATTACGGGTGGCAGAACATTACCAAAAGATATGATGTATGCAACAGGGAAGAGTACCAGATGCTGGTCAACGAAGCCACCCGTAATGCTCAGGTCTATGATCCTACCTTACAGATTATGCCGGCTAATGACCCAACCTCACCCTATTTTGTTGATGATGTTGACACCGATTGGCAAAAAGAAGTTTTTAAAACAGGAAACATCAACCAGCACAATCTGGGCCTGAGCGGAGGTTCAGAAAACTCTACCTTCAATGTCAATCTCAACTATTATAATCAAACACCTACTGTAGTTGGGAAAGGACCTTCATACAAGCGCTATGGGGTATCCATCAATTCGGACCATAAGTCAGGTCATTTCAGGTTTGGTGAATCAGTTCACTATACGTATGTTGATCAGAGATTTATGACCTTTCTCCACGATGGGACCATGCTTCTTTATACCGTGAACGCCATTCCAACCCTTCCCGTTTACGATCCGACAACCATTGACGGATATTCCAGTGCCAGCAAGGTTATTCACGGATCCTATACCGCCAACGTTGTTGGGATGAACAATCTTATTGACAGTAAAACTGACCGTTACCGCTTTGTAGGAAGCATGTACGGCGAATATGAATTTTTTGAAGGGTTAAAATACAAACTGAACCTGAGTTTTGAAAGAACCGACTGGAGAGATTTCTGGTTCAAGCCTGTTCATGACCTTGGATGGTTCTATGTGAACAATATTGCCAAAATGAATGACAACAGAGGGTATGGTCAGACCGGAACCATTGAACAGACGCTGACTTTTGATAAAACAATCGGAAAACTGAAACTGACTGCCATGGCAGGGCAAAGTGCACTGAATACCGACCTGCTTAGAACCTACGGCCACGCCGAAGGATTCAGCGCTCCGTACTTTAAAGTACTTACTCAGGGTACTTCCGGAATTTCGGCTACAAGCGATGAGTATCACAGCAGGCTTCTATCTTATTTCGGAAGACTTATTCTTAATTATGACGACAAGTACTTATTAACGGCGACTATGCGCCGGGATGGTTCTTCACGATTCTCTCCGCAGCACAGGTGGGGAAATTTCCCTTCCGTTGCCGCAGCGTGGAAAGTGCATAATGAATCCTTCATGAGCGGTCTTGCCGACATTATCAGCCAGCTTAAAATAAGGGCAAGTTATGGCGTACTGGGGAACCAGGAAATTGGTGATTACCTTTATCAGGGATATATCAATGCCTACGGCCATTATGTATTCAACGGCCAGCTCGCTCCGGGTGCTTCGCAGTACGTCTTTAATACACCAGACATCCGCTGGGAGGAAGCCCGTTCAAGCAATATCGGCCTTGACTTTGGCTTCCTGAAAAATAAAATTCTCTTTACGGCTGAATACTTCTATCGCAAAACAGACGATATCCTAGTTTCCGTTCCCGTACCAGGAGTATTTGGATCCTATCCATGGGAATCACCTACCATCAACGGAGCTGCTCTTGAAAACAAAGGACTGGAATTCAGCGCCTCGTACAACAATTTCGATGGTGAGTTCAAATATTCTATCGGAGCCAATCTTTCCACTCTCAAGAATAAAGTTTTGTCGCTTGGCTATGGCAATAACCCGATATACGGGGAAATGAGCCGCACCGATGTGGGTCATGAGGTAGGAGAATTTTACGGATGGCTGATTGACGGAATTTTCCAGAATCAGTCAGAAATTGATGCACTGAATGCCGCTTCACCTATAGGACGATACCAGGAAGTGCAAACCAGCCCCGGCGATATCAAATTCAAAGACATCAACGGCAGGGATGCCAACGGCAAACTCACCGGCAAGCCCGATGGCATGATCAATGATGATGACCGAACCTATCTTGGAAGTGCTTACCCTAAATTTACCTTCGGCTTCAATTTTTCAGGTTCCTACAAAAACTTTGACCTTACGGTAACCGCTCATGGTGTGTATGGTAACAAAATCAACAATACCATCCGGAATGCTCTGATCAGCGGAGCTGGTTGGGACAATTATTCCCGCGAACTTCTTGACAGGTGGACGCCGCAAAACACCAACACCAATGTCCCGAGGGTGGTAATCTACGACCCGAACCATAACATGAGAGCCTCATCGAGGTTACTGGAAGACGGAAGTTTCCTCAAAATCAGCAACGTTGAGCTCGGATATACCTTACCTTCGGCCCTCCTTTCCCTGGCCAAAATCTCTTCTTTGAGGCTGTATGTTTCGGCACAGAACCTCCTCACCTTTACCAAGTATACGGGCTTTGATCCCGACTTTAACAGCGAAAGCATCTTCAGCAGGGGAACCGATCACGCAAACGAACCCAACAAGGTGTTCAATGCATTCTCGGGAGGGCTGCCCAATCCCAGAACAATTATGATCGGTGTTAAAGCCAGTTTCTGAGTAATCAACAAAATTTAAAAAGTTACAGATATGAAAACAGTAAAATATATAACCTTACTTGGTCTGACACTCCTCCTTTTTTTCGGATGCAGCGAAGACTGGCTCGATCTGAAAAACCCCAACGCCCAGACAACCGATACTTTCTGGAAAACAGAAACCGACATTGAAAAGGGCGTTAATGCGGCTTACCGTTCTCTGAATTTTGACGGTACCTTCATGCGTTTTGCCCAGTGTGCACTCGACTTCCGGGGTGATGACTGCTGGAGTCCCAGCCCATGGGATGTTCTGTCAAACACTGGATCTTTCCGGCTGGCCAATAATACCATCATGCAGCAATGGCTCTGGATTGCATTCTACGGGGTAGTATACCGCGCCAACCAGGTTCTGGCACACGTCGATAACGTTCAGTTTTCAAGTTCTGCCAAAAAAGATCAGTTTAAAGGAGAAGCTCTTTTTCTGAGAGGACTGGGTTATTATTACCTGGTAACTTTCTTCAACAACATCCCGCTCATACTCAGACCATACGAAAAATCAGAAGATTTCTTCCCCTCCCAGGCAAAGCCTGAAGAAGTATGGGCACAGATTTACAAAGATTTTGACGATGCCTCCAAATTGCTTCCGGTAAGTTATACCGGCAAAGACATTGGCAGGGCTACTAAAGGAGCAGCTCTGGCTTTCCTTGGCAAATGTTACCTCTTTAATCATGACTTCACCAATGCTGATGCTAAGTTCAAATCGGTCATCGACCTCGGGATATATGATCTGATGCCAAATTACGGCGACAATTTTACAGAAGAGTTTGAAAACAATATTGAATCCATTTTCGAAATTCAGTTTGAAAGAAACGTGGGAGGAACTGCTCTTAACTGGGTAGGCCAGCCTTCAGCCGATGGTTCTCTTACAACAGCCCGGGCAATTACCTTTGCTCCGACTCCGTTCGGATGGGGAGATGCTGCACCTACACAATGGATTGTCAATGAATTTAAAGTGGAATCAACCATTGATGGAAAAGATGATCCGCGGTTACGCGCTTCCATTTTCTATTCCGGTGACACATTGTATGGTCAACTTTTTGATGTAGTATATGCCACCAATCCAAATAAGCTCGGTTGCAAAAAATATACCAATTACAAATCAGGCCGCCCTGATGAAAAAGACTGGAGATCGGGCATAAATGAACGTTTGATGCGGTATGCCGATGTTCTTTTGATGTACGCCGAAACCCAGAATGAACTGGATCATCGCGATGTGGCAGCCCATTATATTCAGATGGTGCGTAACCGGGTAAGGCTACCTGACCGGGAAGCCGAATTTGCTGCTTATACTAAAGAACAACTCCGAGACCAGCTGGCCCACGAGCGAGCCCTGGAATTCGTCCTTGAAGGGCACCGCTTCGACGATATACGCCGCTGGGGATGGTTGAATGACCCGGCAAAAGTGGCTATGCTGAAAACCCATGATTCCGAATTCAATGGATATACTGCGGGCAGAGAATATTTCTCCATCCCGCAAGCTGAAATTGAAACCAATCCTAATCTGAAGCAGAATCCGGGTTATTAATAGTTAGTTAGTCAGGGTAAGTACCGGCAGAACAGGTAACTGCCTGCCGGTACTTTTTGAAAATTATCCGATTCAGTCCCCTCATCTTTTACATGGCGGGATAACTTAATTACTATACTGATGAACCATAAAGGGAGAAAAGCACAGATTTCAGGAATTATATTTTTCTTCATACTTGTAATTCCCTTCTTTCTGGACGCGCAGATTATTTCTGTCCACGATCCGGTAATGATTAGACAGGATAACACGTTTTATATTTTTTGCACTGGAATGGGAATCGCTGTATGGTCTTCAACCGATATGACGAACTGGAAAAAAGAACAACCCGTTTTTGAGAAGGCACCCGACTGGGTATTAAAAGCCATACCTCTTTTCAGGGGTCATATCTGGGCACCGGATATAGCATATCATGAAGGAAGATACTATTTGTATTACTCCGTTTCAGCTTTTGGGAAAAACACTTCCTGTATCGGTATCGCAACCAACACTACCCTTCATCCAACTGATCCGGAATTCAAGTGGACTGATCATGGAAAAGTAATCCAGTCAGTCCCCGGAAGGGATCTCTGGAATGCCATTGATCCCAATCTTGCCTTTGATGAAAACAATACTCCCTGGCTTGTATTTGGTTCCTTCTGGAGCGGAATTAAACTGGTAAAGATGGATCAGAACCTGCTTCAAATTGCCGAACCTGAGGAGTGGTATACCCTGGCGAAAAGGCCGAGAGGTTTTCAGGCAGATGACAGGGATCCCGGAGAAGGAGCCATCGAAGCACCGTTTATTTTCAGAAAGGGCGCCTGGTTTTACCTCTTTGCTTCGGTGGACTATTGCTGCAGAGGTATTAAAAGTAATTACAAAATCATGGTTGGACGCTCAGAAAAAATAACCGGTCCTTACCTTGACCAGTCGGGACAACGGCTCGATCAGGGCGGAGGAACAATCGTTCTGGAAGGTAATTCTGACTGGCCGGGTGTTGGCCATAATTCAATCTATACATTCGATAATACAGATTATTTGATTTTTCATGGGTATGATGCCCATGATAACGGGAAACCCAAATTGCTGATCAGAAAGGTAAAATGGAACCTGGCTGGATGGCCAGAGGTTGCCTTATAGAAATCAATATGCATATTAACTATTAAATGGTTTCATAATGAATCACAAAATAAGGATTTTTGCATGGGCATTGATATGGAGTTTAATCTCTGTCTCCCCTGGCTTTGGTCAGAATGCCATTATCAAGATTGACACCGACCGGATCATTGGTGAAATTGACAGAAATATTTACGGAAATTTCGTTGAACATCTGGGTCGGTGCGTTTACGGAGGTATTTATGACCCGGGCAATCCCCTCTCCGATGAGGACGGATTCAGAAAAGATGTTATGGAAGCCGTAAAAGGACTTAATGTAGCGCTGATTAGATATCCCGGCGGCAATTTCGTTTCCAATTATCACTGGCTTGACGGGGTAGGTCCGGAACGCGTACCCCGTATGGAACTGGCCTGGTCAAGACTTGAATCCAACCTCTTCGGCACCAATGAATTCTTAAAGTTTGTCAGAAAAGTGGGTACGGAGCCTTATTTTTCTGTCAATATGGGTACGGGGACCATTGAAGAAGCGCAACGCTGGGTGGAATACTGCAATGTAAAAGACGGCCCTTATTATGCCGAACTAAGAAAAAAACACGGATATCCTGAACCATGGGGAATTAAATACTGGAGCCTGGGAAATGAGATGGATGGTTTCTGGCAAATGGGCCACCTGAATGCAGAAGACTACTGCAAAAAAGCACGGGAAGCGGCCAAACTTATGCGGCTTACCGACCCGAATATTAAGCTCATCGCAGCAGGTTCCTCCAATTACAGGCCAAATGCCGATCCTGATGAATGGAATGAGACAGTTATCCGTGAATTGCGCGATGTGATCGATTACATTGCATTGCATATCTATGTCGGAAATCCCGATAACAATTATTACAACTTCCTTGCAACTCCGCTGGTTCTGGAACAGAGAACAAGGGTAACAAAAGGGATAATTGACAAGTACATGCAGAAAGCTCATCGGGGAAACCGTCCGCCAATTTATATAGCATGGGACGAGTACAATGTCTGGTATCGTGCACGTACGGATGAATCTATGCAGGGTAACCGCGCCCTTGAAGAACACTACAACCTGGAAGATGCGCTTGTAATCGCTGAGTTTCTGAATGCATTTATACGGAATGCCGATGTGGTAAAGATGGCCAACATGGCGCAGCTTGTCAATGTAATTGCACCCATTTTTACCAACGAAAATGGCATGTTTCGACAAACCATCTATTTCCCGCTTGCCCTGTTCGCAAACAATGTGGCAGGTACTTCACTGGATGTTTTTGTAAAATGCGACACCTATGATACCGACGAATATTTTATCGGACTTGGAGAAAGCAAAACAGTGCAGAAAAACGTTCCCTATCTTGACGTCTCTGCTGCAATAAAAAACAACGAAATTGCAATTTGTGTTGTTAACCGGCATAAAGACAAACCCCTCACCACTGAAATTCTCTGCCAGAAAGGATTGTTCTCAGGCCCCTTCAAAATTTATGAGATAAACGGACCCGATATCAAAGCAATGAATGATTTCGGGCAGGAGAATATTAAAACCCAAACCAAATCTGAACTGAAAGTTAAAGGCTCATCTTTCACATATACCTTCCCTGCCCATTCATTTACGTTGCTGAAAGGAAAGATCGAATGAATTCAACAACAGGCCTTCTGTTTCTTTCCTGGATGATACCTGAAGGCAGTTGAACGAATTTAACAATGGCAAACGGAACCTTATGTTCCGGATGGCTTTTTATAAGTACTTTGCACAGGATTTGCACCACGTGAAAACTCATATATGTATGACCCGTATCGCCCCATTTCACTGGAAAAATCTGGCGAAAGGATGTGTTATCTCAGTCTTTCTGATTCTGACGATTTCGGGTATAGTTGCGTGTCATAAAGAATCTGACAGCCATCCGGTCGGACCAGTTATTCCTTCTGATACAGCAGACTTCACATGCCCGGTGGAGATGGTTGATGTGAATACAATCAACGACACTTATTATGATCTTGCCGGTTTTGACAAAGTCCTGCAATGGGGGCCTTATAATGTTCATGATCCTTCGGTTGTTTTCACCGGAGATTGTTTTGCCTGTTTTTCTACCGATGCCATGTATGGTATGTCTATTCAAAGGGCCGGCGTGCAAATACGTATGTCAGGTGATCTAATCGGATGGAAATTTATGGGCTGGGCATTTCCGGGAATACCATCCATGGCTAACATTTTTATTCAGACCAATGGAGGCCAGCCGGTTGAAAACGTCTGGGCGCCCTATATCTTTAAAAGTACCAGCGAATACAGACTTTATTATTCGCAGGCCTCCAACGTTTCAAAACTCAGCGTAATTGGCCTCGCCACGAGTACTAAAATAAAAGGCCCGTGGATTGAAAAAGGGCTGGTTGTTACCTCTTCTGCTTCGGTTGTGATGCCCAATGCTATTGACCCGACGGTTATTACCGATAAAAATGGCCGTTACTGGATGATCTATGGATCCTCCTGGGACGGAATATACTTACTGGAACTTGACCCTGTCACTGGACTTGCCAAAGTACCCGGTTCCAAAGGAAAAAGAATTGCTCATCGGGGATTTACCAACGGTATAATGAATGGAAACATCGAAGCTCCTGAAATTATTTATAATCCCGATTTTGACATGTACTATCTGTTCATTTCATACGACTGGCTTGAAACAAAATACAACGTCCGTGTTGGCAGAGCATCCTCTGTTGAAGGACCCTATTATGATTTCAACAACAGGGATCTGAATACATTTGAAGATAACATTCCCATGATTCTTGCACCTTATGCTTTCAACGGACATCAGGGCTGGCAGGGAACCGGACATTGTTCCGTTTTCAAAAAAGAGGGACAGTACTTCATGGCGCATCAGGGAAGACCGGTGGAAAACAAATATTTTATGGACCTTCACATCAGAAAAATCTTTTGGACGGAAGATGGCTGGCCTGTGGTTTCGCCCGAAAGATACGCCGGAATACAACAAACACCTGTTACTGAAGAAGAAATAACAGGGTATTGGGAATATCTTCCTCTTCATTACCGAATTGTCCCCGGATTTGGAGAGGAACAGACATCACCTGATCTTCAGAAATCAGATACACTGGAACTTCATAGTGACGGTACCTTTAATCACAATCCGTCCAATATATGGAGCTATCATTCCAACAAACAAATAATTGAGTTGAACTGGGCATCTGATTCGACCGATCGACTAATTATAGAAAGAGGTTGGGACTGGGAAAGAAAACAACCTGCTGTTCTGTTTACCGGGTTGAACTCAAAAGGAACAGCTATATGGGGGAAAAAAATTCCGTGAGTTTTTGAATCCTCTAAAAAAAATGTTTATTTTACACTTAAAAACCGTCCTATGAAATCCATGCATCGTATTTTCAGCTTATTTGCGGTGATGACAGTTTGTTTTTCGCTCGCTGCCCAAACCGGCTCCGGTGTGTTAAAGACCCGGGCAGTTATTAATGCCGATCTTGGTAAATATATGATCAGCCGTCACATTTACGGACATTTTTCCGAACATCTGGGGCATTGCATCTATGGCGGATACTGGGTAGGTGAAAATTCCCCTATTCCCAACACCCGGGGTATAAGAAACGACGTTGTAGAGGCACTGAAAAAGATTCAGATTCCGAATCTGCGTTGGCCCGGAGGTTGTTTTGCCGACGAATACCATTGGATGGACGGCATCGGACCAAGGGAACTGCGGCCCAAAATGATCAACACCCACTGGGGTGGTGTAACTGAAGACAACAGTTTCGGAACACATGAATTCATGGATTTATGCGAACAACTGGGAGCCGAGCCTTACATCTGCGGCAATGTAGGTAGCGGAACCGTGGAAGAAATGTCAAAATGGGTCGAGTACCTCAATTCCGATGCGGTGAGCCCCATGACCGACCTGCGCCGTAAAAACGGCCGTGACAAACCCTGGAATGTGAAATTCTGGGGTGTAGGTAATGAAAGCTGGGGCTGCGGCGGAAACATGACCCCCGAATTTTATGCCGACCAGTTCAGACGGTATGCAACTTTCTGCCGTAACTACGGCAACAATCGCCTGTTGAAGATCGCCGGCGGGGCAAATTCCGAGGACTACAACTGGACTGAAGTACTGATGCAGAAAATCCCCCACTGGATGATGTGGGGAATTTCTCTTCACTATTATACTACCAACTGGAACGACAAAGGCCCCGCTACCGGCTTCCCTGAAGACCGATACTTCGACATCCTGAACCGGTGCATTAAAATTGAAAATGCCATCGACCGGCATATTGCCATTATGAACAAATACGACCCCGCCAAAAATGTCGCCCTGGTAATTGACGAATGGGGTACATGGTACGACGTTGAACCCGGCACAAATCCCGGATTTCTGTATCAGCAGAATACTTTGCGCGATGCCCTTGTGGCTGGTGTTTCCCTGAACTACTTTAACAAAAAGGCCGACCGGATTAAAATGGCCAACCTCGCCCAGACAGTCAATGTACTGCAGGCTCTCATTCTTACAAAGGACGAGAAAATGGTGCTCACCCCAACATATCATGTCTTCGAAATGTACAAGGTTCATCAGGATGCCACTCTCCTGCCATTCGATATTACACAGCAGGATTATTATGAATACCAGGGCACAAAACTTCCCGCACTCAGCATTTCTGCCTCAAGAGACAAGAACGGCCTGATTCACATTACGCTTGTCAACATACATCCCAAAAACAAGATGAGCTTCAGCACCGAAATCCGCGGTGCCAATGTTTCAACGGTCACCGGTCGTATCCTAACCGCTCCCGTCATGGATGCCCACAATACCTTTGAGAACCCCGACAACGTTAAACCCGCTCCATTCAAAAATGCATCACTGAAAAACGGAGTTCTTGATGTGGAAATGCCCCCAATGTCGGTTATTGTGCTGGAACTGAAATAGGCTTTTGAACGGATGGCAAAATAACCCGCCAGGTTTCCTGTTCCGCTATCAGATATCTGAAAAACTGCCAATGAAACTGAAACTGCATCTGATGGAATGAACGAAATTAACTGATTAATAAAATTCAGGCTTTTTATCATCTATAATACAATGAGATACACTCTGTCTGTGGTTTTGCTTCTGGCAACCGTAGCATGCACGCATAAGCCTGCAATGCACGACTATCCTTACTCTGAAGTTCAATTTACCGAAGTTCATCTGAATGATAGTTTCTGGCGCCCCCGGATCGACACTGTCATACGGGTAACCATACCTTATGCATTCAGAAAATGTGAAGAAACCGGACGTGTGGACAATTTTGCCTTTGCTGCCGGTCTGAAAGAAGGAGAATTCTGCACGGCATTCCCATTTGATGATTCCGATCTTTATAAAATCATTGAAGGGGCTTCATACGCCCTGATGGTAAGGCCCGATTCTGCACTCGACCATTATCTCGATAGTCTGATCTGGTTAATTGGCAAAGCACAGGAACCTGACGGCTACCTGTATACCACCCGTACCATAGGAAAAAATGTTCATCCCTGGGCGGGCAAAGCACGATGGGAGAACGAACGGGACAACAGCCATGAACTATACAACATGGGGCATCTTTACGAAGCAGCCGCCGCTCATTACTATGCCACGGGCAAGAAAAACCTGCTGGATATTGCTCTGAAGAATGCAGAACTTCTTTGCCGGACTTTTGGACCGGGAAAGCGGGAAGTTGCCCCGGGACACCAGATCATCGAAACCGGACTGGTCAAGCTGTACCGGATTGCCCATGACGAGCGGTATCTTTCTCTTGCAAAGTTCTTCCTCGATGCCCGGGGAAAACACCAGTACGAAAAAGTGGAACACCCGGATCAGTTTCAGGATGGCCGCTACTGGCAGGATCACAAGCCGGTAATACTTCAGGACGAAGCTGTTGGTCATGCTGTAAGAGCGATGTATATGTACTCCGGCATGACAGATATTGCTGCTTTAACCGGAAACAAAGACTACCGGAATGCTGTTGAAAAATTGTGGAATAACGTGGTAACAAAAAAAACATACCTTACCGGAGGGGTCGGATCCTCTTCCTACGGTGAAGCATTCGGAGCCAATTATGAACTGCCTAACAAAACGGCTTACAATGAAACATGTGCTGCCATTGCCAGTTGTATGTGGAATTTCCGGATGTTTCTGCTGTACGGCGATGCAAAATATATTGACGTCCTTGAACGGACGCTTTACAACGGTGTGCTTAGCGGGCTGAGCCTTTCAGGCGACCGCTTTTTTTACCCCAATCCTCTGGAAGTTGACAAAAACGGTCAGGAACGAAAACCCTGGTTCGATTGCTCCTGCTGTCCGACCAACCTTACACGCTTTATTCCTTCCGTGCCGGGTTATATGTATGCTTTCCGAAAGGATACCATATTTGTCAACCTGTTTGCCGGAAATGAAACTTCTTTTCACCCCGGGAAAAACAAAACCATCCATCTTAAACAGCAAACCACCTATCCGTGGGACGGGCATATCCTGATAACACTTGTGGAAATACCCCGGGAAAAATGGACTTTCAAATTGCGCATTCCGGGATGGGCACGCAATCAGGTATTGCCGGGCGACCTCTATTCCTATGTTACCCATTCGCAAAAGCCGATAAGCATTACCGTTAACGGCCAATATTTCCCCTTTGAAGAAAAAAACGGGTATGCCGTTCTGTCACGAAAATGGAAAAACGGTGATACCATTGAAATGATCCTACCCATGCAGCCGCTTCTGGTAAAAGCTCATGACAAAGTGGAAGATGACAGAAACAAATGTGCCGTGGAATACGGTCCTGTTGTTTACTGTGCTGAATTTGCCGACAACGACGGAGAAATAAGTACGATCGTACTCCCCGACACTGCATCATTCAAGGCTGTTTATCAACCGGGCCTTCTGGGAGGAATTACGGTGCTGAAAGGAAAAGCGTTACGTATGGTTAAAGCGGCTGACAACAAACTGACAGAAAAAGAAACTCCCCTCTGCCTGATACCCTATTACGCCCGCTCGCACCGGGGAAGAGGGGAAATGAGTGTATGGCTGCCAGATACTCCCGACCCGTTTTTTTCAAAAAATCCGTAAAGAACAAAGAGTTGCCGACAGGGTTTTCAACGGGAATTCCGACTCAGAAAAAGAATACCAGCTGAAAGGGCTGAATATGAAATCGGGTGCCTCCCCTGCCTGGAGGCATACCGGGAATGGAGGCTGGTTTTCCTGTTCGATGCACTTTAAAACGGAGCAAAATTACCATATATTCAAAGCATTGCCCGGTATACAACCGGCGGAATTTTCGTTTGCCGCATTGAGATTGATTCGTAACAAAATTTGATTCTCCGCTGAGAAGCCTCTTTGAGTTATGCTTCCGACACCTCATATTAACACATTGATTTCGTTATTGTTAATAAATTTACAATGACTTTAATCAATTTTTTTTCCTTTTTACATACGTGGTATCAAATTTGATTATAAATTTGCGCTTGTTTTTCAACTCATTAATGAACAGAAACTTTTAACCCCAAAATTTGATTGTATATGAGAAACAAAGTATTGTTTGCCCTTGCAACCCTTGCTATGGTTGCTTTTCTTAGCAGTTGCGGAAAACTTCCGCAGGAAAAACTGGATGCTGCCAAAGCAGCTATTGATTCTGCCAAACTGGCTGAAGCCGATGTGTATCTGGCTGCCGATTTTACAGCCCTGCAGGATTCACTGAATGCTGCCAACACAGAAATTGAAGCGCAGAAGTCAAAGCTCTTCAAAAAGTATGGTCCGGTAACCCAGAAACTGGAATGGATTGCTACCAGGGCTCATGAAGTAACAGCTGGTGTTGCTGCCAAAAAGGAAGAAGTAAAGAAAGAAGCTGAAGGACTGGTTACTGAAATTACCGGCCTGATGGATGAAACCCAGAAGCTGATGAAGAAAGCCCCCAGAGGTAAAGAAGGTGCTGCCGTTCTGGAACAGATGAAAAACGAACTGACAACTGCCGAAGCTGCTCTGAACGAAGGCAAAACCCAGCTCGAAGGCGGCAAATACATGGATGCTGTCAACAAACTGAAGGCTGCCAAGGAAACCGTTACTTCGGTGAAGACCGAACTGGAAAATGCCATTGCCAAAGTTAAAGGCAAAAAATAAAACCGTGATAAACTATGGAAAGGGTGTCTGATTATTGCATCAGACACCTTTTTTTTTCAGTAAACTTTTATTTTTACAGAGCCAACTACGCAAGAAAAGCAGAAGGAAGATGAGGAGAAAGATGATTCGGAAAGCGTTTATAATTTCTACCCCGGTTGCATTCGGTATTGCTCTTATTATTCTCTTGTTTCGTTCAGTACCTGACTCTCCGGCCGATAAGGTTGATTATGCGCGGGTCTCCCTTGCTCTGGCCAGGCAATGTCAGGCCCAGAAGTATGCTCCGGAACTATTCGGCAAAGCCTCCGCTCTGTTTGATTCAGCAATGCTTTGCTGGAAAAGGGAAAACCAGCGGGTAATTTTCTTCCGCGACTATTCCGACGTAATCGACTATGCCAGGCTCTCCGCCGACAAATCCAAGCAGGCCATCAGTCACTCCAGAAATCTGGCAAAAAGTCTTGAAAATACCGTAGTTCAGAAAATCGATTCTCTGAACGAAATTATTCATACATTGAACGATCTTCTGAGGAAACTCCCTCTTTCGGAGAAGCAAATGAATGATATTTCTTCCGGCAAATTATTGCTCAGGGAATCGGAAATTCATTACCAACAGAAAGCTTTCCTTGAGGCAGGTTATAAGGCACAAAAATCCGAATCCCTGTTAGTTCCGGTTTTTCAGGAAATCCGCCAGAAACTTCTGGATTATTTTCAGTCTCTGCCCCGCTGGAAGAAGATGGCCGCTTCAGCCATCGAAAAATCAGCAAACACCAGATCTACACTCATCGTTGTCGATAAGTTTGCCCGTCAACTAATTGTTTATCAGGCAGGGAAAAAGAAATATGTTTTTGATGCCGAATTTGGTTCCAACTGGATGCAACCGAAGCGGATGAAAGGTGACAAAGCTACTCCCGAAGGTTTATACAGTGTAAAAACCAAAATACCTCCCGGCAAAACAAAATATTTCAGAGCTTTGCTTTTGAGTTATCCAAATGCTGACGACATGGCGCGTTTTGACCGGGAAAAGAAACAGGGGATTATTCCGAAATACGTCTCCATCGGAGGCCTCATCGAAATCCACGGCGGAGGAGGGAAACAAATAGACTGGACCGATGGATGCATTGCCCTTGAAAACTCCGACATGCTCAAAGTTTACAATATAGCAGACCAGGGAACACCGGTAGTCATTGTCGGGTCACTTGAAGACCTGGATACAGCATTATTGCGGCATGGCGTCACTTCATACCCCAACCTATGAACAATATAACAGAAGATTTTCCGGCAAACTCTGATATCCTGAACCAGGATGAAAAGCCTTCCCGGGTTGTTAACCGCCTTCTTCTGGTTTCCATCCCGGCAGGCGCCCTTCTCCTTTATCTGGCTTTCCTGATTTTCCTCATCCCGGCCCTGCAGGAAGCCGCCTTTGTTTCGCCCCGGATTTCAGCCCCTGACAGCACCTACCTTACCAGTAAAAAGTACAAAAATGAGCTTAAAGTGGCCCGGAGTGAACTGAACATTCTGCAGAATAAATTCCGGAACCTGACCCCATGGAATCCCTATCTGGTTGTCAATACTACCGACAACCGCTTCTATCTCTACCGAAACCGTAAGCTTATCCGCAGCGGCGTTTGCAGTACAGGAAGTTACACCCTTCTGAAGTCGCACGACAAACGGGAGTGGCTTTTCCAAACCCCGAAAGGGGTATATACCATTCAGGGAAAAATTACTTCTCCTGTATGGAGACGGCCTGATTGGTCGTTTGTTGAAGAAGGCCTCCCTATCCCTCCACCCAATGATCTCTCCCGTTTTGAGGCCGGTGTGCTTGGCGACTATGCCATGCCCATCGGAAACGGATACCTCATTCACGGAACCATCTATACCCGCTTCTTCGGCATGCCGGTTACCCATGGTTGCATCCGCCTTAAGGATGAAGACCTTGAAGCGGCCTATCACACCCTTATGATCGGATCAAAAGTATATATCTTCTAACAGAGAACGAGTATGAACCACCGGCTCCGTCGTTTAATGGTCATAACAGGCTCCCTGCTGCTTGCCATTCTGATTTACACTACCTACATGAACATGCAGGCAGCCGTCAGGTTATCCGACCGGTTTTGCCGGCAGTTTTCTTCCGACACCAACGGAAATTCTGTCCGCAAAAAAACCTTTGCCATTGACCCACAGATGGACAGCCTGCGCAAGGAAAAATCCTTTCTTCTGAACCGGATTAAAGCCGCCCAGTCTGATTCCATCGTTCTCATTCTCGACCTTCCCGACAGCATTGCCCAGCTTGAGCTGAAAGGGGTTATGCTGTACCGCATAAAAATATCAGAAATACACATCAGCCGCTTTTTCAAAACCCTTTGCCCTGAAGCCCGCATCGGGCTCTTTGCTTCACCCTGGAAAATCGATACATTTCAATCAACCATTCCTAAAATTCCTGTAATGGTGAAAATAGCCCCCCGCGACACATCCGAATACAGCCCCGACATTGCACCCGATACTACCAACCGCGATCCGGTGCACTTTGCCCTTGAAACAGAGCAAGGGTTCATATTGTTTTTCAACGAAACCATTCCCGACAGCCTGCCGGGAAAAACAGCCTACCACACCTTCCTGCTGGGGCAGAAATGGCATTCGGCCCTGTCGTCGCTGAAAAATCTGGCCATGCTGAAACCGCCAGATTATAAACCGTTTATCAGGATCCGGCTCCCAAGAAGGGATGCAAAAATCATTTTCAGGGCGATACCCGAAAAGGCACTGGTAGTTGTGAAAATGTGAAACCTGATGCCTGATCTGAAAGTCAATAACAAATTGTTATATTTAAACCCGGTTGTTCATCAGATACCTGAGAACTGAGCTTAACCAGATGAGTTAATCAGGGTTATCCCGTTTCCGAAAAAAACCAAGTGGATGACTGAAAAAATGATCCGTTTGGATTAACTTTCGGAATCGTCCTGCTTAAATACAATGTTGAATTTAATTTACCAATAACCATGAACCGTCGAGAATCCCTTTCATTACTTGGACTGGGAGCAATGGCAAGCCTGTTACCCAAAAAAGCTTTTTCCAGGTTTAAAAGTCCGTTACAATCGCTCTATGCCGATATTGACAGGCCTCTTTCGGTTTACATTTCCTGGGCTGCCCATGATCAGCTTTCGGACAATGTGCCCCTTACCGAAGAACTGGCCATGAAGGAACTGGAAGCACTTATCAGGCTGAAAAACCTGGGCGTCCAGTTCGATTACTATCTGCTCGATATGTTCTGGTTTGACAAGCACGAAGGATTCCGCGAATTTGACCGCGAAAAATGGCCCCATGGCCATGAACGCTGGATCAAAACCTGCTATGACAATGGAATAAAACCGGGCCTCTGGATTTCTACCAACATAACCGGCTGGTCAACCGACCCCTGGATGCTGAAAAAACCGGAATGGGAATCCTCCGCCGGCGGCTGGCTCAACCAGGTTATGAGCCTGCATTCTGGCAATTTTCTCGCATACCATATTGAAACCCTTCAGCAATGGTATAACCGAGGCATCCGGATGTTTAAGTTCGATTTTGCCGATTTCGGTGTAGCCACCGAAGTTGCATCCCGGCTTTATACACCTGAAGAAATTACCCGTAAAAACAAGGAAGCCTGGTTCGATGCCCTGAAACAATTCCGCCTGAAAAATCCGGACGTTAAACTTCTGGCATACAATGGATACGGTGGCGACATGTCTGACACCCATCCGGTTTTTCGAAAGACGGTAGATCTCCGCTGGCTGGAGGTATTCGACTCGCTGTACTGCGGCGATCCACGTCCTGCCGACATCCCCTGCATGAACTTCTGGCGTTCGAAAGACATCTATTCCGACCATATGGTCTTTCAGTACCATTTCAACGGAGTACCTTTGCACCGCATCGACAATTCCTCCTTCATGATCGGAACCACCGGAACCTGCTACTACCGGGCTAAACAGGCATGGAAAGGAATGCTGATTCTTTCAGCCGCCCGCGGAGGCCGCATGAACACCTATTACGGAAATATGGATCTGCTCGATCAGAAAGACGGATACTGGTTTGCTATGGTACAGAGGCTGTTATACACCTTCCAGCGCAGCGGAAGAATATCCCTGTTCGGGGAGATACCCGGCAAAGGCCTACCCTACGGTTACCTTGCTGAAAAAGAAGACGGCTGCCTGATAACGGCCGTTAATCCCTCGCAGGAGCCGGCAAAAATAACATTCCCTGCCGGAGAATATGGGCCAATGCGTATTCTTTTTACCGATGCAGGTTTTGTCCCCGTTCTCGGGCCGAAAGATATAACACTTGGCCCGGAACAGATGGCCCTTGTTGGTACCGGAATTTATGCCGCACCTGAGCTGGATCTGGGTATTCAGGATGACGTTGTGATTCCGCAGCAGATCAAACCCTTCCCGGCTGTGTGGGAAACCTCCGGCATCAATGAAGTGCAAACCCGTTTCAGTTACCAGGGGCCTTATGATCTCCGGCTGGTCTTCACTCTTACAGCAGAAGACGATCATCCCCTCAGAATTACCGGTGGCTCACCACCCGATGGAAAATTCATCGGTGAACTTCTTAAGATCAATGTATTTCAGGGAAAGAATGAGCTTCCTCTTCGGATAAATTACAACAAACAGATCTGGAGCGGACTTTCATGGGCCGTGGCAGAGATTGACCGGAAGAATATTTCAGGCAAACAGCCTCTGCTGGTGCGATTCAGGTTTACCGATCCTGCCGGCCGGAAAGGCACAATACATCCTGCCATTTACGAAGCAGGCTATTAACGATTCTTTCTTTGTTGCAACCTTCTGTGCCTGTTAAAAAGCGAGCCACCAATTTCTTACGCAATGGTGCTGATTATCCCGTTTCGGTATTCTTACTTCCGGCTGACACCGCTTTATTTCAGTTCACGCGGAACATAATAAAACAAAGGCCCCTTTGTAATCCCTCCTTTGAGGGAGTCGGAAGAATAAACCCGAACCGCAATAATATTGATGGTATCCCAGCGTATTTCACTTTCGCTGATATAGTATTCCACAGCTTTCCCCTGAGGAGCCTTAATGAAACGTGGCGGCAGGGTGCCTGATTCACCCAGTCCGCGTCCGTTAAAGTAAAACTGTGCCGCCTCCGACACTTCTCCGAAATGGATTTTCATGAAGCCCATGTTCCGAATAGCCGGTTTGAGCTGAGTTGGCACCTTCAGATGATAGCGGTACCATCCATGACCCGCCTGCTGATAACCAAAGGCCTGCCACGGACTGCCGGCATCTATCAGCTTCCAGTGACCATCGTTGTATTCCGCTTCGGCATATACAATGCTGTCACCCGGCATAAACAGCCAGCTTTTGGTAATATAATACCGCTGCTGCGAAACAGCTTTGAAACTTACCAGCACAAGCAAAATCACCAATCCTTTTTTAACCAGCATAATCAGATAAATTTTGGGGTAAATATGCAGGAAATCCTTTTGTCAAACAAGACGTTTATAAAAGTACATACAAGTAAGCCGGAACAACTAAACGGTTCCATCTATGGGAAACATTTCTCTGTCATGCACTAATGAATGAATCAAGTATATATATTTACGGCATTAAATCGTATCAACTATGAGAAATTTTATCTTTCTGTTATTTTCCGTTTTGTTGTGTTATTCTTCCCGGGCGCAGAAAATGGAAATTCCTCCGAAGACCCATCCCGATGCAAGCCAATGGAAGGATCTTTTTACTCCTGATCTGAAAAATGCGCTTTATCCGGAAGGAGTATGGACATACGAAAACGGCATTCTCACTGCCTCGAAAGATGAAGCCATCTGGACAAAACAGGAATATGCATCGTTCATTCTGGATCTCGAATTTAAAACAGATCATGGAACCAACAGCGGGATCATTCTTCATTGCTCTGACATAAACAACTGGATTCCCAATTCGGTGGAAGTGCAGATTGCCGATGATTTTGCAGAAGAATGGGCGAAAGCACCGGCCAGCTGGCATTGTGGCGCCATTTTCGGCCACCTGGCTCCTGCAAAAAGCCTGGTAAAGAAACCCGGGGAATGGAACCGGATGACCATTACCTGCAAGGACCGCATGATCTGGGTTATGCTGAACGGAGAACTGATTACCGAAATGAATATGGACCTCTGGACAGATGCCAGAAAGAATCCTGACGGCACTGAAATACCTTCCTGGCTAAGCAAACCTGTTGCATCGCTAACAGCAAAGGGTCATATAGGTTTTCAGGGCAAACATGCCCACGCCCCGATATGGTTCCGTAATATTAAAATTCTTGAAATCAATTAATTAGCTTGTTTCTCAGTGTTGAATAGAATGAGAAAAGCAGCCCTGCTCCGTCCGAAAGTAAAAATGCTGGCATGGCTCAGTGCCTGCCTCCTTGTTATTTTGTTACCCGCAGAAGCCCAGCAAACCGATACCTTTCACATACCCCTCCCGTCGAAACCACAGTTACGATGGCAAAAGTATGAACGCATCATGTTTGTTCATTTCAATCCTACAACATGGACCGGGAAGGAGTATGATGATCATACCCTGCCCCTCTCCAGGATGAATCCCTATCTGCTAAACACCGACCAATGGTGCGAAGTAGCCAGGTCATGGGGGGCAAAAATGATTTTGTTTGTAGCAAAACATACAGGAGGTTTCTGCTGGTGGCAAACTAATACAACCGATTATTGCGTGAGGAACATCCCCTGGCGAAACGGTAAGGGAGACGTGCTGGCTGACCTGTCTGCTTCCTGCCGAAAATATGGCCTTGGACTTGGAGTATATATTTATCCAGGAGATGATAACTGGGGTGCCGGAATCGGCAGCGGAGGACGTACCAAAGACCCGGCAAAACAGGAAGCCTATAACAAGGTATTCCGGCAACAGCTTACCGAAGTACTTACAAAATACGGTCCTATGCAGGAAGTATGGTTCGATGGGAGTTGTGTAATAGATGTATCTGATATTTTGAAGGAATATGCCTCTGATGCTGTAATTTTTCAGGGACCACAGGCCACTATCCGATGGGTGGGAAACGAAGACGGCATAGCTCCTTACCCCAACTGGTACACACTGAAAAGTTCTGATGTAAGGACCGGTGTAGCAACTGCCCTGCACTCCGATCCGGACGGTGATGCTTATGCGCCGGTGGAAGTTGACCTTCCTCTGCTGAAAAACGGGGGACATAAATGGTTCTGGGCTCCCAATACCGACCACCTTCTGCTGAACGTTGACCAGCTGATGGACATCTATTACAAATCGGCCGGCCGTGGAGCCGTGATGCTCCTGAATTCAACCCCCGATACAACGGGCCTGATCCCCGCTTCGCATGCAAAAATTTATAAAGCCTTCGGGGAAGAAATCAGAAGAAGGTTTGAAAAACCAATAAAAACCATTTCAGGAGAAGGATATGAGTTCATCATGGCCTTTAACAAGCCGGTTTCAATAAATCATGCCATTATCCGGGAAGACATAGCAAAGGGACAAAGAATACGCGCCTACGTGCTGGAGGGGTATGCAAATAATGCATGGATTAAACTTTGTGAAGGAAGTTCTGTCGGAACAATGAAGATTGACCCTTTCCCTGAGAAACGACTGGAAAAGGTCAGGCTCAGAATAACAGAAGCCAAAGCCCGGCCCGTGCTATCCTCCTTTTCCGTTTATGATGTCAGAGGGTATGAAACTACCGGTTTGTCATCGGGATCAGAAAACCGGACCATAACAATTGGCAGCTGGGATGCAAACACATTTACGGACGAGTGGAAAGAGATGATCTTCGACCTCACTCCTTATGTTGATCACATCGGACAATACGAAATCAGCTTCCGGATGGTAACATGCGACTGGTCAAAGGACTGGGGTCTTGAATTCAAAGACTGGGATGTTGAAATGTATGGCCGTATGCTTCCTGAAGCTGTTGAAAGGGCAGGAAATTCCTGGACATTCCGTATCACACGATCCCAGCAGACCGATAAGCCCGATGATTTTCCCACCCGTTTTCATATAAGCATTCGCAGTAAGCCGGGCAGAACAGTCGGAACAATCGACTTCAGGAGAATCCGTTATTAAACTGTTTGGTTAGCCGGTACTAAGGTATCGCGCTGAATAAAGCCCTGAAACATGCCGAAGGAGTTTGGTTGCCTCCGGCATCTTCCTCTTCGTTTTTTCTGATTCCGTAAAAATCGTCCATAAATGCTCCGGCATCTGCCCACACCGTTTGAACAACCCCCTGAAACCTTCCGCTCATCTCAGGAGGGGAATTTTTCCGGAAACGAATCATATCGTTTACCTGCTGAACGGCAACTTCCGGCCTGCGCCAGGGACAACTTACCACGCGAAAACCTTTCATGGCAAAATAAACGGCAGTAGGAACCGCCTGCTCATAATGCCAGTCGCAGATAACCACATCTTTAGGGATAAGATCAACAGCCCTGTGCGTACTGTTAAAGCTTGCTTCCCATTCTCCCAGTCCGGTGGTTTTCCCGTCGATCAGCCTGTCACCCCATATCCACAAAGTGCGGCCCTTTAATGCCAGATGGTCCCTGATCAGCCTTACTTCGCCGGCAAACAGTTCGGCTTTGTCATATCCTGCACATCGGGGGCACCGTGATTCGCCAATGTAGAAAACCTCATCCATGCCGGCATGAAAAGCTCCGGCTTCACACACATCGCATAGTTCGTCCACCAGAGCAAAAATTACCTCATGCACCCTCGGATGCAACGGACAGTAACTTTTGCAATACAGATTGTCTGCATTAGGCCATTCATATTTCTCAGGCATTTTTACCCAGGGAGTTTCATCAAACTCTGGATACACCGAAAGCAATTTGTTTGGCGTACTGGCCCAGGACTGATGCCCCAGAAGATTTATCTGAGGTATCAGCGCAATTCCGCTCTTTTTACAGGCCGTGACAATTTTCCGCATTTCTGCCTTTGTCAGAGCGCCTTCTTCCCTTAGCTCCGGATGGCTTTCGTACTGATACCTGTAATCTACCCTGAGGATGAGGGTATTTACCTTCCGGGGAACCAACTCCTCCCCGATAAACCGTATGAAACGATCCACATCGGCAGACTGGGGCGCCGCTATGCAGAATCCACGCACCGGAAGAAGACTGTCGGCCGGAACCTGCGGAAAAACGACCCCTCCTGCGGCAAAAACTCCGAGCAAAAAAATTATCAGATTTTTCATAAATAACAGTTCTTTTTATAACAACATCCCGGAAGATTACCCGGATTTATGAAGCCAAAAAAGCAAAAGACAAACCAGAGTTATACGGAATTTATCACACCGGAGCCACTACCAACGGTTACTACACAAATTGAATCCAGAACAAATGGCTCTTATTTAGATTGGTAAACCCTTACATAATCCACCATCATTGTCGCAGGAAATGCGGTACTGTCAATGCCTTTCTGTCCACCCCAGCTTCCTCCGACTGCTATATTGAGTATAAGGTGAAAACGTTTGTCAAAAGGCCACTCGGCAGATCCTTTGCCGGAGTTCATGAAGGTAAAATACCTGGTTTTGTCAACGAAAAAATCGATCTTTTCCGGAGTCCATTCCACGGCATAGATGTGGAAAGCTTCCATGGCATCATTTACCCGGATGGTATCCCCTTTCTGGGTCCCGATCATATGGTTAAAAGCCCCGGTATGCACTGTGCCATGAATCACACCGGGATTAAAACCGACATGTTCCATGATGTCGATCTCGCCGCTATGAGGCCAACCACCATATTCCCAGTCGGTAGGAAGCATCCAGATGGCAGGCCAGGTTCCAACCCCGGAGGGAAGTTTGGCCCTTACTTCAATCCTTCCGTACAGCCAGTCACCTTTTTCTTTGGTTACCAGCCGGGCTGAAGTATAATTCCTTCCTCCGAAATCTTCTTTTCTCGCTTCAATAATAAGATTTCCATTTTCTACCCGGGCATTCTCAAGCCGCTTTTCGGTATAATACTCCAGTTCATTATTGCCCCATCCATGGCCGCCTGTATCATACGACCAGCGGGCCGAATCAGGAAGACCCGTATAGTCAAATTCATCGCTCCATACAAGTTTCTGGGAACTTTTTGGAGTACAGCTAACCAAACTGTAAATCGCAATACAAAGCAAAAAATAATAAGAATGTTTCATGGCATTTGTTTATTGGATTTTTCTGACCAGCAAGATAAAAATATTTACTCACTCTTAAAGAAATCGGCTTAATAAAACCTTATTGCTGTTGTTATTCATTTTGTAAAATTATTTTGCTGTTATCGAGCTTGTTGATATTATCAATGAAGGAATAGAAACGATCGTATTCCTGGCGTGGATAAATGCCCTTATTGAGAACCAGCTTCCTTATAGCAAGAATCTGGTTGCCATCCTTTGATAGTTCCAGGGTATATTTACCATATGGAGAGACCAACTGTCTGTTCTCAGGAATCTGCTCCATCTGATAATGCTCCGGGAGAACAAATCGCACCGAGTCGCAGACGGAGAAAGACCGTTCAATATAAATATCCGATCTTCTTTCCCTTGCCGACAGAGATGGAATTTCGGTTCTCTTGAACAAAGTTACAGGAATGATGAGTCTTTTGTTCACTTCGGTGCTCAGATTTCTGAATTCCATTGCAGCGACCAATTTTAATGCAGGTATCTTCTCACGAACCTGCCGAAATTCAAACGAACGAATATCAGAATTCTGCACATTCAGTATGTTTTCTACTTTCTTCTTGCGTCCTTCAAAGTCATCCATGAAAACCGGCATCATTTCGTCGTAAAACATACCGCTATAACTGATACACAGGTTTACCACAGAAATCCCCTTATTGATTTTAACCTCCATGCTGGACGTTTTGCTGTTCTCCTCAGAACTGAAGGAAGGTGTCCTTACCAGAACACCCCCTGATTCGCTAATGACAAGGACGTCCCTGTCGTCGGTAAATGTGCCCAGGTAACCAAACGGCGAATGCTGACTGGTGCATTCAAGCCATACCGTATCTTCTTTGAGCGGAACAAACAAAATGACATGATTAAACTGATTGCTCGGGAAATCACTTAGAAAGACGTTTTTATCCCTTCCGGCATTGACGAGGGTATAATACGATCTGATACCGGCACATTCAAGCAGAGTTTTCATATAGTTGGTCAGTGCCTTGCAGTCTCCGTAACCGGTTTTATCAACAACAGCAGCATCAAAAGGCTGCCAGCCTCCGATACCAAGTTGAATACTTACATACCTTGTGCGGTTTTGCATGTACTGATACAGGATTCTGATCTTGTCCCGGTCGTTTTCAGCACCATTTACCAAATTACGGATTTCCTTCCTTCGTTCTTCAGTAAGGTTATTTTTTCCTTCATTCAAACTCCGGAACCAATTACCGAAACTTTCCCATGTCTCACAATTTCCGGTATATTTATCCATAACAAAATCCGTCGGAGCAAAATAAACAGCAGGCACAATGGCCGTAACTGGCAGACTGTATTCTTCCTTGCTCAATGCCGGAAACGAAACAAGATGCCATTTGTAAATTTTTTTCTGGTTTTTCTCCAGAATTTCAGGCTGAGCATTCAGGTTCATTTCTTTATACCTGAATTTATAAGCAGAAGGGGTAATAATTGTAACAGACGATTGCTCGACAGAAATATTGTAATCTTCACAAGGCATCCACTCAGGAAAAGAAAGTAACCCATCGTACTTTATTTCATAAGTATATTCAACAGTAAATGGTACGATGCGGTATTTGGGCTGAATAAATTTAACCCGGCTGTCCTGGTACAGACTAAAACCTGAAATAGCACTATAATCAAGAATTTCATCTCCCGAAATTCTTTGAACAGGTTCTCCGTCCTTATTGTAAACAGTACCATGAATCTTGCTGATGGTAATAAACTTATTATAAAACTGCATAAAATTTGCTTTGTCCATCCCGTTATCCTTAAGCACAGTTACAGCATAAATTACCCGTTTAACGGCCTGCTCGGGAGAGAAAATCTCCAGTTCTACCGAGTGGTTTCGGATTACAGCCTTGACATTTTGCTTTAATTCATTACTTACATCCGACAACCTGTATTTTATTTCTTTTGAACAAACCGGCTGGATTAGGAATATTAAAGCGGCAAGGCCCGAAATGATGTTCGTTCTCATCATACGTCAATTCATTCAACGTTTGTAAAATCATAAAATTATGTACCTTGAATTAGAGCGATCATTTGTAATTTTCTATGCAGAAAATTTATTATATTTTTTTTAACACTATAGGTTCCGACTGTTTCTTAATCATCTGATCATAAAACTCGCGTAAACCGGGGTATTCAGCCGGCAGAAACATCTCCTTATTCACCAATAATTTAGTATTGATTAAAAGTTGTTTATTTATTAATTTAAAATCACATATAAAACTGGCTGCATTGTCAGGTAAACTTATTTTCAATGATTGAGGTAATGAAACAACTTCAAAATTATCCGGTAATGTATAGGAAAAAACTTCCATATGTTCAATCTTGTAACCAAAATCAACCGGATATTTCCGGAGGCTATTCCTGAAAGGATTTTCCTTCCATTTTTCACCAACAAACGGATACAGATAAAATTCATTACCTGCATTTTCTACCTGATTGGCCAGGGTCATCCTGTACCTTTCCTTAACGGGCTTGCTTAAACTATCTATGTTTTCGATATCGCAAGACGTAATTTTCAAGCCGGGATTTTTCCTTTCCAGTTCAGTAAGAAATTCATCCCGGCTATTGTATGAACCGAAATCCTTCCTGAAATCGTAAGCAGCATAATCAAATCTGTCGCATATCATTTCACCTGTCATGGTAAGGTCATCTGTTAAGGCAAGATTGTAAACTCTGATCAATTTATCTTTTCCCTTCGTTTTCAGTTCAATCCATTCATTTTTTTCTTTTTCAATTAATCGACCTTGCCAATTAATGCATTTGAAAGGAATGAGGGAATAAGGCATATAATCTTCGGTAGCGTCAATCAATAAAGATTCTTTGCTTGTTTTCACATACACTATTACATGATTGAGCTTGTTAAGACTGGGATTAATAGGAGAAAGCACTCCATTGTCACGCGTACTGAGCACTACCGGATATACTTCAAAACCAAGCTTATCGAGTAATTGCAATAGCATGATGTTAATGTCAGCCGAGTTGCCTGACTTCTTCTTGAAAGAAAAAATCATTTCAGGAAACGAAGTAGTAAGGCTATGGATTCCGTTCCACTTCATATTTTCCCTTATTGCATTATAGGCCGCCTCAATTTTTTGCTCTTCAGACAGGTTTTTTTCCGAAATTTCTTTTGCAAGACCGTTAAGATAGGCTGATCCCTTAATTGCCTTGCCAAAATAGTCGTTTTCTCTCAGCCTCTGAGCAACATTATCCCATGTATTGGTAAATGACCTGTAAAATCCGGGAAAATTTATGTCAAGAATATCAAATTCAAATTTGGTAAGGTAATTACTGGCAGAATTGATATACGGTTCTTCCTTGAAAGCAGGCATATCTCTTGCAATCCAGCGTGAACCCGACGTATAAAATAGTTGCTCGTATCCAAAAAAGTTTTTCTGATACCTCAGGTACTGCGATTCTTCAATAATCAGTTCACTCCAGACAACAGGAATAGTTTCCTGAAATTTCCATTCAGACGGAAAACCAGTAAAATAGTACTCGATGTCAATAACCGATCCAACCTGAACATTGGGCATCGCCACCCTGGTTCGATACCGGTTTTCCGTAACCCGCTCCAGAAAAACCGACTTTTTATCCAGTTTGTCCTCCACAACATTCGCACCCTCCAGACGGAAGGTAATCCCTCTCACCTCGGATTTCGATTCAGTGGGAAGTACATAATTACTCCATGATAACCCTTCTTTTTTTAATATCTTTATACGTGTAAGCCGGGTAAACTGAAACTGGATTCCGTCAAAATATCCATAATCACAAAGTATCACTGCCGGGGCCGAAGTGTCTTTGTCGTAAATTTTCATCTCCAGTTCTTCCTTGCTCACTTTCCCAAATTTGGCAGGGGGTTTATCTGCAAATACTGAACAAAGGCAAATTGCCTCAAATACAGAAAAGAAAAGGAACTTTTTCATTTGTATTAAACTGATTATTAAAACAATAACCCATTTTACCCCGAAAGCTAAAACGGATAACTAAATTTAGCAAAATTTTCGATTTGACCGAAGGCGGATGTGAAATCAGGGAAAAAAGCCGACAGAGAATTTCGCTTTTTTCTTTACCGGGAATACTATTTTGCAGGATAAGGGCAAAGTTTTATCTTTCGGTACATTTTCTCTCTTTTCTTTTCAAAATCTGCTGTAATGAAAAGTTTCCCGCTCTCTTTGGTCATCAGGTTGCTGATAGGTATCTCCTGCCTGGCAGGCTGCACCCGTCAGCCCGATTATTTCATCTCCCTGCCTGATAAAGCCTCTTCTTCCGAAACCTTAGGGGCTCATGAAATCAGAAGGTATCTCTACCTGCGCACAGGAGTTCTTCCTTCAGTCAGGCAATTTGCGCCGGCTGAGGCAAAGCGTACCCAGGTTATTCTGATCGCTTCGGCTGGAAATCTCCCGGCTTCTTTGCCGGTACCCGATAGCCTTCACAAAGCAATTGCCTCCATGCAGGAACAGGAATATAAAATCATTACCCTCAATCCGCCTTCGGGAAAGAAAATTCTTCTGCTCTGCGGAAGGGATTCAGTGGCCACACTGTATGCCTGCTATCATTTTATTGAGACGCTTGGCGTGCGATTTTTTCTGCACGCTGACGTGATTCCTGACAAGCCGCTTTCATTTTCCCTGCCTGACCTCAACCTTTCTGCCAGACCCTTATTTGCCTTACGGGGCATTCTGCCGTTCCACGACTTCCCTGAAGGCCCTGACTGGTGGGATGAAGATGAATACAAAACCGTTGTCAGCCAGATGGCTAAAATGCGGATGAACTTTATCGGCTTCCATACTTATCCCGAGTCATACCCGCTGGGTCCTAATTTCACCTCCAAAGCCGAACCGATGGTCTGGATCGGATTGCCGGAAGATGTTCAGGAAGACGGGAATGTAACATCAGCATACCCTGCCATGCATTTCACTACCGTTGACAGTACCTGGGGCTACTGGGGGAAACCTACATCATCTTTCTCTTTTGGAACTGCCAACCTGCTCGGAACCGATGTTTACAGCGCCTCGTACATGCGCGATGTGAGCCCATGGCCGCATTCCGATGACGAAAACATCAGCATTTTCAATAATCTGGGAGCCATCCAGAGCAGAACCTTTTCCTTCGCCCGCAAACTGGGCATTAAGGTCTGCGTTGGCACAGAAACTCCCCTGACCATTCCACGGAAAGTACAGGAAAAACTGAAAAACAAGGGAATGCATCCCGATTCTCCCGATGCCGTCCTGACCATCTATAAAGGCATTTTTACCCGGCTGAAAATTCTTTCCCCGCCCGACTATTACTGGCTCTGGACACCGGAAGGCTGGACATGGGAGGGAGAAACCAGGGAACAGGTAAAAAAGACCGTTCAGGATATTCAGCTGGCCCTGCAGGCCCTGAAAGAAACACAATCCCCCTTCACCCTGGCTACCTGTGGATGGGTTCTGGGCCCTTCGTTTGACCGCACATGGTTCGATAAGGTGTTACCAAAATCCATGCCTTTCAGCTGTATTAACCGCGACGTAGGGTTCAGCCCTGTTGAACCAGGCTTCGCAGGTCTTTCGGGCCGCCCCAAATGGCAGATCAGCTGGCTGGAGGATGATCCTGCTCTTGTAAGTCCGCAGTTGTGGGCAGGTAGAGTAAGAAAAGATGCTGCCGATGCACTCAGATACGGCTGCACAGGGTTGATGGGCATTCACTGGAGAACACAAAGCATTGCTCCTGCCCTGGGCGCTCTGGCCAAAGCCGGATGGGAGGCAGCAACCTATGACACCACTCCCCAGCCCGGCGGAAGAGACCTGAATACAGAGGATTTTTATACCGACTGGGCGCAGGCCATGTTCGGAGAACCAGCAGCACAGCCACTGGGAAAATTCTTCGCCCGGCTCGACGGCGGCCCTTTGCATAAAGAAAATACTGAACGAATGGCCAACCTGCCCCGCACATCCGACTGGGCCATGTCAGGCCCCGGAGGAATCAGAATCAATTATTCCCCGTGGGATTCCGTAAAGAAATCGTTCCTCTTTGCCGCGGAGTTTGAAACATTCAGGCATCTGATCCGGGGAAAATCATCCCTGGAACGGTTTGATTACTGGAGAAATGTATTCCTTTACGCCAGGGCACAGGCCAGGGTAGGATGCCTGCTGGGTGAAATGGACCGGCGTATGCAAAAACTGTTGCAGAAATCGGCACCTGACGTTCAGGAAGCATTGCTCTTCTCCCTGATTCTCCCCATGAGGGATTCAATAAAAACAGCATGGAGTGAAATGATGCACCATCTTTTGATGACCGTGGGAACAACAGGTGAACTGGGAACCATCGCCAACCTGGAAATGCACAATTTGGGTCAGCTACGTCTTTTATCGAAGTACGACTCTGTGCTGGATTCCCTTTTCCCCGGTCTGGTGCCTCCCATTCAATTCCCGTCAGGCTGGGACGGAGAGCCCCGCATTATCGTCACTGCAAACCGCAGTCTGCTGGAAGCTTCAGAAAATTTTCACCTTCGTGTGAGGGTACTGGCAAGTAAACCCATCGAAAAAATCGATTGCTTCTGGCGTCCCCTCGGAAAGGGCAAATTCAGAAAAGAAGCCTTCACGTTTCAGGAAAGACAGGTTTTTGAACTGGAAATCCCTGCAGGGGTTATTAACGGAGAGGACTTTGAATATTACGTTGTTGTAAAAGCCGACGGGAAAGTTCTTTACTGGCCTGCTACAGCCAAAGAAAGGAATGCAACGGTGGTCATACTTCAAAATAATTTTCTTTCCGGGAAAAATTGAAAAAACAAGCACCCGGCAAACAATAACTGAAATGGATTCTGACCTGATCTTATGGAAGCACGTGCAGGATGGCGATATTAGGGCATTCGAGAAACTGTTTAAGAAATTTTACCCTAAATTGTGCATATATGCCATGAAATTCCTTCATGACCCTGATGATGCACGTGACGCTGTTCAGGATTTGTTCGTCCTGCTATGGGAAAATAAAACCCGACTGAACATAAAATCCTCACTTAAAGCATATCTTTATTCTTCTGTAAGATATAATGCAGTGCGGAAAAAAGAAAAAATTGAAATGCTAACTGAAATGACACCCGATTTATCTTATGAAAACTCAGATCAAATTGAATTTGAAGAGTTGTTCGATACTATTCTTGATGCCATCGGATCCCTGCCGGAAAGATGCCGCCAGATATTTGTCATGAGCAGATTTGGTCTGCTCACCTATCCCGAAATAGCCCGAAAAATGAACCTATCAGTAAAAACAATAGAGGCACAGATCAGCAAAGCACTGAAAATCATTCAGAAGTCACTTGAAAAAAACTATCCGAAAATAATTGTGATACTGTTTTTTTTCAACCACCTGTAAAAAGCAAGCAAACAATAACTTGCACTTATAATCTCTGATCAAAACAAAGAAAAAAACAAATCTGAATAAGGGTATAAGCTTAAATTTTACTCTATAACTTGAGAACCGTTTAATCGATGAGCACAATTTTTAATAGAAACAGAAAACTTGAACGGATAATACGTTATCTGAGCGGAAATATTGATGAACAAGCAAAAAGGCATTTTGAAAGATGGCTTGATACAGACACAGAAAACAGGCGATACTTTGACAGAATGAAGGAAATCTGGAATCAGCTTGCTTCATCTTACTTTCCTGACGAAAAAACAACCGAAGTGGACTGGAAAAAGGTTTTGGAACGTATTCAACCAGAACTACTTACTGGCACTAAAGATTATTCAGAAGAGCGAAAGAGCCACTTCCAGCTTTCCTCTATAAGAAAAATTGCAGCAATCTTCATTTTTGCTATTCTTTTATCAGGGAGTTTCTTTCTGATGAAAAGATTTGCCGAACCTGTCAGTCACGAAGAAAATATAAATGAAATAATTGTCCCAGCAGGGCAACAAGCACAATTGCACTTAAGTGACGGAAGCAAGATATGGCTTAATGCAGGCACTAAATTCAGATTTCCTGCTCATTTTGATAAAAAAAAGAGGGAAGTATGGCTCGAAGGAGAAGCATTTTTCGAGGTGAAAAAAAATACTGCCAGTATTTTTTATGTTCATACATCTGATATTACAATTAAAGTCGTTGGGACCTCATTTAATGTCAAGGCATATCCAGAGGAAGATATAATTGAAACCACTTTATTATCAGGTATTGTAAAAATAGAACCCAATGTGCCGAAGAACAAAGCTGAGAAAGAAATTATACTTCAGCCAAATTATAAAGCAATATATTATAAGGACAAGAAAACAGAAAAAATAACAGAAAAGATAAATAAAAACACCTCTACCCCGGGAATAAATGACATGGTTATTTCAAAACCTGTTAAATCGGAGAATGACATTTCATGGAAAGAAGGGAAATTGATTTTTGATAATGAAACTCTCCAGGTTATTGCAAAAAAACTTGAACGCCGTTATGGTGTTACTATCAAAATTGCAGATAGTGATCTGAAACAATATAGATATACCGGAGTGCTCAAAAAAATATCCATTGAACAAGCTATTAAAGCTCTTCAGCTTACTGCCCATTTTCAATATACAATAACGGACAATGAAATCATAATTACATCTAAATAAACCGATGATTAATAAGGATATGCATTCTGACAAAAAATATTCAAATCACAAATACTGTCATTCAAACCTTTATTTAAAAACTAAAATTATTGCCTATGACATAGAACATATTAAAAAGATTGGGAAATGCCAGGCATTCCCCAATCATTGGTAAAATCAACAAATGGCTCTCCCTTTTTTCCCACGATCAGGAAGCGCCAATGTCAAACTGAAAAACAACCAAAATTATGAAAAAAACAGAAAACGAAGGCATATTATGCCCTGAAAAAGTAACCCCTAACCTTTTACTAACCATGAAACTAACCCTATTATTGATTTTACTCAATGTGGCTGTGGTTTTTGGAGGGTATACCCAGACAACCTTCGAAACTTCCAAAAAAAACAGCATTACCTTAAAAGAGGCTCTGACAGAAATAGAAAGCCACACAAATTACTCTTTTCTGTATAAAGCCGACATCCTCGATCCGAATAAACAGGTATATCTTTCAACGAATGAATTATCCAAGCCAATAGAAGATATTTTGAATAATATTTTGTCGGATGCAGGGATACAATATAAAATTATCGACAATTCCATGATTATTCTTTTACCAGATGAATCTAAGCTTCAGCAACCCAAAAAAATAACAGGTTTAGTAACGGATGCCACAACCGGTGAACATCTGCCAGGTGCCAATATTATTGTCAGCGGAACGACAATTGGAGTAACCACCAACAGTGATGGGGAGTATAGCATTGAAGTACCAGAGGGAGCAACAACATTGCAATTTTCATTTGTAGGGTACGTTCCGGTAACAGTAGAAATTAAAAATCAGAGTGTTATCAACGTGGAACTCAGTCCTGAGATTAAAGAACTGAATGAAGTCATTGTTGTTGGTTATGGCACCCAAACAAAAAAAGATATTTCCAGTTCCGTAACCAATATTACTGAACAGAATTTTAACAAAGGTGTGGCACGCGATGCCGTTGATCTGTTGCAGGGAAAAGTTGCCGGGCTGGTTATTACCCGTGGCAGTGGTGACGTGACTGATGAAAACACCATACGATTAAGAGGAACATCTTCACTAACCGGAAGCAGTGAACCATTTGTTGTTATTGACGGTATCCCCGGAATGTCATTAAATTCAGTTGCTCCGCAGGATATCGAGTCCATAAGCATTCTTAAAGACGCTTCGGCGGCAGCAATTTACGGATCACGATCAGCATCAGGTGTCATTCTTATAACTACTAAAAAAGGAAAACCCGGAAAAACCGAAGTGCAGTACAACGGATATGTAGCATTTGATAAGGTTGCCAATAAACCCAGATTGCTTACAGCATCAGAATGGAGAAATTATTGTACTGAACACAATATTGATGTAACCGGTCTCGATAAGGGGGGCAATACAGATTGGTTTGATCAAATTATGAGGACCGGAATCAGTCAAAACCATGCTCTTTCGCTTTCAGGAGGTGGTGAAAAAAATAGTTATCGGGCTTCGTTTGGCTATTTGGATCGTAACGGGGTAATTAAGGATAATTTCCTTACACGTTACAACGGAAGGCTGACATTTGACCAGAAAGCACTTCAAGACAAATTATCATTGAAATTTACCGTGGATGCAGTGGAAACAGATTACTCACCCAGTGATAAACATAATTTCATACTTGCCTATAATATGATACCGGTTTATCCTGTTAAAAATCCCGATGGAACATGGTTCGACTCGCAGGAATACGATCAGGGAAATCCGGTTAGAAATATCGTTTATAATAAACACCTGCATAAAAACAATTTGCTTAATGCTAATATAAGAATGGATTATGAGATCTTCAGTAATTTCATAACCAGCCTTAGTCTTTTTAAAGAAAGACAAATGGATGACTTTGGCCTTTATAATAACTCCACTACTCAGGCCGGAAGAAGTGATCTCGGTTATGCAAAGAGAGAAAACTCAGTTAGCGATAAAGATCTTTTAGAATTTACCATGAATTACAAAAAACAAATAGAAAAGCATAATTTCACAATTCTGGGCGGTTATTCTTATGAATATAATCATTATCAGTTTTCAGGAGCGCAAAACAGGCAGTTTGTAACCGATATTTTTTCATACAACAATTTGGGGGCTGGTGAAAACCTTAAGACAGGAGATGTCTGGTCAGGAGCCAATATGAGCAAACTGATTTCTTTTTTTGGAAGAATCAATTACAACTTTAACGATAAATATATTCTTACCGCTATATTGCGCGAAGATGGCTCTTCTAAATTCGGAAAAAACAATAAATGGGGGACTTTCCCTTCAGTCTCCGCAGCCTGGCGTATCTCATCCGAACCGTTCATGCAGAATATGGCCTTTATCAGCGATCTAAAACTGAGAGCAAGTTACGGGGTAACAGGAAATCAGGATGGCATTGAACCCTATAAGTCTCTAGCCCTTTACGGCAAGTCCGATAACAAGTATTATGATAATGGACAATATTATACAGCGTATCAATATTCACAGAATCCGAATCCAAATCTTAGATGGGAGCAGACAGCCATGATGAATTTAGGAATCGATTTTGATATACTTAAAGGACGCATCAATGGCTCATTGGAATACTATGATAAGGAAACAAAAAATTTGCTCTATACATATGACGTACCTGTTCCTCCCTACCTTTATGGCCAAATCCTTGCTAATGTAGGCTCAATGTCTAACAAAGGATTCGAATTTATTTTAGGTAGTGATATCATACAAATGAGTAATCTTCAATGGAACCTTACGGTTAATTTTGCTCATAACAACAATAAGATTACAAAACTTTCCAACGAAGAATTCTCTACTTCGTCTATCTATGTGGGAGATGCCTTCATTCGCGGAGGGTCGTTTACCACCACCCATATAGTAGAAGAAGGCAAACCTGTTGGAACATTTTACGGATGGAAATGCCTTGGACTTGATAGCAACGGAAAGTACATCATGCAACAAAAAGATCCCAATAATCTTACCGATGAGGACCGGACGTATATCGGCTACGCCCAGCCAAAATTCACATATGGCATTTCAAGTTTTCTAACATATAAAAATTTTGAATTTAACTTTTTCTTACGTGGCGTTTACGGAAATGATGTACTCAATTATTCAAGAATGTCCTATGCTACCACCCAATGGCTTCCCGGTGCCAATGTTCTTAAAGAGGCTTTGACAAATGGATTGAATGATAATCCAAAGTACTGTTCTTATTATATCGAGAAAGGATCTTTTCTTCGCATGGATAACGCCAGCTTCGCTTATAATTTTAATACACAGAACTTCTGGGGCATTCGGAAATGCAAACTTTATTTTACTCTACAGAACCTTTTTGTTATCACCAATTACAAAGGGTTGGATCCTGAAGTTGACATGTCTGGCCTGACACCGGGTGTTGAAGGAAGAGAATATTACCCAAAGTCCCGTATTTTCTCATTTGGATTAACTGTTGATTTTTAATTTCAAATTTCTATGAAAATGAAAACAATAATTAAATATACATTTGTATCGATTTTGATACTTTCACCGATACTTCAGTCTTGTACCGACCTTGACGAAGTAGTATATGATCAAATACCTGTTGATCAATACGGAAAAACACAGGACCAACTTAATTCCCTTGTTGGACCTATCTATCTTGGTTTGAGGGACATATGGCCCGGAGATTACTTTCAGATGGTCGAATGTGCTTCTGATATGGCTGTTCTGCCAACAAGAAAAGGCGGTGACTGGTGGGATGGAGGTGTGTGGAAAGCCTTGCGCACACATACCTGGTCTCCAGAACTCTCTATCATTTCGAGTTCCTACAACACGATCATGAGTCATATTTCGCAGTGCAACCAAATATATTATATGATTAATGAAAGTGAGGCTGTAAATAAGGAACAAATCCTTGCTGAAATTCGTGGAGTGCGAGCTTTCTGGTATTACCTTCTTATCGATAACTGGGGAAATGTACCCATTGTAACTGACTTTAAGGATATGTCAAAGCCCATTACTAAACCGCGTTCCGAAGTATTCAATTTTATTATTTCTGAACTAAACGAAATAAAAGATAAAGTAAGAAAAGACGTTTCTGGAGCCAGTTATAGTAAAATGACCAAAGGTGCCGTTTATACGTTACTCGCTAAAATGTATCTGAATGCAATGGTCTGGAACCCCGAAGGTGGTCCAAAATGGCAGGACTGTATTAACGCCTGTGATACGGTTTTAAGTCTCGGTTATGTGCTTGAACCAAACTGGAACACCAATTTTCAAGTTAAAAATGAAGTATCACGGGAAGCAATTCTTGCTGCCGTTTTCAGCAATCAGGACGGATGGGGAAACTTCCTTTCAATGCTTACTTTGCATTATCTCGATCCAATTGCATTGGGTCTGCGAGTTGAACCATGGAATGGAATCAGTGCCATGCCTGATTATGTCAAGGCGTATGACCCGGAAGATATACGATTTAAGAATTCTTTCCTTATTGGAGCAATGATCAATCCTTCAACGGGCGACACTATCATTACAGCCCACGGCCGTCCACTCGTTCATACAATTGACATCACAATGAAATACAGCTTTGATGCTGACGGTTGGGGGCAAACAGAACAGGAAGACGGTGCCAGATGCAGCAAATGGGAATTTGAACCAAATTTAAGCAATCAAATGGAAAATGATTTTATCATCTTCCGATTGGCAGATGTTTATCTGATGAAAGCCGAAGCGATAGTTCGTATGGGAGGAAACAATACTGAAGCTACAGAGCTTGTTAACGCAATCCGTGAAAGAGCTTTCCCCGGAAATCCTTCTAAGCTTTATTCCAATGTAACCTTGGATGAAATTTATAAAGAACGTCGATTTGAATTTGCATGGGAATGTCTAGCCCGCCAGGATCAAATCAGATTTGATAAATTCCTTGATGCCATTCCCGGCTGGAAGGGCGTTTCCAACCCAAAATATCTATTGTTTCCAATACCCCAGGATGCTCTAAATGCTAATGACAAGTTAGTACAAAATCCAGGCTATTGAAAATTGCATCGATGGTAAATCAATTTCCAAAAAACCTGAAAAAATAAAAAAATTATGAAACGAATCTTGAACATCACTTTTATTATCATTCTGCTTTTTCCATTGGCTTTCGAAAGCTGCAAAAACAAAGCCGTGATGGAAAAAAACACTGATAAAGATAGCTGGCAACAGCTTTTTAACGGAAAAGACCTGACGGGCTGGAAGCATGTTGGACCAGGGTATATGACGGTTGACAGCGGCCTGATCCAAACCCACGGGGGCATGGGTTTACTCTACTGGACCGGCGGAAAGGTTGGCAATTGCATCATCCGGGTGGTTTTCAGAATGCGCGACGAAAATGACAACTCAGGTATCTTCATCCGGATTCCCATTGAACCCCGCGAAGAATGGATGCCGGTGCATTACGGTTATGAGGTACAGATCGACAATAAACCGGAACTCTCGGGGGAAGATGAATACCATTACTCGGGAACGCTCTATTCCCTTACCAAACCACTGGCAAAACCCTGTAAACCCGGCCCTGAATGGAATACATACGAAATCACCCTCGACGGGCTCCGCACCATTGTGTATGTGAATGGTGTGAAGGTTACCGACTATACAGAAGGACAGTCGGTACCGGAACGCAAATTCGATTTTGAACCTGTTCGCGGTCCCCGGCCTGACTCAGGGTATTTCGGTATCCAGAACCATAGCGATAACGACGTAGTTTTCTTTAAAGAAATTGCCATTAAGCCTTTGAAAAAATAATTTCCTAACCTGTTAAACCAAACTGTATGAAAACCAAAGTATCCCGCCGCCGGTTTCTGCAAACCGGTACGGCTGCTGTCGGAGGACTGGTCGCCGCCGGCAGCATACCCCTGAAAGCTGAAGCACCGGCATTCTCTGCAAAAAAAGTTCCTCCTGGTGAGCGTCTGCGATTCGGCATTATTGGTGTCGGCATGCAAGGCTCCGGGTTGCTGGCAAATGCCATCAGCCTTCCCGGAGTGGAATGCGTTGCAGCAGCTGATCTTTACGATGGACGGCATGTGCTTGCCAAAGAAATTACCGGAAACCCGGCGCTTTTTACAACCCGTGATTACAGGAAAATTCTCGACCGAAAAGACATTGACTGCATCATTGCCGCCGTTCCCGACCACTGGCACCGGAAAATTGTTGTCGACGCCTGCGATGCCGGCAAGGATGTGTACATCGAAAAACCTATGTCGCATAAGGTATCAGACGGCTTCGATATGGTGGAAGCAGCCCGCAGGAACAACCGCATCGTAATGGTGGGCTCGCAGCGTGTAAGCTCCACTTTGTGCGCCAAAGCACGGGAAATGTATCAGAACGGCGCCATCGGTGAAGTGTCGATGATCGAACTGACCCTGGGGCGTAACGATCCTACAGGAGCATGGCAGTATCCTCCTCCTCCCGACCTTTCGCCGCAGACACTTGACTGGGATACCTGGCTGAACGGCGCTCCAAAAATTCCATTCGATCCGTACCGTTTTGCCCGCTGGAGATGCTGGAAAGAATACGGTACGGGCGTAGCCGGCGACCTGATGGTGCACCTTATCAGCGGTATGCTGTTTACTCTCGGATGGAACGAAGTTCCCAGGTCCGCCTCTTCCCTCGGAGGTATCTTCCGCTGGAAAGACGGTCGGAATATGCCCGATTTGCATACGGTTCTCTTCGATTACCATGGAATTCCGGTCTATGTGCGGCTCGGACTGGGAACTGAAACCCAGGAACTGGCAAGGTTTATGGGACCAAAAGGAATTCTCGACCTCGGAGAGTTCAGCCTGCGCTATGCTCCCCAGCCGGGAATTGACCTCGCCCCCAGTTATTATGCAGCCGGATTCCCTTCAAAACTCCGCGCCGAATACGAGGAAAAATGGTACAAGGAAAATGCCCCGGCACCAGGAAAGGAACCCCTTTACGATGAAGTATTTTACCGCGGACATGATTATGACGACATGAAACCCCACCTGCTGGCCTTCTTTGAAGCCGTGAAATCACGACAGCCTGTTGTGGAAGATGCCGTTTTTGGAAACCATGCCGCCCTGGCCTGCCACATGGCCAACGAATCATACTTCAGGCAAAAGCCCGTATTCTGGGATGAATCTTCCCGATCCATCCGCGATTGAGAAAAAAGAAAAAGGGGATGTCTCAAAACGTTGTTTTTCGACATCCCCTTTACGTGGGCTGTGCAGGATTCGAACCAGCGACCTCATGCGTGTGAAGCATGCGCTCTGAACCAACTGAGCTAACAGCCCTTGCAACAGTGCGCAAAGATAAAAAAGTTCGCCGAAAAGCATGGAGCAATTCCATGAAAAAAATTTTGCAGAAACAAAAATGCCGTTTATATTTGCACTCCCTTTTCAGGGGTTACCGGGGCGCTTAGCTCAGTTGGTTCAGAGCACCTGCCTTACAAGCAGGGGGTCATAAGTTCGAATCTTATAGCGCCCACTCGTCCGGGTACATCTTTTTGTTTGTATCCAACCTATCCAGGATAATTCTTACCAGCCGGTTTGCAAACTGCATTCCGGCTGTTTTTCGATAATAATCAAATGATTTCATAAAATACCGACTTATTATCCCCGGGTTGTATACATGCTTTTGCCGTTAAGCCATTTTACCATGACGCAATTGATCTAAGCCGGCTCTGTTGCGTAGAATTTTCCGAACCAAAACCCTGATAAACCCAAATGATAACCTTTTATAGCTTAATGTAAATATCGTAAATTTGTATTTTGTTAAAATTTACATTTCATACTTTTTCAAGTTAAATAATGAGCAATCTGACCAAATTCAGCAGCACATGGCAGGAAGGACCTCATAAGATAGAGGTTCGTGTAACTCTTATTCTTTTTGAAGATAGCAACTCCCATGTGGTTTATTGCCCGGCTCTTGATTTAAGTGGATACGGCCAGACAGAAAAAGAGGCCATGGAATCATTCAGAATATCTCTGGAAGAATTCATTCATTACACAATGAACAAAAAAACATTTTATAGTGAATTACGTCGTCTCGGCTGGAAAATAAAAGGTCAAAAGGCTCAGAATCGTGGTACAATTAAACCCCCTGATATCTCTGATCTTTTACAAAAAAACGCCAATTTCAGCAACATTTTCAATAATTTCCCCTTCCGAAAGATTGATGAACAAATTGAACTACCCGTTTAATGGTGCGTCATATTTCGAATATTCCTCTTGCAACTTTCAGAAAATTTCTTGAATCTAAGGGTCTTAAAATTATTCGTACCAGAGGAGGGCACGAAATCTGGTCCAGAAAGGATTTGCACAGGCCGGTTGTAATGCAGTCACTCATATCACCTGTCCCTGAATTTATTGTAAATCAGATATTAAAAACAATCGGATCAAATCGCGAAGAACTCGGAAGATTTATGAATTCATAATTATTTCTAATTTAGTTGCTGGTTAAAAAGCTTACCATTTTCAATTGAAAAAATATGAAACCACAAATTTTTGCAGCCCTTTTAATCAGCACAGTTTCCCTTTCTAATGGCTTTAGCCAGAATCAGAAGACCCTTGCCGAACGGCTTGGATACCCGGCCAATGCCAAATTGCTCATTATTCATGCCGATGATATGGGCCTTTCGCATTCTACCAACATGGCTGTTATCAAAGCCTTTGAAGCAGGAGGAGTAACCTCAGGCAGCGTAATGGTTCCCTGTCCCTGGTTCCCCGAAATTGCCGATTATGTAAAACAGCACCCCGGACTGGACGCAGGCATCCATACTACTCTGACGTCCGAATGGAAATTCTATAAGTGGGACGGGGTTCTGCCTTCCTCCCGGATCCCGAGCCTGATCGATACCAACGGATACTTCTACGATGAAGTTGCCCCGTTTGCAAAGCATGCCCGGGCCGATGAGGTGGAAAAGGAACTTCGCGCCCAGATCGACAGGGCCATTGCTTTCGGCATTGACCCGACCCACATCGACAACCACATGGGCACCATTCTTGCCCGTCCCGACCTGTTTGAAACGGCTCTGAAGCTTGCCATGGAATACAGACTGCCCATCCTGATACCCTCGCAGATGATCAAAATGTATGCACCGCAGTTTCTCGAAAAAATCCCCCCCTATTTTGCCATGGTCGATAACCTCCAGATGCTGAATGCCTGGCCGAAAGATAACAACTGGCCTGAAGCCTACAAACAAATGGTTCAAAATCTGGTGCCAGGGCTGAACGAAATAATCGTTCATCTTTCGTATGACAACGAAGAGATGAAAGCCATCGCCATTGACCATCCCGACTTTGGATCAGCCTGGAGACAAAACGACCTCAACCTGGTGCTGAATCCGGAATTTCAAAAAATATTGAAAGACAACCACATAATTCTTATTACGTGGAAACAGATCCGCGACCTTATGCGCAGGGAAATGGATACCCCGAACAGCCGCTAACCTATTTTGCCTTGGAGAACTGGTCTGCCATTTTCAAAATGCGCTCGCCAGTTTCGATCATATAGCCTTCAGAAACAATAACTATTTCTCCGTTCGCGCTGCACAGGGCAACCAGAGGAAGATTATTCTTTATGTCATGGCCCGACAGCCTGGAAAGTTCCCTGATAAGCGCTCCGGAAGCATCGGTTCCGACAAACGATTTTTCCGGCAGTTTATAGGTTGCCAGAACTCCTGTCTGCCCCTTGTTCTCTGAGGGAACAACAAATAATACACTGCCTTCCCACCGGTTAAATTTATCAACCATCTGCCCGATATCGTGCAGTACGTGCTTCGACGGTTCTTTGTCAGGTTCCAGTATGATCAAGGCATTTACACGGCCTTTCAGCCAGTTTCCAAGTTTTTCCTCATTTCCCGAAGCTGACTGCAGCCCGAAAACGTCCGGATTCAGCTTCCCGGCAGAAATCAGCCGCGCTGTCTGCTTCCGTATTTCAACAGGTACCACCGATAATTTCCCGGGATAGACTTCAAAGAAACTGATCCGGCAAAGGATCGACCCGTCATTCATCCTGTAGCCGGTTACCAGCATATAGCTGCCTGCATCAACTTCAGCAGGCACTTTATTCTCTGTCAAGGTTGCTCCTTCAGGGAATTCAAGCGTACGGAAGAAACCATCGCGCAGGATTCCTGTCGTGAAGTGTTTGTAATACATAGGAACAAATCCGTTGTTCTTGTTAACGAATTTCAGAAGTCCTCTGGCAACCTCCGTTTCCTTTTGAGACCCGAAACCGGCTCTCAGCCATTTCCCTCCCCGGTAATATTCCGGGAACTTTGTTTCAGGATTCAGTCGGGCAGGAATGCCGAAAGTACGGCACACGGCCACAAAGAAAATATCGCGCGACAAGCGATCTGTGACTCTGAGATGGTAAACCCCTGCAGGTGTTAATGGTGCCCGCGAATGCTTGTTGGCCTCTTCATTCACTGTCAGATTTTCTGTAATCCAGCTGGTGAGAACGGATATGTCGCTACGGAGTTTATTCCCCATTTCCCGGCCAAAGGAAGAAAGCAGAAAGCCCCTCCACGGACTCAGCATTTCATTGGCAACTCGCGGCGACAGTACATACCGGTCGAAAATTTCCTGAGGAAGGTCTGCAGCAGCTTGTTTCATGCCGGCTACCGCATCCAGATGATCAGCCAGCGTCTGTTCCTTGACATCGGCAAAATCTTTGTCAGACAATTGCGCCAGGAACCGTATCATTAATTCGCTCTGCGACCCGCTGTGGGTTTCGATGAACGATGTTATTTCTTTCCAGTTTCCATAGCTCTTTTTAATGAACGGCATTATTTCTTCGCCAGGAAGATTATGCTGTTTGGCAAATGATGCAATCCAGGCAGAGTCTTTAAACGTGCTGCAGTAAGCATTTCGAATTGAATCCTCCCTGGCCAGCCGCAACGTGTTTTGTTTTCTGAGCTCTTCCGGAATCTTCTTATCAATCTTTCTGGCCGGCGGAGGGACGAGGTCAAATGAATCAGAAAGCCCCGCATAAGAAGCAGTTCCGAGAACCAGAACAAGGGTGTCAGTTGCTGGCACACTGAGTTTTTTCCAGGTAAACGCACCGTTTTTGGCTGTCCAAACCACCAAATCGCCCATACCGGTATGAAAGCCCGAAAATCCGTTTTTATCGGTATAATTCACAGCAATCGGATAAAACTCGGCATAATTGTAAAGCTGGTATTCTACTCTGGCACTGTCGGCCGGAGTGCCGTCAGGATTTTTCACCAGCACGGATACCTTTTTTGTGGCGGTATAGTTTGAAGTAAGGTTTAATTCAGAAAACCTGTCGGCATTGGTAAGAACGGGCTCATCGCCGAAATAGCGGCCATAGGTTCTGGTATGGACAAGCATAACGCGGGAAGAGGGTTCTGTAAACCATCCCATGTTGAGGTCCACATCGGGTTCACAGGCACCCAGGAAGTACCATTTCCCGTCGATCCATACTTCTACCCAGGCATGGTTATCGTCAGTATGTGCCCACCGGGGTGTGTAAACCTGCCGGGCAGGTATTCCGGCGGTGCGCAGGGCCGTAACTGTAAAAGTCGATTCTTCGCCGCACCGTCCAAATGCCTTGCAAATTGCGGCGAGAGGAGAGCTTGTTCGTTCGTCGGTTCCCCGGTAGGTCACCTTTTCGTGGCACCAGTGGTTGATTTCCAGCGCAGCTTCCTTCATCCCGAGTCCCTGCACCTGTGCCCTTATTTCATCGTACATCTGTTCCCTGAAATGGTCAAGATTTTCGTTGTTAACCCGCAACGGAAGAACAAAATGCAGGAACACATCTTCGGGAATGGATTTTCCCCAGGGCATCTCATTCCTTGCTTTCAGTGAATACCTTACATTGGAAAGAAAGAACTCCGGCGTGTAATCGGCCAGATCACTCAAAGGCATGTAAGCATAAAGAAACTCCATAGCCTGCCGTTCGTCTTTTGAAAGATTCTGCTGAAAAATATCCCAGATCGGAGTCAGACTTTTGGAAGTCATTTCTTTCTGCACCTGAAGCATTCTCTGAATATCATGCAAACGCTGAGGGTTTGTAATCAGATCACGCTTCCCGCACGACAGAAGCATCATTGCACAAGCCAGAAGAAGAATTCCTTTTCGCATAGTTCAGATAGTAAATTTGTTATACATTCTTAATGCCCGGAAGCTTCCGGAGAGTCACACTGCACGCCTGCATTTCCAATCCCGGACTGTGCATCAGAAGTACAAACGATCTAATACGCAGTGGGTCGGCCTTTAGTGCCGGCATCCGGGTTAACCCCGCTCAGGTTAACCCCGCCGAAACGCAGTGAAAGCGGCCCCTGGGCATATTGCGCACTTTCTGATGCGCAACGTGGATTAAGCGAACAAAGATACAATTTTCCCTTAGTGGATGGCCGAAAACTGATTCAAACGGCCTTTATTTTCCGTCATCGGCATAGTATCGGCCCAGCTTGCTGATAATCAGTTTCCTCACCTGGAGCGGATCAATGGCCCCCTGATAGGCATAGATTACTTCACCGCCCGGTGCAATGAACATCGTATAAGGCAATGCGCCCGACCAGTTTTTGTCGACTGCATCAATCAGCTTGTATTTATCGGAGCCGCTGTAAATAAAGTTTTGTACCGCCGCGTGTTTGTTTTTCAAAAAAGCGAGAACCTGGGGTTTGTTCTTCAACGCGTCAGCACTGATGGTGACCAGGGTAAAATTACGATTCCCGTACATTCTCTGCATTTTTATAATTTCAGGAAGCTCCACTATGCAGGGACCGCACCAGGTTGCCCAGACGTTCACCAGCATATATTTGCTGGTTTTATTCTGCAGAAGCTGGCTGATACCGCCGGCTGAAATATCTCCGAGTACAACAGGCCGTGCTTCCCACTCAGCGTCCAGCTTTTTTCTCCACTCAGCTTTTTCTTTCCATTTGATGGAACAGCCAAACGTTTTGGTTTTTTCAACAGGAACAGGTTTCCCTTCAAGGAGAGCCTGAAGGGCTTCCCTGGCATCTTCCCTGTTTGGCTTGATGTATGGGTTTTCTGTATCATCAATACGGCCTGAATAGCGAAGCTTACGGAACGAATCAAAAATAAAAACGTGCGGTGTGGCCGTTGGGCCATATTTTCTCGACATTTCCTGCTTTTCTCCGTCATAGAGGTAGGGCATGGGAAAATTCCTTTCTGCGGCACGGATTTTCATTTCCTCAAAACTGTCGCCCAGGTCGCTGTAGCCGAGTTCCTCCAGGCACAGGGCATCCGGGCTGTTGGGGGAAACCAGCACAAAAGCGGCTCCCCTGGGTGCAAAATCATAGTACAGATCGAGAATTTTTTGTTCGTAGGCCTGTGCGGTGGGGCAATGGTTAGCGGTAAAAATAATGACAAGAATGGCCGAATCGCGGAAGTCGTCAAGTGAATAGGTTTTACCGTCGATGCCGGGCAGGCTGAAATCAGGGGCAACGGCACCAACCGGCAGGGTTTTTGGCTCCTCTCCCCTGACCGGATTCGCTATACCACAGGCAACAAAAAGCAGGAAAAATAAGGCATATGTTTTCATGGTGCTGCAAATGTTTCTCAAAAATAATTCAATTCTCCTAAATTCATTTCCTTTTCCTACCTTTGCGCCCTGAGGGGATATAGCTCAGTTGGCTAGAGCGCCGCAATCGCACTGCGGAGGTCAGGGGTTCGACTCCCCTTATCTCCACCACTATTCCTGGCAGAGGCATTATTTTTTACCCGCCTTCCAACCGATTATCGACTTAGCAACTAATCGGCCTGTTATATTTACTCCGGCAAGCCAGATTCAAAAAGGAATTTTGTTTGATGGTAATTTTGGTTGATACTGTGTTTTCATTTCAACAACCCTCCATACCATTTGCCATATTTTTCTTTATTTTTAAGGTCAAATCCGCATCAACAAGAAACTGATGCCGTTACTAACCTTACAAAACCTGAAATTATGGAAGAACTTGAGAACAAAAACAACCAGGAAAACTTCATGTTGATAAACCAGGAGATTAAGACATCCCTTCTTGAATCAGCCCGGTGGGGAAAATTTTTAGCAATCGTTGGTTATATTTCAGTTGGTTTTCTGATTTTAGCGGGCTTTCTGATTATGATAGGATTTTCTTTGGCCGGCCGTTATTCAGAAACACGTTTTCCTATGGTAATAGCAGGATTTCTTTACATTATAATAGCCATACTGTATTTCTTCCCTGTCTACTACCTTTATAATTTTTCCGATCAGATGAAAAAGGGGCTTGGATCCAATAACCAGCAGTCCGTTACTTCGGGATTCTTACATCTGAAATCCATGTTTAAATTCATTGGAATCCTTACCATCGTTATCCTGTCGATCTATGCCCTGATATTGGTGATTGCCATACCCGCAGCACTGTTCGCCAGGCACAGCTTTGCCTACTGAACCATTTTGTTACCGGCTTGTGGAGACTGATTTCCGCTATCTTTGAGTAGATTTTTTATTAAAAAAATTTCTTATGCGCAGACCATCAACCATTTCCATGACAAACACCCTGACAAAGATTTTACTGACCCTGTCAGCCATCTTCATTCTTTCAGCCCCCCTGCATTCTCAGTCGGCCGTAAAGCGGCGCATACTTGTGGTGTATGGCGGCTGGGAAGGGCATCAGCCGAAGGAATGTGCCGGTATTTTCATTGACTGGCTGAAAGGATTGGGCCATGATGTTATCGTATCTGAGTCGCTTGATGTTTACACCGACAAAAACCTAATGAATTCGCTCGATCTGATCATCCAGGTATGGACGATGGGGCAGATTACAGCCGAACAGGAAAATGGACTGCTGGAGGCAGTGAAAAACGGCACAGGACTGGCAGGCTGGCATGGCGGGCTGGGCGACTCATTCCGGCAGAATACCGAATACCAGTTTATGGTGGGAGGGCAATGGGTTGCCCATCCGGGAGGTGTGATTGATTATGAAGTTAACATATATGATAAAAACGATCCGGTAACCTCCGGGCTTTCCGGTTTTAAAATGCACTCGGAACAATACTACATGCACGTTGATCCGAACGTAAAGGTTCTTGCCACCACCACCTTCAGCGACAAATATGCATCATGGATAAAAGGCTGTGTAGTTCCTGTGGCCTGGAAAAAATACTACGGAAAAGGAAGGGTGTTTTATTCCTCGCTTGGGCACCAGGCAGTTGACTTCAATGTTCCGCAGGCCCTGGAAATCATGAAGCGGGGCATCTTATGGGCGCTTGACAGCAAATACAAGCCAGTGGAGAAATGGACAAGCCCGGTATATGCAAAGTGAATTCCTGCTGAACGGTAATCTGCCTGTAATCTGTTTCTACTTCTTATCAGTCAGCGTTTTATCGAGATATTCCGAAGGGGTCATCCCAAAATGCTTTTTAAAACACCGGTTAAAGTAAGAAATATTGTTAAACCCCACCTTAAAACAAACCTCTGAAATATTATACTGACCGGTCATCAGTAACACAGCCGCTTTCTTCAGACGGAATGTACGAATAAATTCTGTGGTAGACTGATGAGCAAGAGCCCTGAGTTTAACGTGCACATTGCTTCGGCTCATCCCCATTTCGTGCGAGAAGTCCTCAGCTGAAAAATCCGGCTCTGTAAGATGTTTTTCAACAATTTCTGCGGCTTTCTGAAGGAATGCTTCATCGGTTCTGCTGCGTGCCATAAAGCGCAAATCCGGGTCTATTTCATTAAGGTACTTTTTAACCAGTCTTTGACGGTTTTCAATGATGTTGCTGATCTTCAGCTCTAAAACCCGAAGATTGAACGGTTTAATCAGATAGTCATCGGCTCCGCTTTCAAGACCTTCGATTTTGTCTTTTTCAGAATTGAGCACAGTAATAAGGATCACGGGTATATGGCTTATTCTGACATCCGATTTGATAGCGCGGCACAATTCAATTCCGTTCATTTTCGGCATCATAACATCACTGATCACGATTTCGGGGAGGACATCCTGTACCATCATCAATCCCTCTTCGCCATCGGCTGCCTCATAAACGTCAAATTTCTCATCAAGGCTGTCCATTAAAAAGTTGCGCAATTCGTAATTGTCTTCAACTATCAGAATTTTCCTTTTCGGACGACCCGGATCAAGAAGTTCCTTCTGAATAGCTGGATGCGAATCAGGTAATTCCTGTTCCTCAGCATATTCTGCTAAATCGTGTATCACAAAATGATCTTCTCCCCGGGGAATCATTTCTTCCGGCTTAAGATGACCGGTATCCATTGGAATAGCTACACAAAAAACAGATCCTTTGCCCGGCTGGCTGGATAAAGTAATAGTACCTCCGTGCAATTCAGCAAACTCTTTTGCAATTGATAATCCGATTCCTGAACTGGTGGCATTGTATGCTGTCTGACCGGGAATCTGATAAAAACGCTCAAAAATTCTTTCCTGCAACTCGTAAGGTATTCCGATACCTGTATCCGAAATGCACACCTGAGCCACAGAGGCATTGTTCCGGTTGTCCTTTGCCATTTTGATCAATACACGTACTTTACCTCCATCGGGAGTAAACTTAAAGGCATTGGAAAGAAGGTTAAAAAGAATCTTTTCAAATTTTTCGCGGTCAATCCATACGGGCAAACTCTCTGTTTCCGGTTCAACTGAAAATTCTATGGAATGATTGACTGCATAATCCTCAAAATAGCGCGATACAGCCCGCACAAACGCAACAAGGTCGGTTTCAGATGCATTCAATTCGATTTTCCCGTCATCAAGCCTGCGCAGGTCCATTATCTGGCTGACCAACCTGGAAAGCCTGTTTGCATTTCTATAGATCACCCTGTATAATTTTCTTCGTTCATCTGAACCCAGATTCTGTTCGTGCGTTAAAAGCCTTTCCAGCGGCGACAATATTAATGTTAGTGGCGTTTTCAACTCATGCGACATGTTGATAAAGAATCTCAGTTTGGTCTGGTTTACCTCCTTCATTTTTTCCTTTTCCATCCTTTCCAGTACCAAATTATGCCGGTACAAATTGCGGGCTTTTATATAGCTATAGCCCAGATAAAACAATAAGAAAAGAATAGTGCCATATACGGCATAACTATACGGGGAACGCCAGAAGGGCGGTTTAATGATTATCGGAATATTTTTTGACGCTGTCACACCGGTAATTCCATTGATTACCTTAAGCCGAAGAATATATTTTCCCGGCGGAAGATTGGAATAGGAAGCATATCGGTAATTCTGAACACTGATCCACCGATGGTCATAGCCCTCAAGAAAATAACTGTACTGATCTTTCCCCGGATTCACAAAATTCAACGCACTAAACCCTATAGAAATAAACGACTGATTATAGTTAAGTACAAGATCGGTGATGCGTGTAACTGATTTTCTCAAAGGAGAGTTTTTACCAGGAACAACCGGCACATTAAAAATCCTGATATCGTTTATTACCAGGGGGTAGATAAAACTTTGAACAGAAAAAAACATCGGATTGAAAAAGGTCAGTCCGCTTTTCCCACCAAAGTAAAAATTTCCGCTTTTCCCGCGGGCATAGGCCCCGTGATGAAATTCTATAACTCCCAGTCCGTCTTCCGTTCCAAAATTGACAAAACGTTCCGTGGCGGGATCAAACATACTTAATCCCTGATTGGTACTGATCCATAAATTACCCCTCTCATCCTCAATGATACCATTGATGGTATTGTTGGGCAAACCATCCCTTTCATAAAATGCCTTAAAGGTTTGATTCTTTTCATCATATCGGTTCAAACCGTTTCCTGTGCCTATCCATAAAAAATGATTGTGATCTTCGTACAGAGCATGAATGGCATTGTTGCTTAGTGAATTTTTTTCAGGGCTATGCAGAAATTGTACAATCTTTTTCTGTTCCGGATCAAATCTGTTCAAACCCTTGAAGGTTCCAATCCACATTCTTCCTTTCTGATCCTCATAAAAAACTGTAATAAAATTGCTCGTAAGCCCACTTCCTGAGGAATCAACCCTTTGCAGAAAGTTCAGAAATTTCCCTGGCTCTGACGGATTCATCAGGGTTACCCCGCCATGGGTTCCTATCCAGAGCAATCCGTTACGATCACAAAATACAGAATTAACAATATTGCTGGGCAAACCTGTCGTATCATGGGCATTAAAGAGGAATGTCCTGAACCGGCCCGAACGCCTGTCCAGAAACGTAAGCCCTCCCCCATATGTACCGAACCATATATTCCCAGATTTATCCTGGCATATTGTCTGAACAGCATCCTCTTTTATACCACCAGCCGGGCTGTTCCCGGGGGTATAATAAAGGATCTTATTGTTTTTACGGTCGATGAAATTGATTCCGCCTCCGTTGGTCCCTACCCACAAATTCCCGTCAGTATCTTCCATTATTGAAAGAACATAGGCATAATTTAGTCCGGGTCTTGTTCCTGCCTTCTTCGTCAAATGATTAAACTGAATAAACCTCGACCTGGATAAATTCATACCTCCTTCCTTGGTTCCTATCCATAAATTCTTCTGCCTGTCCTCAAAAATGCAGGCTACAGCATTATTACTGAGAGAATGTTCATCAAATTCATCATGAAAGTATGGATAAAAGCTGTCATCTTCCTTCCGGTATAAAATCAGGCCTCCGTCGGTACCAATCCAAAACCGGTTCTGCGAATCCTGGAATATTGCGCTTACCTGTTTGTGCGGCAAACGGGGAGGAAGAAAGAAATTTTCCCTTATAACTTTCTGAAGATTAGGATCATAACAGAAAAGCCCTTTTTCAGTCCCTATCCATTTAAACCTGTTGTGATCTTCATAAATACCCAGAATTTTGCAGTTCCTGAAAAGATCCTTTACTGCGGAAGAGGTGATTTCCTGAAAATCACCCCTCACATTTCTGTACACCCATACCCCAAGGTTAAGAAATCCAACCCACAAATTTCTGTCACGGTCTTCATAAAGTTTTGAAATGTTTCCTGTTTGAAAAACGGGGTTGGGAACTGACAGTGAAAAAACCGGATGAAATTGTTTCAAACCTGAGTGATATTCGAATAATCCAGTATTTGTTGCAGCAAATACTGAACCTCTTGAGGTTTTCATCACATCATTAACCTGAACATCGGATATCTTTTTTCCTCCTCTGAAAAACGGAATGTTTTCGAAATAATCAAATTCTGAATTATATCTGGCAATGCCTGAATTAGTGGCGACCCAGAAATCATCCCCTGCGTCGGGACATATTCCGTAAATTACATTGTCGGGAAGGCTGGTTGTGTCACCGGGTACATTTCGATATATTCTGAACGAAAATCCGTCAAACCGATCAAGACCGTCCTCCGTCCCGATCCATATAAAACCGGTTGAATCCTGAAATACACAATAGACATGGCTGTTTGACAAGCCATTATAAACAGAAAAACGATCGAATGCAAGGGTCTGAGCCGAGCTTTGTGGCAGAAAACCAGCAACCAACCATACGCAAAAAAAGATAATCCTGAAGGACTTATCCATGGAAAGACTTCTGCTTAGTTAATAAAACACATTCCATCCTGGTAAAGTTAGCAAAGTTGGGCAAGATTCCTTCAGTTATCGTTATTCCATCTCAATCAGTATTCCAACAAGGAAACAGGAGAATGATCTGTAATCAAACAAGTGCCTGTTGTATCGATTAATGTTCCTTTTGCAGGAATTTATGCTGCTGGCATACTGCTAAAGACCTGTCTTCGGGAATAAATTAATGCATGATGCCGGTTAGTTTTTATCATAAAGAGCCGGTATCCTGTCAAGGAAAACAATCAATGAATCCTGTTTGAAACGGATAAAATTTTCTTCTAGTGGTGATCCGGGGAATGGAGTATTGTAGAATTGGGTGGATTGATTTCTCCATACCATGATATAGGCAATGTGTTTTGCCAGCGAATCGTTTTTGAAAGGTTTAAGAAGACGGTTTGTAAACCATGTGGTGTCTGCGTAATGATTCAGCCCTGTTTCCGTAAGGGCCGCAATTTTCCCCCGACTCTCGGCCGCTTTAACCAGAGCCCGCAGATTGCAAAGAAAAAGGCTGTCCTGTTCATCCGCAGTGATGCCGGGTATGTAATCAGATGACCGGCCCACATCCCAGTAATTATCCAGGCCGATAATATCTACATATTCATCACCGGGATACGCATAGAAAAAATCATTGATTTCGCATGGATTCTTCATGCGGCTGCGGTCAGGAGAAATGGCATAAAGGATCTGATGAATCTGCATGGTATCCCGCAGGTAATGCACCATAAATCTCCATAATGCAATAAATTCCTGTTCGGAACAGGACTTGGTCCCCCACCAGAACCAGTCACCGTTATGTTCATGGAATGGCCTGAAAATTACCGGAATGGGTTTCCCATTGGAATCTTTCAGATTCCTGATGAAATTTCCTGCGTGGTCAAGTAATAATTTGAAATATCCGTGCAACTGACCTCCGGGAAGAAGCTTTTCAACCACCCTTGTTGTATCATAATACATTTTGTTGGTGAAAGGATTCTTTTCGTGCCAGCTGATGGTATTGACACCCCCCCTGGCATAATGCGCCTTAATAAGGGGGACCATCTCGGAAAAAGGAATGCTATCAACATTCCAGCTTTCAAGGATGTGCCCGATATCCCACCCGCAAACGGCAGGATAAGCTCCTGTTACTGATTTGATATCGCACACCTCACTTTCACTTCCCTTTTTTCTTTCTGCTCCATATAGCAATGCGTCCTGTTGGCCGAATAAAATAAACTGCCCGGCCATTTTATGCAAATTGATGTAGAGCGCTTTTGTTTCGGATGTTAAATCAGGATCAACAGGAGAAGCAACTGTTTTCTCTGTCTTCCTTTGACAGGAGAAAAGTGTGAGAAAAATCAGAACGAAGAAAAATTCAAATCCTTTCATAATTCCTGCTGATTAGGGTTATGTGCTCTTTTTGCCACCTCCTGATAAATTCAGCGTCCCTATTTCGCGTTTATCTGAACAATCTTCTTCCAGATTCCTTCGCCGGAAGCAATTTCAACAAAATATATACCAGGCGGGAGTGAATTGTTGGTTTGAAGTTCAATTTTACGAACTCCTGCAGGTGGTATTCCGTTATAAAGCACATCCAGACACCGGCCCTGGAGATCAAATAATCTGACCATAAGTTTTCCCGCATTGGATGGAATTTCCATCCAGAATATTCCGTTGGAAGGATTCGGGTATATTGTAACAGGATTTTCCGGAATATTACTGATATGCGTTCCAAGGACAGCTTTTACAATCACCGTATCGGTAACCGGATCGCATATTCCATCACTCACATGAAGGACAATCCGATAAAAACCTTCTTTATCGGGTCTCATACGGGCAGAAGAATCGTTCTGATAATACAGTACCGTGCGGCTCCCCTGCGGCAAACCTGCCAGTTCCCAGAAAAAGGTCAAAGGATCATTATCAGGGTCATAACTTTGTCCACCGCTTAATGTTATCCATTTTCCTACTGTAGCTGTAATTGTATCTCCTGCGATTACTGCTACGGGTTGAGCGGAAACCAGAATGGTAATGGTATCGGGCAATGAAACCCGCATTTCAGATGCCCGCACTGTGAGAGCAATCTTATAAAGGCCTGATACACTGGGCATGAATTGTACCTTATTCCCTGTTTCAGACGAAAGATCAAGTCCGCTTCCTGCAGGCGATGCTATCACCTGCCATGAAAAACTAAGGGATTGCCCTAAAGGATCACAACTGGCTGAACCATCCAGAATGACCATCCGGTCGCGGGGCACTTTCATATCATGCCCAAGAATGGCAATCGGATCCCGGTAGGGTGCCTGATATTTTACCTTTACCGCTATGTCCTTCCCAAAGGAAGGCATAGAAAATTCGGTAAAATAATTGACAACAGAAACACTATCTTTTACCGTTTCTGTTCCGGTTACCGGATCAACCACATGTATTCTGTAATATCCGAAAGGAAGACTGTCTGCTTCCAGAACCACACCCTGATGAGCCGACAAAGTACCCGGATCATAAATATATGCAAGGAAAACTGAGTCTGCCTGCAGGGCATACGACTTCAGTGAAGGATAGGATGAACGGACGGCAGGTATTATGGCCTTTGGATAACCATAAACAGCCACATCAAAATCAGCAAAAAAGGCTTTAAGGGGCTTGAAGTATTGATACCAGTTGTTGGCAAATGCCTTATCCCAGTTCCAGTGCCATACCGGCAGGTTATTCATCAGACCAACCCAGTACGCTGAACGAACTTCATCTCCGTTTTCGTCAAGATTGGTTTTACCGAATTCTCCGCAAATAACCGGCAGGCTGGTTTTCGACCGCTGTATGGCATACCGCTGAAGAATACTGCCCGTCACATCATCGCCATAGGAATGAAAATGCATCACATCAAGAAATGAATTGTTTCCCAGAGCTGCTACCAGCGGATGATCCATCCATCCGCTTACACTGGTAGATACCGGATGATGAAAAGGATCCGTTTTCTTAATGAATTCACCCATTTCCTCATGCCATGCATCGACATTTGTGACCCATGAGGGAGGATTATTGCTTGTATTTCCTGTCAGATCAACTTCATTGAAAAGCTCCCAGCTGAATAAGTTTGTTGCATATCCCCAACGTGCAATAATATAGCGAAGCAAATGGCGTGTCAGTTTTCTGGCAGTAGTATTGCTGAAAAAGTCGGCAGCATGTTCCAGAAAACCTCCGTTAGCAACATTATATGGATTATCAGCCCAGTTTGGATTGACATTCTCTGAATACATACCATGCTGAAAAAGAGTCAGCTGAAGGTTAATACCCTGGCTCATACAAAGGTTAAATACCGAATCCAGCATGGCTGCTGCTTCCTGGCTGTACCGGCCTATCCCTTTATAAAAGCTGTATCCGTTCTTCCACTCCAGGGCCTGGCTGCCAAAAGGCACCAACCAATATCGTATGGTATTCCCTCCGTTTTGTCCAATCGATGTAATCTGCTGGTAATAATTCCCTATCTTGGCATCAAACGAAGTCCAGTCATTGCTCCATGCCACATTTTCACCTATAGGAATTACGGGTTCTCCGGTGGTTCGACGATAGTACTGCCTGTTTACATCAGGCTGTATGAACCCTTTTGCATCTGATTCGGCCACAGCAAAATCAACCGGACCGGACTGCCAGGTACCGCTTTGATCGGTGAGCAGAATATATATTCTGTAATTACCGGCCACCGGAGGAGTGAAACGAACCATCCAGCTAAAAAAGGAGGAATCCCTTTTCCAGCCTTCATCATCCATAAACATGTATTCCTGATAGAAAGCAGGAATCCGCATTGTATCTGCTCCACCGGGCAACACAACAAGGGCATCCGACATTACGATGTCGGGATCGTACACATTGGTGTAAGAAGTTCCTGTTTGAAAGGCAAATTCACATTTTTGCAACTTGCGGGGTGATGCTGTCAGCAAGCATGGCCCCATTATTTTTGTCCCGGACGGATAAACAAATAGCAAAACCGTTCGTGAGGCAGTATTATTGTCATTATCTTTCACTGTAAGCGTAACGCGGTAACAACCCGGCTGGTCATAGACATGATCTGCAATTTCCCCGTCGTAGCTGGAATTATCTCCGAAATCCCAATGCCAGGAAGTAATCTGACCTCCGGTATCATAGGAACCAGATCCTTTCAATACGATGGAAGTACCAGGCTCAGGAGTCAATGTGGGTGTTTTAATAACCGGTACAGGTTTTCCTGAATAAACCCTTATTTGAACCTGTTTTTTTGAAGTGTTGCCCTCATTATCGGTCATTGTCAGGCTTACCCGGTACAACCCAGGAGAGGAATAGCTATGAACCGTTGAATCACCTGCAGCAATGTGTCCGTCTCCGAAATCCCATAAAAAACTTTCAATGGTACCGTCAGGATCATATGCATTTACCGCTTTAAATGAAGCAGGTTTGTCAGCCACAATGGTATCAGGTTCAATCAGAACATCGCCCACCGGGCTTATGCCGCTAATCTTTATATAATCGAGGTCGAACCAACCCCAAAATGCCTTTATTGTGATGGTATTGGTTCCCTGGTGCAACGATACTGCCTGGTTCCAGGTCACCTCAGTAAAATCATTCACCTGCTCAAAAGCCATGATTCCGGCATACTGGTTGTTCACATAAATATATTGTTCTTTGTAACCATAGGATGAGCGATAACCGACGGCCATGATGTAGTTCCGTGTTGCAGGAACGGTTACGGTAAAAGTTACCTTATACGTTGAATCATTGCTGCGAAAAGCCACATATCCAGTACCTGAAAAACCGGTTCCGTCGTTTTGCACGGTAACTTTTGAAAGTGAGGCAGATTCTGCTTCATAAATGACGGACTGCGGCAAAACCTGAAAAGAAAAGAGACAGGAAATAACCACAGCGGATAATTTACCGATTCTTCGCATTGTTCTTTCCGTTTTGTTCAGCAATGATTTCATGTTCACAACCTGTTTAGTTTATTCGTTGCTAATTGAAAAGAAATCCTGGCGTCCGGAATATCAGTAGTGATTTCAAATCAGACGCCAGGATTTTCTTTCTTCAGTTATTATTTCACCATGATTTTCTGAGAATAGCTTACGCCCTTGTTATCAATAGCTTTAACAAGGTACATTCCTTTGGCAAGGTCTTTGGTGTTAACAACCTGCATATCGGTTGTTGCCTGCACAGAGAGCACTTTCTGGCCAACCAGATTATAGACTTCCACATTCCGCAAGCCTTTCAATTCAACCTGCATCTTATCACTTACCGGATTAGGATATACTTTCATTTTGTTGCCTGATGCATATTGATCAACACCGGAAGTTCCAACCAGTTTCAATCCGCCCCATACACCAGAATTCTGATAAGCACTGGGGTTATCATTAGGTGTGGAAGACCATGTCAGAATCTGTTCACGGTTACCGGTTGCGGGGTTGTAGTTATTCATTTGTACTTCAAATCCGAGGGTATCGCCCTGATGGATCGTTTTGGCCGCCAGACAGGCATCATATGTATTTACATCTTCGTTGTTGAAATACATAGGAGCCCAGGGTATTCTGATTTCAAGATTGTATCCGTTTGAGGTCGATTGACTGAAATATTTCAGATACAATGATTTGGTCGGATCGGCATAATAAGGAGCCAGCTGAATGCCTACCCAGATACTGATATCACTCTGCGCACCTCCATACGGGAGAGTAATCTGATGCTGACGCATGTTGTCAATGGAATTCAGGAGAAGTTTATTTCTTACGTCCACATAAAGTTGCGCTCCATCCTTTTTCCAGCTGTCAGTTCCGTCATATAGAAATGGATTGGGGTCAGTCACTGTAAGGAAGAGGTAGAGATAATCATCGTCCCATGTACCCATAAAAGAGGCTGCATATCCCTGGTTAACGTTGCCGTTATTCACTTCATGAATATCAGCATAGTACCAGCTATCTTCGATATCCATACCGTCGAATTCAATAGCATCCACAGCTTTCTTGATCGGAACAACTACCCGGGGAGGAACAACAGGGATAGAAGGCGGGGCAACAAACTTGAAATCATCAAAGTAATAGGTTCCGGGAACAGGAGGATTGTTATTATTATCCCAGCCTCCTACATTAATAGTAAAGGAGTCAACAGCAGGAACTCCGATATTGTCTTTGATCAGCTCCACCCAGGTGTCATTTTCGGTAATGGATTCTGTCCAGAATTCCTGTTTAACAGCCCCTTCTGCCCATAATTTCACATAAATACGACATCCGTATTTGGCAAGGGAGTCGGCATTAACTCCCGATGCCTTCATTTTGAAAACGAATCGTTTGTTTCCCGAAGTAACAGGAACAGACTGAGCCAGTTTGACCCACACTCCTGCATCCCAGGTTCCCAGTCCCGCGTCTTTCACCACCATCAGAACCTTATTGTTGGCATCAGCCGGATCATCAGTTATTGCAGCCGGAGTGGTAAAAGTCCAGGAAGAAATAGCATAGTTTTCCGGAGTCTGAAAATCAGCCACCGTTTGTGTTTTTGCTGCCACTGCTATCAGAAGCAACATGGAGAGAGTAAACAATACTTTTTTCATAAGCAAACACGATTTAAGTTAAACATAGGGTTAAAACATTATAGTGCATTGATATCAATGCCATAGTTACATGATCCTATTATTGCCATCCTTTGTACTGAACAAGGGCACCCTTGCTGAGCTGAATTTCGTTATACGGAATGGGGAAGAATTCATGCTTCCCTTCTTCAAAATCAACAACATATCCTTCGCCAAGAGCTGCAAGAGTGATTCCGCTGATATATTTTTTGGCCAGCCTCCAGCGGACAAGGTCGAAAAAGCGCCATCCTTCCATGGCAAGCTCAAGCCTTCGTTCATGAACAATATCTTCGAAGGAGATATCGGTAAGATCTTCAGGATATCCGGTATTCCCTGACATTCTGGCCCGTTTTCTGATCTGATTGATGTAAGTCAGTGCTTTGGGTTTATCGCCGGCCATATAAGCCGCCTCAGCAGCCATCAGCACGACATCCGCATAACGGATCCAACGGACATTCATGGGGCCTTCATTGTCGTTTGTCCTTCCGTTCCAGTATTCCTGCGGAGAGCATTCATATTTGCGACTGATAGTTTGTGTAGGAAGGTTGCTGAATGACATGGGGAACCATTTTTCCCCTTCTGTTTGATCGTTTACGAGAATAGTATCTCCGGGTCTTCCAATCGAAGTGGCAAAACGCGGATCGAGCTTTGGATCAACCGGAACTGAATGCAGGCCTGTTTCCCTGGAATCCTGATTTCCGAACGCATTGACCATGTATGATGTCGGCAGATTGAAGCTCCAGCCTCCAACTACCCTGTCGGAATGGGTAGGATCAGAGGGACGGTAATAGTACCTTACCGTGAAATAGGTTACGATGTAGGAACCTCTTGTATAGGTCCATCCCTTCCCATCCATTACATTCTGAATTTCCCATATTGATTCGGGAGAGTTATCCCCGTCGAGTGTAAATATCCACCTGTAACCGCCAACACCTCCGTTTGGATTACGCCATGACGCAAACCTCTCACCATTGATCCCTACTAACTGATATTCTCCGGAGTTAATAACTTCTTCTGCATACTGAAGGGCTTCAGTCCAGCGTTCCTGCATCCCGGCAAAGCGTTCATCTCCGGGGTAATTCTTGGCATACGACGACTCATACAACAAAATTTTGGCCAGCAATGCCCTGGCGGCACCTTTTGAAACACGACCATAGTTGGGAGCCAGCTGGCTTTTCTCTTTCAGATAAGGAATGGCCTCCTTCAGATCCTTTATCATAAAGTCGTACACTTCTTTAAGGGAGTTCCTCGGGGTGGAAAACATAGATGGATCAACAATCTTGTCGGCAATAGGGACTCCTCCATAAACCACAGCCAGGTAGAAATGATAGAAGGCCCTCAGAAATTTCATTTCTGCAATCCGCTGATCAACCAATGCCTGGTTTACTTTTGTATCAGTAGCTCTGATTTTATCAACCCGGCTTAAAAATTCATTGGTCATTCTGATTCCTTTGTAACAGTAACCCCATGAATCAAAGATAGTTGACAACATCGGGCTGTGCTGAAGCCGGTCAACTGCCTGGAACTGTGGCCAGTCATTTGTGTTTTCTCCTCCCACTTCCACATCATCGGCAGCACTGGCATATCCCATAAAAATGTAATAATCAAAAATATCACGGGTACAGAGAATTCCATATGCGGCAGTAGCCGTCATATCAAGGGCATCAAAATCCTTGTAAAAAGTCTCTTCCGTTTCCATGGCGATAGGCTTCAGATCAAGAAAATCTTCGCTGCAAGCCACGAGAAACATCATTGTAAGGAAAACCGGGATGCTATATATCTTTTTCATTTGCTGAAAATTTTTATCTGAGACTTAAAAATTGACATTTAATCCTACTGTATAGATACGGGCCTGTGGATAGGCTGCTTTGTCCAGACCCCGAACAAGAAGGTCCGAAGAACCAACCTCCGGGTCATAACCGGAATACCTGGTAAAAGTCAATAAATTGCTGGCACTCACATAGAACCTAAACCGTTCAATTCCGATTCTGCTTGTCCAGACCTGTGGAATAGTTATTCCTAACTGAATGTTTTTCAGGCGCAGGTAAGCACCGTCTTCCATATAAAAGTCAGAAATGGTCGAGAAATTATTGTTCTCATTCCGTGGATCAAGACGCGGATATTTGCCGGCATGATTTTCCGGGAAGAGTAAATTTCCGGCCCGGTCATAGATGTTTTCGCGATAGTGATTTTTAACATAATCAGCACTCCAGTTGAAGGCACCGTCCATATTAAACATGTAGAACTTGGTAGCATTGAAAATCTTGTTTCCGGCCACACCCTGCAAAAAGACTGAAAGATCAAACCATCCATACTCCAGGTTGATGTTCATACCAAAGAGATACTTTGGGTTCGGATTTCCCATAGGTACCATATCTGCATCGGTGATTCGACCATCTCCATTAACATCCTTAAACCGGAAATCACCAGGTTTCGCCTTCGGCTGGGCATAGATTTTATTTCCCGAATTGTCAATTGTATAAGGCTGATTGGTTATGACAATAACATTATTTATGGTATCCGCATCTTCTGGCTTAAAAAGTCCCTGGGTAATAAAACCATAGTATTCTCCAATGGGCTGCCCGTTAATGGTCCGGGTAAGGTATCCGTTAATTCCTTTGGCCGAACCTCTGAAAATTGTGTCAGGCCGTATTTCTCCGGCTTTGGTATTCACATAAGTGAAGTTAAAATTCACCGAATAACTTAGTTTGCCAAGCTTGTCTTTCCAATCAGCGGAAATTTCAATTCCTTTATTGGAAATATTCCCGACATTAGCAATGGGATTAGCCACTCCTCCTTCCTGATAACTCGATCGGACAATCCAGCCTGCATATCCCGGAGCCTGCACCTCCATGAGCATTCCTTCATTGTACCGTTTAAACAATTCCGCTGTCAGATACAGTTTGTTTCCAAAAAAGCCCAGATCCAGCCCGAGGTTTTGCGTAACTTCTCCTTCCCAGGCCACGGAAAGATTGGCCAATTTATTCGGGGCTGCACCCAGAGCCTCTGTGGTGGTATTATCGAAGGAATAGGAATATACGTCCAGAACACCTATGGTAGAGAAATAAACATAATCAGGAATTGCGTTGTTGCCCACCTTTCCCCATCCATACCTTAATTTTCCGAAACTCATGAAAGGAACCTTTTCTTTCACTATAGAAAGTTCCGAAAACTTAAACCCGAGAGAGAAAGAGGGGAAATTTCCAAACCGTTTACGTGGACCAAACTTTGATGAAGCATCCCTTCGAAAATTTGCCTGGGCCAGAAATATTCCTTTGTAATCATATCCAAGTCGCCCATAATAGGAATATCCGCTGCTTTCATTCCCCGCCCCGTTGGGCAACTGGGACAGCAACGTATCGTTCTGACTGGCATTAAAATAGCGCATTTCTCTCGACTCATTGATCAGATCCCAGCGGGTGGCGTTCATATATTCTCCCTTCGCATAACCCGCCTCAAATCCGGCCATGGCAGAAATATTATGCACTCCGGCCAGGGTGACATTGTACATTACCCTGTGCTGCCATAACCAGTCGTAGTACCAATCTGACTGTTTGTAAACTTTCGAATTGGGATTCCTGTTGGATGGTGTGATAAAATAAATTGGATAAAAGTCATCCGTTATGCCAAAACTTGCTGTTCCGGTTATTTTATTCTCATAGGAAAGCCCTTTAATCGGCTCGAGTACCGCAAAAACTGATAGTTTGCCACTGTTATTCTGGCTCTTATGATGAAGAAGTTCAACCGAAGCCACAGGGTTACCGGTATTGCCCAAAGGAGTAAACGACCAGTTGCCCGTGGTGTCATAAGGAGGCACAAACGGATGATAGTTCAGGGCAGCAAGAATTGGCGTATGATACTCATTCAGAAGTTGCCACTCCTGGTAACCATGATAGATTTGCCTTCCGAACGACATATTTTCGCCTACCCGGAACCAGCCTGTCAGCTTCTGATCCAGATTCATCCGGACGGTTAGCTTATCGTAGGAGCTGTTCCGCAAAATTCCTTCCTGCGTAAGGTATCCGACACCAAAATAATAGGTCGATTTGTCGGTCCCCCCGGAAATACCTAAATCATAACTCTGCATGGGAGCCGTCCTAAAAATAAGATCCTGGTAATTATAAGTGGCAACTGTATCGGGATTAGGAAAAGTAAAACGTCTTCGCCTGAGTAACGCTTCATATTCCTTATACATGGTGGCAAATTCGGGACCATTAGCCACATTAATGTATTTGGCCGCTTCCTGCCATCCTGTATAAACATTCAGTGTGGCTGTGGTTCTTCCCGATTTTCCCTTTTTTGTACTGACAATTACTACTCCGTTTCCTCCATTCGCACCATAAATGGCCGCGGAAGAAGCATCTTTCAGAACACTCATCGATTCAATGTCATTGGGATTGATGGTTTTGGGATCAGCCGGCACACCATCAACAACCCACATCGGATTTGTACCATTAATTGAAGTGATACCGCGTATCATAATATTGACATTGGAACCGGGTGCTCCGGTAACCGATTGGGCAAAAACACCTGCGGCCCTCCCCTGAAGAGCTTTGTCGATAGAAGAAGCAGGCACCTTAACCAGATCCTCACTGGCAACTGTGGCAACTGCTCCCGTCAGATCCGCTTTTTTTTGCACTCCGTAACCAATTACCACCACCTCATCCAGCTTTCTCACTTCCTCTTTTAATGTAACCTTTAGTTGACTCTGGTTCAGCACCGGAATTTCGACCGGCGAATACCCTACAAAGCTTATCACCAGTACCTCACTTTCATCCTGAACCGATAAAGAAAAATTACCTTCAAGGTCTGTAACAGTACCTCTCGTTGTTCCCTTTACGGATATATTTACTCCAGGCAGGGGAAGATTATTTTCATCGACTACAGTACCTTTAAGTACACGTTGCGCATAAGCAGGGTGGCTAAACCCGATCAATAAGAGCGCAATGACAGCTCCTCCCCTCACCGCATTCCTTAAAAATGCCTGAACGGTAGAAATTTTCATATAGGTTAGTTTTGGGGTTTAAAAAACAATTGATTATTTCAAATTTAGCTTATGCCCTGCGTTCTTTTATTGTACAATTTTTGATTCTGTTTGTATGAATTGCCAAATTGTTGTATAAATGTTCAGAAATTGAACATTTATGCAATAACAGTTCTTTCATCCAGGGTTAAATGCAGAAAAAATCACATTATTATTAAAGGATACCTGACCTTCTGCTGTCCAAATGTCAATAACTACATCCTCAGAGGTTTAACATAACCCGGATCTATGAATAGCCACTTATTTCCTGATAAAAAAGAGGGAGATGAAATTCCGGCTGTTTCCTGCACGGAATAATTGTGAGAAAAAACTTTTCTCTTTAAGCTTTAACCCTGATTCGTCTTGAAAAACTCAATTGACGAATCGACTAACAAAATCTAATCAGATTTTATACCTCAGGATTACCTCGATAAGTCAATAGAAACAAGTTGTTTAAATGTTTTTTGTGTTTCTGTTGACTCATCTCGTTTAAAAAATTAAGGATTTCATGAACTAATTCCTGTCAGTTTTGCCTCGCTGAAATTGAAGTGGTAGCGCAGTATGCAGGCATGCCATTCGTTAACACTAACCTATTATGTATTAGTTCGCTTACAAAAAAATACTCACATTTAACTGGGTTTAATTAAAAAACCCACCGCGCCTGTCATAAGATGAAAGTATTTGTCAACCAACCTAATTATTAACTAAAACCTTATGAAGAAAAATAGAAAGCGGCGCGGTGGGTATTACAAAATTACAACGAAACATATTTCGTTTTAGTATTTTTTGTTGAAAAATTAATTACTCGTTTCTCCCTGACTGATTCAACGCTCCCAGCAAATCGGCTACCACAAAAGTACTTCCGCCGACAAGAACAAGATCCTCTTTTTGTGCATGGTTCATGGCGGCTTGAAAGGCCCCGTAAACAGTGTGAAACGGCTTACCTTTCAGCCCGGCAGAAGTTGCTGCCCGGGCAAGTTCTTCCTCGTCAAGCGCCCGCTGGATATCAGCCCGGGTAAAGTAATATTCAGCATCGCGTGGAAGAATTTTCAGCACCTTGTCAAGAGGTTTGTCATTCACAGTGCCATAAACAAAATGCAGTTTTTTGTGGGGAGTCTGCCCGATCTGCGCAACCACCTCCCGTAAACCGCCTTCGTTGTGACCGGTGTCGCAAACAACCAGCGGATGCTTTCCCAAAACCTGCCATCTGCCCTGTAATCCGGTATTTTTCACCGTATTTCTAATTCCTCTTGCCATCTCATCCCAATTTGCACGGAACCATGCACCTTCATTCAGGATGGCACAGGCTGTAAGCACAGCCGGGATATTCTTCATCTGATACATTCCCAGCAGATCGCTCTCTACTTTTACCTCCCTGCCGGTACCGTCTTTTAAATATAAGGTTTGAATCCCGTTTCCGTTTGATTCCCTTTTCACAACCTGCCACAGTCTGCTGGCAAAAACCAGCCTGCTGCCGCACTCCTTTGCCTTGTTTTCAAATACCTGCCGTACTTCCTCCTGTTCCTCGCTGATGACAACAGGAATACCTTTTTTGATAATTCCGGCCTTTTCGCCTGCAATGGCCTGCAGGGTATTTCCCAGAAGGTCGGTATGATCCCAACTGATATTGGTAATTACCGAAAGTTCGGGAGTAATGATATTGGTAGAATCAAGCCTTCCGCCCAGTCCTACTTCAATAACCGCTACTTCTACCCCTGACCGGGCAAAAAAGTCAAACGCCAGTGCTACTGTCAGTTCAAAAAAAGAAGGTTTGGTCTTTTCAATGAGTTCATAATACCGTTCTATAAACCGCACTACCTCCTCTTCCGGAATCATTTGCCCGTCAACTTTTATCCGTTCCCTGAAATCAATCAGGTGGGGTGAGGTATAGAGCCCCGTTCTGAAGCCGGCCTCCTGCATAACCGATGCCAGCATATGGGCCACGGAACCCTTTCCATTGGTTCCCGCTATATGGATGCTCCTGAATAAACGATGGGGATGGTTCAGATACTCATCCAGCAGAACGATATTCCCCAGTCCTTCCTTATATGCAGGTTTTCCTACCCTGTGGAATGCCGGTAAACGGCTGTACAAAAATTCTATCGCTTCCCTGTAATTCATTGTGTAAATCTGCTACCAGCCGTTTTCGTGAATGCGGTCAGGCCGGAAACGGTCAGGCACCGGGATTTTCTCTGCAGGATAACCAAGAGAAATAACGGAAAATGGCTGAATGTGATCCGGCAACCGGAACAATTCCCTGAGCGCTTTTTTTCTTTCTTCGCGCGGATGAATACCAACCCAGACCGCACCCAATCCGAGTCCGTGGGCCGCCAGAAGAATATTCTCCGTGGCTGCAGCACAATCCACCGGCATGTAATCAGGCGTATGGGCCAGGGTCACATCCCCCAGGACTACAATAGCGGCAGCAGCCTGCCGCAGCATTGAGCCATAGGGATGCACGTCGGCAATTTTGTTCAGCAACTTTTTATCGGTTACCAGGATGAAATGCCATGGCTGTTTGTTCACTGCCGAAGGAGCATACATTCCGGCTTTAATGAGTTGCATCAGTACTTCACGGGGTATCTCCTGCCCTGTATATTTTCTTATACTTCTGCGGTTAATAATAACATCAAGGATGTTCATAAATTTTAAAACCTGCTTGCTATTATTCAGTATAATTGAACAAAAACCGGCGCGAATTTATTGAATTATTTGGTAACCTCATTTCCTTAACAAAAACAACATTCTATGGGAAAGAAATCACGGAAGATTTTTGTGATCGACACAAATGTGCTCCTGCATGATTACACCTCCATTTACAATTTTGAAGAAAATGATGTAGTTCTTCCCATCGTGGTGCTGGAAGAGCTTGACAAAATGAAAAAGGGCAACGACATGATCAATTACAATGCCCGCGAATTTACCAGGGAACTGGACAAGCTCTCAGGAGACAAACTTTTCAACGGAGGAATTCCTCTGGGAAAGGGAAAAGGCAAGCTCAGCATCGAAACCGGGAAACCATTTTCTCCCAGGCTGAAAGGATCTTTTCCTGAAGAATCACCCGACCACCGGATTCTTGCCATAACAGAATACCTGCATAACAAACACAGCGACAGGGCAGTCATTCTGGTTACGAAAGATATTAATCTGCGGATGAAAGCCAAGTCGCTGGGCATCATGGCCGAGGATTACAAAAGCGACAAGGTGGTGGACCTGGAGATTATGCAGAAGAACATTCAGGTTATCAGCAATTTTAACCACGAGCTGATTACAAGGCTTTATAATGAACCACAGGGGATACCGGTTGCCGAATTCAAATTCAGGGAAATGCCGGTAGCGCATCAGTACTTCATCCTGAAAAACAACAGCCACAGTGTGTTAGCACATTACGACCCTTACTCAAAAACCATCGGAAGGGTCGAAAAGAACCGTGCCTATGGTATCGAGCCGCGGAACGCAGAACAGGCCTTTTCGCTTGATGCCTTGCTGCGCGACGAGATTCAGCTGGTAGGCCTGACGGGAAAGGCCGGAACCGGGAAAACCCTGCTTGCCCTCGCCGCAGCCCTTCATCAGGAACGTAAATTTGAACAGATCTTCCTTGCACGCCCTATCGTACCCCTGGGAAACCGCGACCTTGGCTACCTTCCGGGCGATATCAGTGAAAAAATTGCTCCCTACATGCAACCTCTGTTCGATAACCTGGCCGTCATCAAACACAAGTTCAAGTCACAAAGCAAAGAATACATCAAGATAGAGGAAATGCTCAAGGATGAGAAGCTGGTCATCACCCCTCTTGCCTATATCAGGGGCAGAAGCCTGTCGAACGTCTTTTTTATCGTGGATGAAGCGCAGAATCTGACCCCCCATGAAGTAAAAACCATTATTACCCGTGCCGGCGAAGGCACCAAAATGGTCTTCACAGGCGATATTCAGCAAATCGACTCCCCTTACCTCGACAGCATGTCGAACGGGCTAAGTTACCTGGCCGATAAGATGCGCGGGCAGGAATTGTTTGCCCACGTAAACCTTGTCAAAGGCGAACGCAGTTACCTGGCTGAGCTGGCCAGCAACCTGCTTTGATAAACCGGAAATATTCCATAGCTTTGCATCGCACTTAAATCCGGTTCATCTGATTATGGAAAGCAATCTGCTCGAACTGCACATTGTACGGCATGGAAAATCTTCCTGGGACTATCCTCACATTGCCGACATTGATCGTCCGCTTACCGAAAGGGGTATTGAAAATGCCCACCAGATGGCCCAGCGGTTTTTGGCGAATTATCATACCCCTGACCTCATTATCACAAGCTCTGCTGCCAGAGCCGTCCATACATGCCTCATCTTTGCCCGCATCCTGCACGTTCCCTTTGAACAGATCACAATCAATGACCTGATTTATAACGGAACAGACGATGAAATTCTCGGGATGATCCATTCCACCCCTCCCGGGGTCAAACGGCTCATGATTTTTGGTCATAATCCGGCCTTCACCGACCTGGCCAACCGCTTTCTTCAGCATAAGATCGACAATCTTCCAACAGCCGGAATCGTCTCACTGCATTTCAATGCACCCGACTGGCTCGAAATAAACCGTGGCAACATGGTTTCCGAATTTTTCGATTTCCCCAAGAGACTTACATGAAGGGAAGGAACCGGTACCGGTTTAAATCCTTTCTTAATACCAGGCATCAACAAACAGGTCTCCGGAGAAAAAAATTTGTTTCTCTTCCCGAATTTGAATAAATTGCAAAGTTGTAATTAATTTGTCATCAATCACCTAACCTGGAAACTCACTTCCCATGGCAAGAAAGATTTTTAACCGCGAAATAAGCTGGCTTGCTTTTAACCACCGGGTTTTGCAGGAAGCTGCCGATCCGAATGTGCCTCTGCTGGAACGGATTAAATTCCTTGGTATTTTTTCCAATAACCTCGACGAATTCTTTAAAGTGAGGGTGGCCACCATCAAAAGGATGATTGATGTCCAGGAAAAAAACCAGACCGTTGAAGGGGAAAGGCCCCGGAAAGTTCTGGCCCAGATTCAGAAAAAGGTGATTGAACTCCAGAGCGAGTTTGAAGACACATTCAGGAAAATTTTAAAAGAACTGGAAAAGGAAAACATTTACCTGATCAATGAAAATGGGCTGAATGAAGAACAGGCCAAATACGTCCGCACATACTTTGAAGACAAGGTTCTGCCGGCACTTTCTCCGGTTATGCTTTTCAATGTAGAGGAATTTCCTGCTCTCAGGGATAAATCCATCTATCTTGCAGTCCGTTTGAGCCATTCCGGAAAGAAATTGCCGCCCGAATATGCCCTGATCGAGCTTCCTACGGCGGTTATAAGCCGTTTTCTGGTTCTTCCCAAAGAACAGGACCGCACGTACATTATTCTTCTCGATGATGTTATCCGCTTTTGTCTGAACGATGTGTTTGCGATTTTTCCCTACGATACCTTCGAGGCATATACCATTAAGCTTACCCGCGATGCGGAGCTTGACTACGATAACGACCTGTCGCAGAGTTTCCTGGAAAAAATAGCCCAGGGGCTGTCAAACCGGAAGTCGGGCCAGCCTGTGCGCTTTGTTTACGATGGCTCCATGCCGCCGGAGATGTTCAATTACCTCATTCAGCGCATGGGCCTTGACGTTGACGATAATCTTATTCCCGGAGGCCGGTACCACAATTTCAAAGACTTCATGAATTTTCCCGACCTCGGGAAAAAACATCTCCTTTATCCCCCTGCCCCTCCGGCCGAGCATCCTCTGATGCGCACACCCGGCAGCATCCTTGCCATCATGAAACAGCAGGATTTTCTGCTTCACTGTCCTTATCAGAAGTTCTCGCATTTTATTAACCTCCTGCGCGAAGCGGCCATTGATCCTGACGTTACATCAATCAAAATTACCCTTTACCGTTTGGGTCAGAACTCCAAAGTTATTCAGGCACTGCTGAATGCCGCCCGCAACGGCAAGGACGTGACCGCTATTCTTGAACTTCAGGCACGTTTTGATGAAAAAAACAACATTTACTATGCCAAGAAGCTGGAAGAAGCCGGAGTTAATGTAATTTTCGGCCTGAAGGGGCTGAAGGTTCACGCAAAACTTGTACTCATTACCCGCAGGGAAAACAAACAGAACGTCCAGTACGCGTGCGTTGGTACAGGAAATTTCCATGAAGGGAATGCCACCGTGTACACCGATCTGCTTCTTTTTACCTGCGACAAACGCATTACATCGGAAGTTGAGCGTGTTTTCAGCATTTTCAATGAACCTTACCACAATTACACTTTCCGTTACCTTCTTGTCTCTCCTCTTTCGATGCGGCAACGTATCACCCGGCTTATAGACAACGAAATCAAAAACGCCCTTGCCGGAAAAGAAGCGTATATCGACATAAAAATCAATCACCTTGTTGACCGCGGCATGGTGAATAAACTCATGCAGGCGCAGGAAGCCGGTGTAAAAATCCGCCTGATTGTGCGAGGCATCTGTTCCATCTATACCGGCCATGCATCCGGAAAGCCCATTGACGCCATCAGCATAGTGGACAAATACCTTGAACATGCCCGGTTTTTCTTTTTCTGCAACGGAGGAGAGGAATTGTGTTATATTTCTTCGGCCGACTGGATGACGCGCAACCTGGATCACCGTATTGAAGTGGCTTCTCCTGTTTTTTCGCCCGAATTAAAAGAAGAGATAAGGAAAATATTTGAAATTCAGTGGAGCGATAACGTAAAAGCACGCATTATCAACGATCAGCAGAACAACCCCTACCGGCCTCATACCCATCCACCTGTGAGGGCTCAGCTGGTAATCTACGATTTTTACCAGCAGCTTCAGGAAATTCCGGTTAACCGTAAACCCGCACCTTCCCTGGAAAAAGCCACAGTAACACACCTGAGCAGAGCCTGATGCTTTGAACCCGGATGCGTATTAAGAGAGCAAGCGAACTGATGCACAGTGTGGGTTGAATTCCATTTCGTATCTTTGCAGGCTTCTGAAATTGTTAATATGCTCACACCCAGAAAGGTTGCCTTTGCTACCCTTGGCTGCAAGCTCAATTACGCTGAAACTTCAGCCATAGCCAGAAAATTTGCCGAAGAAGGATACCAGCGAACACCCTTCAGCCAGAAAGCCGATATATACGTAATCAATACCTGCACGGTTACGCAGGCCGCCGATAAAAAATGCAGAAATCTCATCAATAAAGCCCTGCGAAACAAACCAGGAGCCATCATAGCTGTTGTTGGCTGTTACGCACAGCTCCGGTCCAAAGAGCTGGCCGGGTTGGGAAATGTCGATATCGTTCTCGGTACGAAGGAAAAATTCGATATCCTGCTTTATCTTAAAGAATTTGAGGCTAACCGGCAAAGCATTATTCAAACCTGTACCATTGAACAGGTAAATGAATTCATGCCAGCCAGTTCCATCAGCGACCGCACAAGAGCCTTCCTTAAAATTCAGGACGGTTGTGATTATAAATGTTCCTACTGTACCGTTCCCCTCGCCAGAGGCCGAAGCCGGAATGAACCGGTATCTGAAATTGTTAAACAGCTAAACGAACTAACCCGGAACGGCATCAAAGAAATTGTGCTGACCGGCGTCAATATCGGCGATTTCGGTAAAAGTACAGGTGAAACCTTTTTTGATCTGATCAGGGAACTGGACAAAACGACAGCAGAAGTTCGGTTCAGAATTTCAAGCATTGAACCCAACCTCCTCACTGACGAAATTATCGATTTTATTGCCAGTTCAAACCATTTTGTACCCCACTTTCACATACCTCTCCAGTCGGGGTGCGATTCGGTGCTGGCAGCCATGCGGCGACGCTACAAACGGGAAGTGTTTGCCGGCAGGGTGCAGCAAATTATGGAACGTATGCCGGATGCATGCATTGGAGCTGATGTCATCTCCGGCTTTCCGGGAGAAACCGAGGAACATTTTAACCAGACCTATGAATTCCTCAAAAACCTGCCCGTCAGCTATCTTCATGCATTTACCTATTCCGAAAGAGACAATACGCCGGCCGCGTCCCTGCCCGGTAAAGTAGCCCATGCCGTAAGGGAAGAACGTACGCACAAGCTCATCGGCCTTTCGGAAGAAAAACGCAGGGCATTCTACCATGCCCATCTGGGAACAACCCGCAACGTCATCTTTGAATCTGCCCGAAAAAATGGTTTTATGTCGGGATTTACCGACAACTACATCCGTGTTGAAATGCCTTATGATGCCAGAATAATCAATAAAGAAGTTCCCGTCAGCCTTCTGAAAATCAATCCTTCCGGTAATGTGCTGGGAAAATTTCCTTCGTAAAAGATGCCTGTGGCAAACACGGCAAAATAATAGGTACTTCCTTGTATAACAGCAAAAATTGCGCTTATTCGTATTCCTGTTTTTGATTTCGGTCTTTCTCGCCTAAATTTGCCCTTTCGTTTAAATTACCATTATGAATCTTGAAAAACTGTGTACCGAAGTAAGGGAGTTATCGGCCGAAACGGCTGAATTCATCCGCAAAGAAGCCCCGAAAGTGGCTTCTGATACGATTGTTTCAAAAAGCCTTCACAATTTTGTTACCCATGTAGATAAAGGATCGGAAGAACGGCTGATTGCCGGACTGAGCAAAATTCTTCCGGAAGCAGGTTTTATTGCAGAAGAGGGTACCCGGCATGATACCGGTCGTGAGTACATTTGGGTAATTGACCCATTGGACGGAACCACCAATTTTATTCATGGCCTTCCGCCTTATGCCATCAGCATAGCGCTTATGAAAGGGAATGATGTTCTTCTGGGGGTGGTTCACGAAATCACCTCCGGCGAATGCTTCTGGGCCTGGGACAGAGGAAAAGCCTGGCACAACGGAAAGGAAATTCACGTAAGCAACACGTCCCACCTGAAAGATGCTCTGATAGCAACCGGATTCCCTTACACAGACTATGAGAAAATAAGGCCTTTTATGAAGACTCTCGAGTACCTTTTCAATAATTCCCATGGCGTGCGAAGGCTTGGATCAGCAGCCATTGATATTGCTTACCTTGCCTGCGGACGTTTTGATGGTTTCTATGAATATGGCCTCAGTCCCTGGGATGTGGCCGCTGCCGTTAAAATCCTTACAGAAGCCGGAGGAAAAGTTTGCGATTTCAAAAAAGGAAACAATTACATCTTTGGCCGGGAAATTATTGCCGCCAATACCGGTATTTTTGATGAATTCAGTACGGTCATCTCCGATATGCTAAGGGAATGAAAAACAGAGAATCAGTAAATTTCTTTTATTACCCCACATTCTTTTTTCTGAAACTGACAGCCTGCCTTCCGCTGCCGGTGCTTTATTTCTTTTCTGACTGCCTCTATCCTGTTGTTTTTTATGTTATCCGATACCGCAAAAAAGTGGTATTCCGTAACCTTCGCAATGCGTTTCCCGAGAAATCTGAAAACGAAATCCGCATTCTGGCCAGAAGGTTTTACAGGAATTTTTGCGACGTACTGGTAGAAACGCTTAAAATGTTTCATTTTACTGAAAAGGAACTGGCCAGGCATATTGAATATGCGAATCCCGAAATTCTTTATGATCTGCACAAAAAAGGAAAAAGCGTCATTGTTGTAGCGGCCCATTATGGAAACTGGGAATGGCTTGCAGGCCTCCGAACCCACTCGCCCTATCACATCATTGCCGTATATAAACCTCTTAACAGCAGGATTTTTGATAACATCATGAAACACATCCGCACCCGTTTCGGGGCGGAAGTAGTTCCGATGGCCAATATTTTAAAGTCACTCCTGCGACATGCCGAGCAGAAGCACCTCACCCTTTCGTGCTTCATTTCCGACCAGTCGCCTGTAAGACAAGAGATTCAGTACTGGACCACCTTTCTGAATCAACGCACACCGGTATATCTGGGAATAGAAAAAATAGCAAGAAAGACCAATCAGGCAGTTGTATTTATGTGTCCCGAAAAAATCAGGAGAGGTTACTACCGGGTCCATATTACCCCTGTCACCGAAAACCCTTCGTCTTTGCCCTTGCATGAGATTACAGAACAGCATGTAAAAATCCTCGAGGAAGCTATTCGTAAAGAGCCTTCGCTCTGGCTCTGGTCGCACAGAAGGTGGAAACATTCCAAAAACATATAGCAGGATAGCGTTTCTTTTCGTAAGATTCCTATATTGCACCGATATGAAAAAGGCCCTTCAGGCAATCCTATTCTGGATTTACTATCCGGTTCTCAGGGTTTTTACCTGGATGCCCCTTCGTTTGCAGTATGTCCTTGCTGACCTGCTGTATCTTCTTATGCGCATCACCGGTTACCGTAAAAAGGTTATCAGAAGCAACCTTAAAAATGCATTGCCTGAGAAAACCGGGAAAGAACGAAAATGCATCGAACGCAAATTCTATCGTCACCTGGCTGACAGCCTTCTCGAATCGGTAGCACAAATGGGATTCTCCGGGAAAGAGCTTGCCCGGCGTTTCCGGTTCAAAAATCCGGAACTGATAAACTCATTCGCCCGACAGGGAAAAAGCGTGCTGCTGGCAACTGCTCATTACGCAAACTGGGAATGGTTTACAAGCTTTCCCCTTATAAGCCCGTTTAAGGTACTGGCTATTTATAAACCCTTACGCAATCCGTTCATGGACAAGCTTTTTGTAAGAATCCGTGAGCGGACCGGTGCCATTGCGTGCCCTATGGAAGATGTTGTGAGAAAAATCTATTCCTTCCGGGATCAGAACATCCCCACCCTCACCTATTTTATTGTTGATCAGCGACCTTTGCGGAAAAGTATCGGTTACTGGGACATTTTCCTTCACCAGGAAACTCCGTTTTATCTGGGTATTGAAAAAATTGCCCGTAAAACCAATTATCCGGTATTCTTCATGAAGGTTGACAAAATAAAAAGAGGAACCTATGAAGCAGAATTCATATTGCTCGAGGAAGAACCTTCCGGAACCTTGCCCTATGAGATAACCCGAAGGCATATTCGTCTGCTGGAAAATATCATCAGGGAAAAACCTGAACTCTGGCTCTGGTCCCACCGCCGTTGGAAGCATAAACGGCGTCCGGAAGAAATTCTTCCTGGCTGAAAGAACTTAATTTACAGGATCGTATGGTACCTGATACTGCTGTTGTTATACTGAACTGGAACGGAAAACATTTTCTCAGGCAATTTCTGCCTTCTGTATTAGCCAATACTACCAAACGAGCTGACATCATCGTTGCCGACAATGGTTCAACTGACGATTCGGCTGAATTTCTCCGTACCCGATTCCCGGAAATAAAGTGTTTATTTTTTCCGGAAAATTTTGGCTTTGCCGGAGGATATAATAAAGCATTCCGACAGCTGGAAAACTACAGGTATTTTGTTCTGCTCAACTCAGATGTTGAAACACCTCCGGGATGGCTGGATCCCCTGCTGGATGCCATGGATAAGCATAAAAATGTGGCGGCCTGCATGCCCAAAATTCTCTCCTGGTCTAATAGAGAACAGTTTGAATATGCCGGAGCAGCGGGAGGATTTTTGGACAAGCTGGGATATCCCTTTTGCCGGGGAAGGATTTTTGATTTTCTTGAAAAAGATCAGGGGCAGTACGACACTCCGGTACAGATTTTCTGGGCCACAGGCGCCTGCATGGCCATCCGGAGTGAAGTCTTTTTTAAGACAGGAGGATTCGATGAAACATTTTTTGCCCACCAGGAAGAAATTGATCTTTGCTGGCGCATTAAAAACAGAGGATTACAGATTCTCTGCCTGCCATCATCAAAGGTATATCATGTGGGAGGCGGAACTCTTCCGGCTGAAAACCCTCACAAAACCTATCTGAACTTCCGTAACAACCTTTTGCTTCTTTACAAAAACCTGCCGGCCGCTGAAGTAAACAGGATTCTCTTTCTCCGCAGAATCCTCGACGGAGTCTCTGCCCTCCGCTACCTCCTCAGGGGTGATGTTGCCAATATGAAAGCCATTCTGAATGCTCATCTTGATTTCTATCAGATCCGTCACAAATACAGATCCTCAGGAGCCCAGCTTCCGCGCCCTGCCAGGAATGTACGCCACTCTTCCATGTACCAGGGATGTATTGTCTGGGATTTTTTCATCCGAAAGAAGAAGCGCTTCAGTGACCTGAATTTTCCTGCCGAATTCTTCGGATAACAGTTATCCCGGATGGCGCATAAGGAGTGCAAATGAACTAATTAGCAGTGTGAAGGTCATTGGGAATAGCATCCGTCGTAACCGCTCTGAAACGCAGTGAAATTCGCAAAGGAACTTGAGATTTTGTAAAAGTGACAGATCAGTAATTTTAAGAAGATAGACCCATTACTATAATTTCCGATTTTTTCTTTTCCTCCGGCATGCTTTCGGCAGAACTAATCCAAAGGATACCGGAGTGCCAGGAAGAAAATTCAATGACCGGAAGCAGCTGCCGGAAGACTGGTCTGGCTATAAACAGCCTCAGGAATACCCAACAGATGCTCCCTGCAGTCGGTAAAAAACTCGAGCATCCTCTCCCGCTCAGAGGCCTCCATGACAAAGGGCAGGATTTCTACACTTCCTGTGTCCGGGGGAGGCGGAAGGAGAAAATACCTTTGCCCCTGTCCCGGAGGTTTACGATAAACATATACCGGGGTCCATTCCACTGACGAAATGTGCACTGCAGAATCTTTCCTTACTTCGAGCAGTGCCATGATGCCTCCGTTCCGGTATCTGTCGCGCTGGTTGGAAATAAAATTACCCAGCGACCAGAAAACAGGGCGCTGAAAAAAACCGTCCAGAGTATCCGTAAGAATTTCTATTGGCTGAACCACATGGGGGTGGCTTCCAATGATTGCATCCACACCAAGATGGAAAAGAAATCCTGCCAGTTTTTTCTGAACCGATGACGGAAACCGCTCGTATTCCTCTCCCCAGTGCATAAAAGCAAGAATAAGATCGGGATGCAGCAGTTTGGTCCGTTCCATATCTTTTCTGATGAGGCCGGTGTCGATCAGGTTCACAATCCCCGGCGTGGGGAAAGGCATGCCATTGGTACTGTAAGAGTAATTCAGCAGGGCCAGGCGAATTCCTTTGGCTTCAACCAGAAGGGGATAAACAGAATCCCGTTCGGCCTGACTTCGAAAGGTGCCAGTATATGTAAGCTTCAGAGAGTCGAGGACATTGAGTGTCCGCACCAGGCCTTCATACCCCCGGTCGGCTGCGTGGTTATTGGCTGTACAGAGCACATCAAAACCGGCATTTTTCAATGCCAGACCAAGTGCATCGGGACTGCTGAATCTGGGGTATCCTGTATAGGGCGGCCCGGCAAAGGTAAGTTCCAGATTTCCGATGGCCAGATCAGCTGATTCAATGATTGGCTTTACAAAGACAAAACAGGAGTCATAGAAGTAACTTCCTGCATCACGGTTCCATGCCGACTCGATCTGGGGACTGTGGCCCATGATATCTCCGGTGAAGAGCAAACGCAGAACCGACGAATCGGTCTGCGACCATCCTGAAAGGGAAAACCCTATAACAAAAAAGAAAAGAAATCTGAGCCGCATGTTCGTTACCATGATCCTCCGGCACCTCCACCACCGAAGCTTCCTCCTCCGAAACCGCCAAAACCGCCTCCCCCGCCTCCTCCAAACATACCGGAACCTGAGCTGAAGCTTCCCCAGCTACCCCGGTGCGATTTACTTCCGCTGTTGGCCATCATCAGCCACACCCACCAGGGAATGCCGGATTTTCCAACTGAATAATGCCGAGAACGACGGGCATTTGTCATTACCGAAATCAATACGACAATCAGCACAAGCAGAACAACAGCAACAACACCTCCTGCTGCACCGTTTCCACGCTTCATGTAATCATCAGCGGTAAATTCCTTGCCGGTTAAGCCCATCAGGATATTGACAGCAGCATCCAGCCCTCCGGTATAATCTCCCTGCTGAAAGCGCGGGATAATTTCGTTGCGGACAATCCGCGAGGCTACAGCATCCGGCACAACGCCCTCCAGGCCGTATCCTACCGCAATAAAAACCTCTCCTTTTGAACGTTCCGTTTTGGGTTTTACCAGCAGCAGGATGCCGTTGTTTTTGCCCTTTTGGCCAACACCCCACTTCTCGGCAAGCCGGAATGCATAATCCGAAGGGTCATATCCGTGCAGATCGGGCACAATGGCTATAACGATGGCTGTTGAGGTTCGGGCAGTAAAATCATCCAGCTTCTGCTCCAGCTTCCGGGCATCCTGGGGAGAAAGAAAACCGGCATAATCATTGACAGCCTGCGGTGGCTCCGGACGTGGAGGAAAAACATCTTCCTGCCCGAAAATCATTCCTCCCAGGATAAAAAACAGAATAAGGGAAATGCATTTGGTTTTCATTGTGCTGTTTCCTCCCCGTAAGAAATATCATCCTTCAGTTCGTTTGTATCTCCTTCCTGCCATGGGAAGTACTGTTTCAGCTGTTCGCCGGCCAGTCTGATTCCTTCTGCCAAACCTTCTGCCAGTTTTCCTTCCCGGAAATATGAGACCATCACCTCACTTACATGATCCCAGAAACCCGCCGGTACCCTGGCATTAATTCCCGCATCGCCCAAAATGGCAAACTTCCGGTCTTCCATTGCTACATAAATCAGAACCCCGTTCCGTAATTTGGTCTTGTGCATTCCCAGCGTGGCAAAAAGATAGGCTGCCCTGTCAAGAACATCGGTTTTGCAGTCCTTTTCGATATGCACCCTGATTTCTCCCGATGTTTCCTTTTCGGCCTGAGCAATAGCAGCAAGTATTTTCTGCTTTTCCTCAGGAGTAAAGTATTCGTCTGGTTTCATAATCAGAACTGGACAGTGGGTGGTTTTTCAGCTCCTTCAACAGCCTTGAAATACTCCTTCTCCTTGAAACCGAAAATTTTGGCTGTCAGTATGTATTGCCACTTGCGGATAGTGGAATTGTATTGCTGGGTAATTTCATTGAATTTTTTTCGTTCCACCGAAATCCGGTTTTCCGTGCCTTCCAGCTGAGCCTGCAGGTCAAGGTAGTTCTGATTGGCCTTCAGGGTAGGATATTGTTCAACAACCACCAGAAGGCGCGACAGGGCAGAACTCAGATTGTCCTGGGCGGCCTGAAACTTCTGGAAGTTTTCAGCCGTCAGCTGGTCGGCCGAAATATTTACTGAAGTTGCTTTTGCCCGCGCTTCAATAACCTGGGTGAGCGTTTGCTGTTCAAAGTTTGCCGCACCTTTCACGGTGTTCACCAGATTGGGTATCAGGTCAGCCCGCCGCTGATAGGCATTCTGAACCTGAGCCCATTGCGATTTTACCTGTTCGTCGAGGGTAACCATTTTGTTGTATCCGCAGGACGACAGCAAAAAGGGCAGAACCACGCCTGCCAGAAACCATAGGGAATGTTTTCGTTGCATAAATACGATCTTTAATACCCAAAGATAAACATTCCGGCGGAATGTTGTAAAACAACGTCCGGTTATAAAAAAAACATGCTTCCGGCATTCTTCAAAAGTGATAACTTTGTAAAAAAACACTCATGAACGATTTCCAGCAGGCTATTCTTCAGGGTATTCCCAATGAGTTGCCTCCGGCACCGGTTTGGGATCCTTCGGTGAACCACGCGCCAAAGCGCAAGGATTTGCTTTCATTCGATGAAAAAGTGCTCGCCGTGAGGAATGCCCTCAGGTACTTCAGACCCGAGTTTCATGACGTGCTCGCCCGGGAGTTTGCAGAAGAGCTCAAAAACCATGGGCACATATACATGTACCGCTTCCGGCCGACATATCCAATAAAAGCACGTCCCATTGATGAATACCCCTGCAAATCGAAAAAGGCTGCTGCCATCATGCTGATGATTTCCAACAATCTGGATGAAGCGGTGGCCCAGCATCCGCATGAACTGATCACATACGGAGGCAATGGTGCAGTATTCCAGAACTGGGCTCAGTATCTGCTCGTAATGCAATACCTGGCCACCATGACAGACGAGCAAACCCTGGTTATCTATTCCGGCCATCCGGCCGGACTTTTTCCTTCGGCTCCTGAAGTACCCAGAGTTGTGGTTACCAACGGAATGATGATACCCAACTATTCTGCAGCCTCGGAATATGACAAATACAATGCTCTGGGCGTTACCCAGTACGGACAGATGACTGCCGGCAGTTACATGTATATTGGCCCGCAGGGGATTGTGCACGGAACCACCATCACCGTGCTGAATGCCGGTAGAAAATATTCCGGCCATACTGCATCCGACCTGCGGGGAAAACTTTTTGTAACATCCGGACTGGGAGGCATGTCGGGAGCCCAGCCCAAAGCGGCTACTATTGCCGGCGGCGTCTGCCTGATTGCCGAAGTGAATGAAAAAGCCCTCCGGAAAAGATACCACCAGGGGTGGGTAGATGAGGTATATACCGATATCGGTAAAGCCGTAAGTCAGGCCCTCAAGGCAAAACAAAAAAAAGAACCCTTGTCGGTAGCCTATCTGGGAAATGTGGTCGATGTCTGGGAATACATTGCCGCCCGGAATATTGAAGTGGAACTGGGCTCTGATCAGACCTCCCTTCACAATCCTTACGGGGGAGGATATTATCCCGTTGGCCTCAGCTTTGAAGAGGCCAATACGATGATGGCCGGTGACCCTGGGACATTCCGTAAAAAAGTCCATGAATCCCTTCGTCGCCAGGTAGAAGCCATCAATCAGGTGGCTGCCCGGGGCATGTACTTCTGGGATTACGGTAATGCTTTTCTTCTGGAGTCATCCAGAGCCGGGGCTCCGGTTTTGAAAGCGGATGGCTCGTTCAGATACCCCTCGTACGTTGAAGATATTATGGGCCCCCTCTATTTCGATTTTGGATTCGGACCTTTCCGCTGGGTCTGCACTTCATGCCATCCCGCTGATCTGGAAAAAACTGACAAAATTGCCACGCAGGTACTGGAAGAGTTGCTCAGGGAAAGCCCCCCGGAAATCAAAACACAGCTGAACGACAACCTCAACTGGATAAAAAATGCCGGAAAAAACAATCTGGTGGTAGGAAGCCAGGCCAGAATTCTCTATGCTGATGCCGCAGGACGCATCCGCATTGCCGCCGAATTTAACAAGGCGGTGCGGGAAGGTCTCCTCAGTGCTCCGGTAGTGATTGGACGCGACCACCACGACGTGTCGGGCACTGACTCTCCCTTCCGGGAAACGTCCGATATCCGCGACGGATCGAAATTTACGGCTGATATGGCGGTGCACAACGTCATTGGTGATGCCTTCCGCGGCGCTACCTGGGTTTCACTTCACAACGGAGGCGGTGTGGGCTGGGGCGAAGTCATTAACGGAGGATTTGGCATGGTACTTGACGGAAGCCCATTGGCCGACAAACAGCTTCACAGCATGCTCTTCTGGGATGTGAATAACGGAATCAACCGGCGCAGCTGGGCCGGAAACCCCAATGCACGCCTCTCCATCGAAAGGGAACTTCAGCGGACCCCCCTGCTGAAAGTCACCTTGCCCTGGCAGGCAGAAGAACAACTGGTGAGGAATACCATCAGCAATATGTTCTGCAATGAATGATTTCTATAAGCCAAATCCATTGACGGAACAATCTTCCTTGATAAAATAACATATGCATCGGAGAACAAAGAAACGGAAAACGATTCGACTGCCTCAGATTGTAGCATTTGGACTGCTCATTCTGCTCGCCGCCTGTGAAGCCGATGTGCCCTATCCCGATAACCCCGCCCTTGAACTGTCAGGAACATGGCAATGCCGTGAAACCAGCGATAAATACCCCCCTGCTTCTTATACCGTAACCATAACCTCTGCATCTTCCTCCGGCGAGGAAATTGAAATCAGTAATTTCTATCAGCTCGGACAATCCAGAAAGGTACGCATCCTGATTCAGGGGTATTACCTGAGCATTCCTGTCCAGACGGTAGATGGTTTTTCGATCTCAGGAAGCGGAAGTGTGAACGGACGATTCGATCAGATCTCCCTTACCTATACTGTCGATGATCAGAGTGAAATCAATACCGTGCAGAATATTCTTACACGGTAAGATATTCTGTCAGAAATACTGCAAAACCTTATTGATTTTTTGTTCCAGTTCCGACAGGGCGAAATTTCGTACAAGACGGAACTGTTCCTTTCCTTCATAGAGAAGCAGTACCGCCGGAACAGTGAAAACCAGATACCGGCCCGCCATCTCCGGCATTTCTTCAACATCAATCCATTTTACCTGCAACAAGGCATATCGGCTGAAAAGTTCCTTCAGCTTTGGTTCAATAGCGTGACAAACAGAACAATCGTTGCGTTGAAAAACCAGCACCTGAAGCTCCTGAGTATTTCCCTGCGCCATATCAGCCATGCGGTACCGTTTACTTTTCTTCCAGAAGAACCACAGCCCAGGCGGCAACAGCCAGGCCCTGACCCACTTCTCCCACACCCTCATTCGTTCCGGCCTTGATTCCAATCTGCGAAGGAGAAATATTCAAAAGAGAGGCCACTACCTGCTGCATCTGGGGAATAAAATCCCTGATTCTGGGCTTTTCCAGCAGTACTGTGGTATCGATGTTCCCAACCCTGAACCCCTGTTCCGAAATAAGATCTCTCACCCGTACAAGAAGTTTTTTACTGTCAATACCCCTGAACTCTTCGGAGCTGTCGGGAAAGTGCCACCCGATATCGCGCAATCCTGCCGCTCCGAGCATGGCATCCATAAGGGCATGAAGAAGAACATCCCCGTCGGAATGTGCCACACATCCCCTGTCGGAAGGAACATTCACACCGCCAAGCACCAAAGGAATTCCTTCCTTCAGCCTGTGAATATCATATCCGAATCCTATCCGCATGTATCTGTACTGATTGTGGTTTCCTGATAAACTGTTCTGCCGGAAACAAATGCCATCTTTCCGGCAGTTTTTTTTGGAAATATATCAGCTATTTGCTCTTCTTCTGCTTTTCAAACAGGAAGGAAAGGGTAAACCTCACCGTATTGGCCAGCGGATTCTGACGTCCTGAAACAGGCACAAGATAGGCAAAGTCGAGCCCAAATACATTCAGCTTCATTCCAAAACCAACGGTAAAATACTTGCGGTTGCCTTTGGTCTTGTCCTCATGGAAATATCCTCCCCGCACGGCAAACTGGCTCCTGTAAATGTATTCAACCCCGGCTGAAAACATAATTTCGCGCATTTCTTCCTTGAATCCTCCGGGGGCATCATAAAACGACTGGAGCATACCGACGGGTACCGATACATTGGGATCTTTGCCGTACAAAATCTTTGGTTTTCCGTTTACCATAGCCGTATCGTAGATGGGACTTGTCGGCACAAGCAGCTTGTTCAGATCAAGGGCAAACGACAGGGAATTGAATTCGTCCAGTTCAGTAGTCAGCCGGCTGCCAATTCGCAGGTCAATGGGAATAAAGCTCTTTTGCTGATTATCAGTATACGATATCTTGGTACCGATATTGGAAATATCAACCCCAAACGCCAGTTCTCCATCCTTATCCTTTAACTTTACCGGGGTATGGTAGTATGTTGCCACATCAGCAGCGAAGGCCACACCGGGTTTTGTTTCTCCGCCCACACCTTCCACATAAATGTTTCCTGTCAGATCGCTCCGTATGAAGCGAAACGCAATTGCTCCTGAAATTTTATCGGAAAAGAGGCGGGCATATCCGGCATCAATGGCAAATTCGTTCGGATTGAAAGGCTTAATGAAATTCCCGTTATTGTCAGTAAAATCAATCTGCCCCAGCGAAAAATACCGCAGTGAACCACTTATAACCTGCTGGCGATCAATACGGTAATATCCAATCAGGTAGGCCAGGTTGATGTCGTTCACCAGATTGCGAAGCCATGGTGTATAAGAGAGAGCTACTCCTCCTTTTTCTTTAATAAAAGCATATTTGGCCGGATTCCAGTGCTGGGAATTGATGTCGGGAGTTGTTGCCGCACCAATATCTCCCATCGCACCTGACCGGGAATCAGGGGCTATGGTCAGAAAAGGAACGGTTGTTTCAATGGTATTTGGTTCGCTTCCGTTCAGCTGTCCGATGGGAATCGTGCTTTGTGCCTGAACAACAAACTGTACGGTCATGAACACAATGCTCAGAAAGACAAGTTTTGCAGTTTTTATTTGTGCCATATTAACAATTTTATTCTTTCCCATTTAGTAAACCTGACAAATATAAAATTTATTGCCCAACCGGTAAAAAAAATCAGCGGATAACCATCATTCTGCCACTTTTGCTATCAGTTCTTCCCTGGCTGTTGACAATCGTTACCTTGTAGAGATAAACACCTCCGGGAAGTTTTCTCCCTGAAGGGCTCACTCCAGACCATATTACGGGAATGGTAACAAAACCCGAAGCACTGAGCGGTTCGCTCCACGAATACACCATTTCGCCCGTCAGAGAATAGATCTGAAGCTGCAGCACCGCGCTTTTCCCTGCCTGATTGTGCTCCAGAACCAATGCCGTATAATCACTGAAAGGATTGGGATAATTGTACAGCCTGCTGATCATGGGAGCGTCGGATTGGAATACCTCAAACGAAATGGAGGCCTCCGACGAATTATTATAGGTGTCCCAGGCTTTGAACTGAAGGGTGTGCATGCCCGGCGCCAGACCGGAAAGAGGGAATTCCACGCGTCCCTGCCGGTAATCGTCGGGCTCAGCTATATAAAAATCATTCAGTACAAACCGCTCTTCATTGTCAAGAATCACAGTGATATCGTGACCTATTCCGCTGCCGGTGGTATTGATCCCGTGCTCGTCCTGCAGTAAGGCAATCAGTACCGGATTCTCGGAAGTTACTCCTCCGTCCCTGAAAAGGGTATCGTTCATATACAACCGAATGAAAGGGCCCTCATTATCGGTTTCCGCCTGCGGAGAAATACCGCCTATAACAATGTTCTGCAAAACACCGTTGGCCTGCGTAGCGTCTGATTTTGCATACAGGCTTATTTTTCCCTTTCCCGGCAGGTAATTGATGTCCTTGGGCACAAAAAGCCTGAACCGGAATTTCCCTTCCGCAACTTTTGCCTGCCCTTTAAACAAAATGCTATTGAAGCTGGAATATTGAAAACTCCCTTCTCCGTCATTGTTGAGTGTGGTAATTATAGCCGGCTTGTCGAACAGCGCTGCCACCAGATTGCCCCTGAAATCCGGAACAAAATTCCCCCCGGCATCTTCAATATGCCCCGAAACCATCATGCTGCCAAGCGCCTTGACCGTATCGGCAAAGTCCTGAACAGGAATTCCGTTCAGGGAATCAACAACAATTTTCCACTGCGGGTAGGCCAGAACAAGAGAAGGATCGCCCAGCAGAACAAAATTCAATTTGTTCGTACCTGAACCGGAACTGTTTTTGGTAAACCTGATGACATCCCCCAGCCTGAGAGGCGTATTATCCGCATTTCGTCTGAAAATCTGTTTATAGAAATTTTCGTTCAGAACAAAATTCGGACCCGAATAAACCAGCCTGCTGGTACTCAACAGGGCAATCCCTCCCCCGCCCTGACACAGGAGAACCTGCTCACCGGCCGAAGTAGCATCACTGTAATTGGTTCCGCTGATCTTCACATCATCAAACCGGCTGAATTCACAGGTGGCAGTGACAAATAGCGGAAACTTTCCGGTATTTTCCCAACCTTTGATATCGGCAGTCTGAAGAATCCGTTCGTGTGCCAGGCCGTTTTCATTGCCATGACCCACATAATTGACAATCAGTGCACCCTTCTTCATCCGCAGATTAATCGCCTTGTTCACATCCGGGTAGGTGGTACCGGTGGAAGAAGAAACCTGCCTGTATGCGTCCAGATAAATCTTTTCAATATTGAACTCCGGATAATTCTCGTCCAGATAAGTGGCAAGCAGGTCACTCTGGTACATGTGGGTACCGTTGTCCTCATCATCGCCTATCATGGTAATCAGATTGTTCCAGTCGCCATGAACGGCCATATTCCGGTAATTTTTCAGTTTCTCCAGTACGGCATCGGCTTCGTTCGCAGATTTTACGGGCAACCGGCCCACGCCGACATCCAGCATGCCGCTGGTCAGCAGTTCCCCGTCATCCAGCATGCCAAAAAAATCATCGCTCACATACGAGGCAGTTTGCGTGATCGAATTGGGAGACTGGTAGGTAAGAATATAGTTCGGATTGGCCGGATTCTGATTCCGGTTATCAAAGGAGCCATCGCCAAAAAGCAGAAGGTATCGCGGCAGATCGTCCTCCGAGGATGCTTTGTCATAAAACAATTTTACCGCATCACGAATAGCAGAAACATCGGGTGTGCCTGATGAAAACTCGTTATAAACCTGCTGGGCCGTAAACACATGTACCCGCAGGCCATCATTTTCCCGCCGTATCCGGGCCAGTTCTTCGGCCTGGGTTATGAAGGCCGGATGGGTAATAATGATCATATCGGCCGGACCAGCCCCATGAATATTCTGATTGGGTGCCGGCCCCACATCTTCCCCCTGGGTAACAGGTGCGGAAAAATCTGCCGAAGGCCGGAATGCAATAAACTCCCTTACCGAGTCGGCAGGGTATCTGAACCGCAAAACCGATCCTGCCAAAGCAGTCTTCATCTTCCGTATCCGGTGAATATCCGTAACTTCCCATACCTGAAGATCTTCGGTGGCATTTTCCAGAACATATTCAGCCAGTTCACCGGAGGAGGTCTGAGGAACCGACCGGAAGGCAAAATAATTACCGGTCATACGAAGCATCCTTTCTGCGGTGATATCAATATAGTCAAGCCACGCAACTGCCGCAAGGTCAGGCCGGTTGTACTGCAGGGTGACTGTAACAGGGGATCCCGCCACAGAAACTGTATACGACGCTTGTCCATACGATGCATAATTCCCGGTTGAACTCGACAAACTAACAGGGGAAAAGCTGATGCTGCCAAGGAAAGCATTGTTAACCTGAACCGAAAGTGAAGTAGTGCTGCTGTAACGTCCGGCAGCCGTCACAAAAACCTTTACCGGAACGGCCGGATTTATATCAGGTATGGCAAAACTGAAACTTCGCGATACGTTCACATCAAATGCCTCTCCAAACCACTGGGAGCCTGAACGGATCAGATTGACCAACTCGTTCTCATGCCACTGATGTTCAGGAAAAGTGGTAATGCTTTTTACCGCACCGGCCTGACCGGGATCATATTCTTCTATTTCTTTTCTCAACCCCTGAACATCGGAAATGAAATACCAGGCAAAATTACTGAAGCCATGAACCGTGTGACGAAACATGGACTGCGACTCATTATAATACCTCTTTACCGGGCCCTCTGCATAGAACAACAGGTAATCCCCGGGTCCGAAAACACCGTCAGAGCCTTTGTTAAAAAAAACGGGAACTTCCGCCATATCATCAAGCGTCCTCTGCCCCGGAACCACCGGAAGCATCCCGCTACCGTATCCGAACAGCCTGACTCTGGAAGGATCGGCAAATCCAAGTTCCTGTAAACGGGCATAGGTCAGTTTATAGATACCGTTTTCCGCAACCTTAATCCGGTACCATTTACCGCTTGCCATTAATGATGCAGTGCTCCGGATTCCGGCACTTTTCCGGGCTGTCTCTGCCATTTGTTCAGATGGAGTAATGTAGATCCTGAAAGAAACCAGCCTTTCAGGGATTCCTGAGTCAGGATTTTTTCTGAACGGGAGAACCCGAAGTACAGTAACTGTCTTCTTTCTTTCAGTGGACAGAAAAACAGTAAATGACAATGTATCCGGAAGAAGACCAAGATCCTGCCTTTCTTCTTCGGGAACAGGCTCGTACACTGCCCCGGGCAGAATGCTGACCCGCATCCCTGCCCTGCCCGGAAACAGTTCCTGAAAATAAGGAAGTGTGAACAGGCTGTCGGGATATACGGCCCCATCGAAGGAAGGAATCTTTTTGCGGATGCTGTCAATCATCACCTGATGCGGCTCATGCCATTGCAGCCTGCGGAAATACACCTGCTGGGAGTATATGTCCGGTACCAGTATTAAGCAGGAGAACAGAACCAACAGAACCTTCCGTTTTTTATGCTGAAAAAATATCTTCATCGGAGAATGAACAGGCAAGAAAATGTAACCATTAAACGTTATCTTCGTATATTTATTGCAACAAGCCAATGTTGTCGGGTGTAAACTTAGTGAAAATTGCAGGAATTGTTTTACGCCGGTGGTGGTTTATATTGTTCGTCATGCAGGTGATCAATATATCGGTTTCCGCTCAGGATGCTGTTTATTCGCAGCCGTATGAGCAGTTGCTGAATCTGAACCCCGCCTTTGCAGGAGCCCGCGGATACGGATCGGTTTCTGTTTTTCACCGGAGCCAATGGCTTCAACTGAATAACCCTTTCCGGTACTATGGCGTTTCAGCCAGCCTGCCGGTCGAACGGATACATGGAGCAGCAGGATTTGCGGTGGTTCGGGAAAACTATTCCGGACTTTTTTCTATTACACGGGCTGAATGCATTTACAGTTATGAGGCCGTGATCTCCTCAGCCCTATCGGCCAGTTTTGCCATACAGGCCGGAGGAATTCAAAGCGGATTTAATACTTCGGAGCTTCTGTTCCCCGATCAGATTGACCCGGCCACTCTGACAACCCTTCCGGGAAATGAGACCGGCCTGCCTCCCGGTAAAACAGTTCCCGATTTCGCAACAGGCTTTGCAGCAGTTTACCGGTCCATGTATTTTGGGGCATCGGCCCACCATCTGACCCGGCCTTTGCTGTCAGGCGGATACCGGATTCCGTTGCGTGTTACGGCCCATGCCGGTTATAACTTCGAAATTTCGCGGAGCCTTCTGAGCTTGCAGCCTCTCAGCATTTCGCCCAACCTCACATTCTGGCATCAGGGCAACCTGACCCTGATTCAGACAGGAAGCTATTTTTCAGTTAAACCGCTTTATGCCGGTATCTGGGCCCGAAGCAATACCAACCTCAGCTGGATTACCGTGGTTGCCCTTGCCGGAATGAATGCGGGACGCCTCCAGGTGGCTGTTTCGTACGATGCCGACGCTTTGTCAGCTTCCCGGCTTCCCCGGAAAGGTTCCTGGGAAGTTACCTGTTCATTAAAAGTTGACCAGATAAAGAAAAGAAAAACCATTCATGCAATAAAATGTCCCAAAATTTAGTTATGTTTGTACATCAAAAAAATTTTTGTGTATATTTGAATCTGAATCAAATCAAAACTCCTATGAAAATCAAGGCAGTTTTTTTAGCTGTTTTAGTAGCTGGAACTCTTGTTTTGTCCTCCTGTAAAAGCGGCGGAGACATCACACAATCCGGCAAGGAATCAACAAAAACAGGATGGGCATATAATGATCGTGAAAACGGTGGTTTTGAAGTTGTGACCAAATATGAACAGACAACAGGTCCTGGCCTGGTGTTCATTGAAGGTGGTTCATTTACCATGGGCCGGGTTGAACAGGATGTCATGTTCGACTGGAACAATGTTCCCCGCCGGGTTACTGTCAGTTCGTTCTATATGGACGAAACCGAAGTGCGAAATGTAGACTACCGTGAATACCTTTACTGGATCAGCAGGGTTTTTGCCCAGTACCCCGATGTTTATAAAAATGCCCTGCCCGATACGCTCGTATGGAGAAGGCCGCTGGCTTACAATGAACCTTACGTGCAATACTATTTCAGGCATCCCGCTTACAATGAGTATCCGGTAGTAGGTGTCAACTGGCTGCAGGCCAATGATTACTGTGCCTGGAGAACTGACAGGGTGAATGAAAAAATTCTGATCGACAAAGGAATTCTTCAGTGGGATCCCAACCAGCAGGGAGCGGAAAACTTCAATACCGATGCATACCTTGCCGGCCAGTACGAAGGCCTGGTAAAACAAAACCTGCCTTCCCTTGATCCGAACAAAGAAGAAAGAAAAGTGCGTCTGGAAGACGGAATTCTCCTGCCGAAATACCGCCTCCCGACCGAAGCCGAATGGGAATTCGCAGCCTTTGCCCTCATTGGCAACTCCTATGACGAAAGAATTTATGAACGCCGTATTTATCCATGGAACGGACACAACGTGCGGAACGATGTTAAAAAATACAGAGGCGAGATGCGGGCTAACTTTGTCCGTGGCCGTGGCGACATGATGGGTACTGCCGGAAATCTTAACGATAATGCCGAAATACCGGCTCCTGTAAAATCTTACTGGCCCAATGACTATGGCCTTTACAACATGGCCGGAAACGTGAATGAATGGGTAGCCGATGTCTATCGTCCGCTCTCTTTTGAAGATTTTGACGAATTCAACCCCTTCCGTGGAAACGTGTTCATGGAACTGGAAAGGGATGAAGAAGGAAAAGTTGCCCAGAAAGACAGCCTCGGCCGCCTGAGATACCATCCCGTACCCGCTGAAAAAACTGCCCAGCGCTGGAATTACGACCACTCAGATTACAGGAATTACCAGGACGGCGACTTTACATCAAGTATTGAATACACCAATGAAGATGCCGATAAAGGCCCTGGTTCACAGCGCATGTATGCACAGAAAGAACAGGATTACGCATCGCTTATCAATGACGAAGTACGTGTTTACAAAGGCGGTAGCTGGAGAGACCGTGCCTACTGGCTCAGCCCCGGTACCCGCCGGTACCTGCACGAAAAAGCTTCGCGCGACGACCTCGGATTCCGCTGTGCTATGACACGCGTCGGACCTCCTGCCGGCAAATAAATACGATTCCGTTTGCTGAATAAAATCTACGGGGCTGCTGCAGAAATACGTTTTCAGCAGCCCTGTTTTATTTCCTTCCTGGCAAACAAAACGATATGGAAATAAGGGAACTCCATCAGATTTTTCTTCACAATCCTTCTGTTGTCATTGACAGCAGAAAAGCCCATACGGGCTCCCTTTTCTTCGGCCTCAGGGGAAACAACTCCGAAGGAGGAGCCTATGCAGCCGATGCCCTCAGCAAAGGATGCACATTAGCCATCGTGGACAAAAAAGAGCACGTTGTTTCAGAAAAATGCCTGCTGGTGCCCGATGCGCTGGAAACACTTCAGCAACTTGCCTTCTACCACCGCCGGCAGTTCCCCGTTCCTGTAATCGGAATCACCGGAAGCAACGGAAAAACTACTACAAAAGAGCTTATCGCTGCAGTACTTTCGCGTAAAAAAAAGGTGGTTTTTACCGAAGGCAATCTCAATAACCATATCGGAGTTCCCCTGACCCTTCTCCGTATCAGTTCCGAAACAGAAATTGCCGTTATTGAAATGGGCGCCAACCACCCGGGTGAAATCGACTTTTTATGCCGCCTTGCCCTGCCCGGCTATGGCCTCATTACCACTATCGGTAAGGCCCACCTCGAAGGATTCGGATCCTTTGAAGGAGTTATCAGGGCCAAAACCGAACTTTACCGTTTTCTGGAGGAAACAGGAGGAACCATTTTCCTTAACGCTGACAACCCGCTTCTGGTGGAACAGGCGCTTCCACTGAACCTGAAAAAAATTACCTACGGCAGTCAGCCCGGATGTGATTGCCGGGGACAACTGATTCCGGAAGAACCTTTTTTATCTTTTACCTGGTATCCTTCCGGCGGTTCGGAAGGACATACGATAAAAACCAATCTGGTCGGACAGTATAACCTTGCCAATGCCATGGCGGCAATTTGCACCGGAATGCACTTTGGAATACCTGAAAAAGACATTTGTTCAGCAATTGAACAGTACATGCCCCGGAACAACCGGAGCCAGTTCCAGAAAACCCGGTACAATGAACTGATACTCGATATGTACAATGCCAACCCATCGAGCATGGAAGCTGCCCTGCTCCATTTTGCTTCTCTGCCGCACCCCCGCAAGGTGGTAATTCTGGGCGATATGCTTGAACTGGGATCCTATGCCGGCGAAGAACATTCACGCATCCTCCGGCTCACTGAATCGCTTCCTGCTGAAAAAATCATTACGGTGGGTCCCGAATTCCTCAATGCCTCCAAAGAAGGAAGAACAATGGCTTTCACCTCAACCGATGAACTCATAGAGGAACTTAAAAGGAATCCGCTTAAGGGATGTCAGATACTGATCAAAGGTTCACGCGGAATAGCACTCGAAAAGGTTCTTCCGTATCTTTGAAAAATTCAGAAGGAATCTCAGGCTTTATCAGATGACGTTTTCTGGGCAATTTCGTCGTCCACCAGAATGCGTCCGCAGTATTCGCAAACAATAATCTTTTTGCGCGACCTGATGTCCAGCTGCCTCTGGGGTGGAATTTTATTGAAACATCCGCCGCAGGCATCCCGTTCAACGGTAACTACGGCCAGACCGTTACGGGCATTACCCCGGATTTTTTTATAAGCTGTCAGAAGACGCGGCTCAATAATCGCCTCAATCTCCCTTGACCTCTGCAAAAGCTGTTCTTCTTCCTTCTGCGTTTCGGCTACAATCTCTTCCAGTTCTTTTTTCTTCTGATCGAGATCGCTCTTCCGTTCATTCAGAAGAGCAGTGGCCTGATCAATCGCTTCCTTTTTCAGGGCTATCTGAGCTGTAAATTCCTTTATTCTCTTTTCGCAGAGTTCAATTTCCAGTGTCTGGTATTCTATTTCCTTGGAAAGAGAATCATATTCCCGGTTGTTCCTGACGTTGTTCTGCTGTTCCTGATACTTCTTGATCAGGTCCTTTGCCTGGGCAATCTCGGTCTTTTTATTACTGATGGCTGTTTCAAGACTTTTGACTTCCCCTTCCAGATTTTTTACCCTCGTTTCAAGACCTGCAATTTCATCCTCGAGGTCCTGAACTTCAAGAGGAAGTTCTCCCCGCAGGATCCGTATTTTATCTATTTCAGAATCAACTTTCTGAAGTTCAAAAAGTGCACGCAATTTCTCTTCAATGGAGATGTCAGCTACTTCAGTCGTCTTTGTCTTCTCTGTTGCCATAGGTTACAGATAATTTACCGGATTGAAATCCCTTTTCGAAAAATGAACTGCAAAGTTAGGTAATTTTTTTATAAGAAGTTCATAAAAAATTTCTTTCGCACCGACTTCGGTTTCGTAATGTCCGGCATCGACCAGCAGGAGTTTACCTGCGGCCTCAATAAACTGATGGTATTTAATATCGGCCGTAACAAAGGCATCGACTCCTGCTGACAGACAGGCCGGAATCAGAAAGGAACCACTCCCGCCGCAGACCGCTATTTTATAAACCTGATTTTTTGCGGGAGCAGAATAGCGCACCGATTGAACGGAAAGTGCCTTTTTTACCATGGTCAGAAATGCATCAGTATCCATGGGTTCCGGAAGATGCCCCGTCAGGCCGGCACCGGCTACGGGTGAGGGATTGGCCAGTGGAATTATGTCATATGCCACTTCTTCATAGGGATGTGCCTCCAGCAGATGACGGAGGATTTTGTTCTGCAGGTAATCAGGGAAAATCACCTCTACACGCGTTTCGGGTTCCGTATGGTCAATGCCCTTCTCTCCCACAAAAGGATTTGCTGTGTCGGACCCTCTGAATGTTCCATACCCTTCGACATTGTAACTGCAATGATCGTAAGCACCAATATGCCCCGCCCCGGCTTCAAACATAGCCTGCCTCACACGCCCAGCATACTGATGAGGAACAAAGGTTACGAGCTTGTATAACCGGCCGGATAAAGGACTCAGGATTTCTGTCCCGTCTAATCCCAGTTTTTCAGCCAGTCGTTCATTGACCCCGTACTTGATATTATCGGCATTGGTATGGCATGCATACAGATTCAGATGATTCCTGACAGCCTGAATCAGTATCCTGTCAGGATAAGCACCCTGGTTCAGCTTTTTTATTCCGTGAAAAATCAGCGGATGATGCGAAACAATGACATTGGCTCCGAGAGCAAGAGCTTCATCAACAACGGCTTCTGATACATCGAGGCATATCAGTACTCCGGTTGCATCTGCCTCCCTGTCACCTGTTATTAAACCGGCATTATCATAACTTTCCTGATAAGCCAAAGGAAATTTCTCTTCCAGACAGGCAAGTACTTCTTTAACTTTCATGTTTGTTACCTTGAACCATGCAAAAGAACCTTCCCTTGAAAGTCAGATGGAATCTTTAATTTCAAGCAGCATATCCTTCACTTTCTGCAAAATCCGCACAACCTCGAAGGTGCTTTCCGTCTCCTCACGGTTCTCCTTAAGCTTCTGCTTGGCCCCCTTGATAGTCATTCCCCGTTCTTTTACCAGATGATAAATCAGATGAAAGTTCCGGATATCTTCCCGGGTAAAAAAACGGGTACCCTTTTTATTCTTGTGCGGCTTAAGAATGTCAAATTCTTTTTCCCAGTAACGGATTAAGGAAGGTTTGACATGAAACATTTCGGCCACCTCACCGATGGAATAATAAACCTTTTCGATCCTGGCTTCCTTATAGGGCATTGGTAAATCAGTATTAGAGCAATTCAGCCACCTAAGTTAGAAAAAAACCTCGTTTCCCTGCAGTTTTTCTCTTCTTCTGCCTGAAAAACATATCCCTTCCTTTTACCAGAGAAACAAGGTGTCCGGCAGAAAATCTCAGTCGAATGTCCGATTGGAATTGGTGGAAATCTCAATCAGCTTGTCATATTCTTCGGCACTGAGATCATTGAAATAGTAATTGATCGGATTTACCGGCTCCCCGTTAATGTGCACTTCATAGTGCAAATGGGGAGCTGTTGAAAGTCCGGTATTTCCGACATATCCGATTACATCGCCCCGTTTTACATGCTGACCTACCTTCACATTAAATCCGCTGCAGTGCGCATACCAGGTCTCATATCCAAATCCATGGTCAATGACAATTTTCCAACCATATCCGCGATACGATGCTTCGAGTTCTTTCACTACCCCATCACCGGTTGCATAAATTTCCGTACCCACCGGTGCCGTAAAATCCATACCATAGTGGAACTTTTTTATTTTGTAAACCGGATGAATGCGCCACCCCCAACCTGAAGCGGTTCGTGTAAGATCTTTATTGGATATGGGCTGGATGGCAGGCAAAGCCTTTAACATTTCTTCCTTGCGCATAGCAAGCTTGATAATTTCATCGTACGACTTCGACTGGATATAAACCTTTTTGGTGATCTTATCAAGTTTCTTGGCCGTAGCAATCAACAGATCGGAAAAACTATACCCCTCCATGTCAGCATACCGGTCAGTACCTCCGATTCCTGCTTCCCTGACCGACCTAGGTATGGGCTTTGCTTCAAAAATCGTCCGGTAAATATTGTCATCCCGTTGCTGTAAATCTTCCAGCACTGCATTTAAATTATCCAGTTTCTTGTTGAACAGCTCGAGCCTGACTTTCAGCTGTTCATTTTCACGCAGAAGCTTCCTTTCCTTCGGAGAATTGAAGAAACTTGAGAACAGAATATAATAAATGATTGCTATGGCAACACTTGCCATAAAATAGGTAAAAAACTGGATAATGCGTGTTTTGATTGTAAAAGATATACGGTCGTAGCTGAGCGATTCGGGATTAAAACGGTATTTGATTCGTGCCATATCTAATCGATTGGAAAAGTGTATTATAAACCAAAATTATATATATTATTGATATTGAACGCAAATCTATAGAAAAAATTTAATTTTACAAGCTCTGTTAAAATGAGATTTTTTTAAAATAATTTAATTATCAATTAGTTGAAAGGTGATGAACGCTTCGGAGATTCGGCAGAAGTTTTTGAAATTTTTTGAGGATAAGGGACATACAATTGTTTCCTCTGCTCCCATAGTGCTCAAGAATGATCCTACCCTGATGTTTACCAATGCCGGCATGAATCAGTTCAAGGACATATTCCTTGGCAACCAGCCTGCACCGCATCCCCGCGTTGCAAATACGCAGAAGTGTTTGCGCGTATCGGGCAAACATAACGACCTGGAAGAAGTAGGATATGACACCTACCACCACACAATGTTTGAGATGCTTGGGAACTGGTCGTTTGGGGACTATTTCAAGGCGGAGGCCATCGACTGGGCCTGGGAATTTCTTACCGAAACCCTGAAGCTTGACCCGGAAAACCTGTATGCGACTGTTTTTGAAGGAAGCGACGATGAAGGAATCCCTTTCGATGAAGAGGCATACACCTGCTGGCTCAAACATCTTCCTGCCGGAAAAATTATCAGGGGGAACCGTAAGGACAATTTCTGGGAAATGGGAGATACAGGGCCTTGCGGGCCATGTTCCGAAATTCATATTGATCTGCGAAACGAAAAGGAACGAAAGGAAACCCCCGGCCATCTTCTGGTGAATACCGGAGATCCCAGGGTTATTGAAATCTGGAACCTGGTTTTTATTCAGTTCAACAGAAAAGCCAATGGCTCTCTTGAGCCGTTGCCCATGAAGCATGTGGATACCGGAATGGGATTTGAACGATTGTGCCGTGTTGTTCAGAAAAAAGATTCCAACTACGATACCGACCTGTTCAGGCCGATCATTTCGGAAACCGAACACCTTACCGGTTTTCTTTATGGAAAAGAGGAAAAGACCGATATAGCTATGCGGGTGATTGCCGACCACCTGAGGGCTATTTCATTTTGTATTGCCGATGGCCAGCTTCCTTCCAACACCAAAGCGGGATATGTTTTGCGACGCATTCTGCGCCGTGCCGTGCGTTATGGATACACTTTCCTGAAACAGGAAGAACCTTTCATTTACAAACTGGTGCCCTCCCTGGTGGCGGTAATGGGCGACACCTTTCCCGAAATCAAAAAACAACAGGCACTGGTAATGAAAGTCGTGGAAGAAGAAGAAAATTCCTTTCTCCGCACCCTTTCAACCGGGATACGCCTGCTGCAGCAAATAATGGATTTCCAAAAGGAAAGCAAGGTAATCCCAGGCAACAGTGCCTTTGAACTTTACGACACCTACGGATTTCCTCTCGACCTTACCGAACTGATTGCCCGGGAACAGGGATTTACCGTTGATCGCACCGGCTTTGAACTGGCCATGGAAGAACAGAAAAAACGGTCACGAAATGCCACTGTTGTGGAAACAGGCGACTGGAATATTGTGCATGGCAATACCGAAGAAGGGGTATTTACCGGATATGATAGTCTGGAAGAGGAGGTACTGATAACAAGGTACAGGGTGGTGAAGGCTAAGAATAAAGAACAGGTGCACCTGGTGCTGAACAAAACCCCCTTTTATGCAGAAAGCGGCGGACAGGTGGGCGACAGCGGAACCCTCATCTCCGGCTCGGAGCAAATCAGAATTCTGAACACCTTCCACGAGAACAATCTGATTATTCATCAGGCCGACCGTCTGCCGGCACATCCCGAATCAGTCTTTCATGCCAGAGTGGATGAAGAAAAAAGAAAAATGACAGCCTGCAATCACTCTGCCACCCATCTTCTTCATTATGCCCTCCGGCAGGTGCTTGGAAAGCATGTAGAACAAAAAGGCTCGCTTGTCGAACCGGAAAGACTGCGTTTCGACTTCAGCCATTTCAAAAAGATGACCCCCGAAGAGATCCGGAAAACGGAACAAATGGTCAACGAAATGATCCGCCGGAACGTTGCCCGGGATGAAATCCGTTCCACTACCATGGACAAGGCCCGGGAAATGGGAGCTATGGCGCTGTTCGGAGAAAAGTACGGATCATCAGTACGTGTAATCCGCTTCGGCGAATCGGTTGAATTATGCGGAGGAACTCATGTTGACTCAACTGCTTCCATCGGACTGTTCAAGATAACCACCGAAACATCCATCGCTGCCGGTATCCGACGCATTGAAGCCGTAACCGGAAAAGCTGCCGAGGATTTTATCTATGAACGGATGGACCTGCTCGACACCCTGCTTTCAAAACTGAACAACCCCAAAAATCCGGTTACCATCCTTGAACAGATCCTGGATGAAAATTCCCGGTTGCGTAAAATAGCCGAAAGCTTCCAGGCTGAGCGGGCCGCCAGGCTTCAGAAAGAATTGCTGGCCTCAGCCGCAAGGATTGGCGAGATCAGCATGGTAGCTGAAAAAATTCAGGCCGATACTCCGGCTCTGCTGAAAGATATTGCTTTTCCCCTGGCCCATGCCTCGGAGAAAACCATCATGCTTCTGGGAACCGAACTGGACGGCAAGGCACATCTGGCCCTCATGATTTCAAACGACCTGGTAAAAAAACTGAACCTGAATGCTGCCGTTCTGATTAAAGAACTGGCTTCAGAAATAAACGGAGGCGGAGGCGGTCAGCCATTTTTCGCCACCGCAGGAGGCAGCAACCCCGGCGGATTACCCAATGCCTTTCAGCGCATGAAAGCCATTGTGGAAACAAAACTTGCAAATTAGCATCCGGATTTCAGTAATTATTTATTTTTATCCCAAAATCTGTTTCCATGGAAATTACCCGCACCTTTGACATTCTTGACAATTACCTTGTCAGGTTTCCCGAAAAACAGGATGCCCTGGCGGCAAAGAAAAACGGATCGTGGATAACCTTTAGCAGCAAAGAATATGTAAAAAATGCCAATTATGTAAGCTGTGGGCTTTTACAACTTGGTATTTCGAAAGGTGACAGAATCCTGAGCGTTTCCAATAACCGCCCTGAATGGAATTTCCTTGACATGGGAATGAGCCAGATCGGAGCGGTGCACGTTCCGGTTTATCCAACCATCAGCAGGGAAGAATACCAGTACATTCTGCAACATTGCGAACCAAAGATCATAGTGGTTTCTGATAAATCACTGCATGATAAAATCCGGCCCATTGCCGAAAACCTTCTTCCCGGGACCACCATCTTTACATTCAATGATGTGCCCGGAGCACGAAACTTCGATGAGATTCTCCGGCTCGGAGAGTCGTCTGAAGCAGAATACCTGCCCAGGGTTCAGGAAATAAAAAAATCCATCACCCCTGATGACCTTCTTACCATTATATATACGAGCGGCACAACAGGCAACCCCAAAGGAGTGATGCTGTCGCACCGGAATGTTGTTACCAATGCCAAAGGAGCCCGCAATATTCACTGGTACAACAATCAGCACAAAATGCTCAGTTTCCTTCCCATCTGCCATGTTTTTGAACGCACCATAAATTATCATGTTCAGATGGAAGGGATTGGGATTTACTATGCAGAAAATCTCGGAACCATTGGCGATAACCTGCGTGAGGTGAAGCCGGAACTCATGATCTCGGTGCCACGGCTTATCGAAAAGGTTTATGATAAAATTATTGGCACAGGCAAATCCCTTCCCTACATCAAAAAACAAATTTTCTTCTGGGCGGTCAATCTGGGACTTAAATATGACTATGTGCTGAAAGGTAGTCCTTTTTACAGGCTTCAGCTTGCCCTGGCACGGAAACTGGTATTCAGCAAATGGCAGGCATCACTGGGAGGAAATCTCGGGCTTATTGTCGTTGGTGGTGCAGCACTTCAGCCAAGGCTTTCACGGATATTCGGAGCGGCAGGAATACCAACCGTCGAAGGATACGGACTTACCGAAAGCTCTCCGGTAATTGCCGCCAACAATATGCGTACGGGCGAAGTCCGTGTTGGAACCGTCGGACCAGTTTTTGAAAATGTTGAGGTACGGATCGCTGAAGATGGTGAAATCCTCACAAAAGGCCCCTGCGTAATGATGGGCTATTACAAAGATCCGGAAAAAACAAAGGAAGCCATTGACGAGGAAGGCTGGCTCCATACGGGCGATATCGGTATTCTGGTAGAGGGAAAATACCTGAAAATTACCGACAGGAAAAAAGAAATCTTCAAGCTCTCCAGCGGGAAATATATTGCACCCCAGTCTATCGAAAACATGCTCAAGGAATCGATGTTCATTGAACAGGCCATGGTAATAGGTGAAAACCAGAAATTTGCCAGTGCCCTCATCGCTCCGAATTTTTCGTTCCTCCACAACTGGGCATTTCTCCATCACGTTAATTTCCACGACAACAATGACCTGATCAGCAATCCCCAGGTGGTTGCCAGATATCAGAAAGAAATTGCCCGCTATAACAAGCAGCTTGGCGAGCATGAACGAATCAAGCGTTTCAGGCTGGTGGCTGACGAATGGTCTCCTCAGACCGGGGAACTATCCCCTACCCTTAAACTCAAACGCAGGGTTTTGCTGGAAAAATACAGCAACCTGATCGACGAAATCTTCAGTGTCGACAAGGACGATATTCTGGATGCCTGACCGAACAGCCGAAAAACTTCATCCCCTTATAAAATAAGAAGCCTGATGGAAAAAGATGAGTGCACCAACTGGTTGGAATGCAAACTCAACCAATTGGTGTATCATGGTTTCTGTATTTTTATCCCAATTCCTCTAAAAATAATTTTGCTATAGCCTGGTTGAATTTGTTAATTCATGGTACTTCGGTTCATTCCTTCTGGTTTCTGATGCGCAAAAGGTACAGGCCAGCAAATGTCAGCAGGCCGTTCAGGATGAGAAGTTCATACCCGAGCCGGTACGATGTAAGCCAAACCGAAAGAAGGCGTTCAAGCAGGAGGCAAAGCACCGGTGATGCGATAGCCACCCAGGGCGCATAGGCGTCGCGGATCTTCCACCGTGTCAACAATCCGAAAGCATAAAATCCCAGAAGTGGGCCGTAAGTATAACCCGCCACTGTAAAGATAGCACTGATAACACTCTGGTTGTTTATTGCCCTGAAAAGCAGAATTATGACAAGCAATACCAAGGTAATAAAAATGTGCACTCTCTGCCGTATGCGTTTCAGTTCCTGTTCGGTTTTTCCTCCGGCGTTCAGAATGTCAACCGTAAATGAAGTAGTCAATGCAGTCAGGGCGGAATCAGCACTGGAATAAGCCGCTGCTATTATCCCCAGCATAAACATAATAGAAGCAAAATGAGGAAGATAACCCTGACTGACCATCATAGGAAAGAAATCATCCGAGAGGGCCGGACGGGGAATATTCTTCCAGTCGGCATAAATATACAGAAGCGCACCCAGCGAAAGAAAAAGAAGATTGACCGGAACCAGGGCAAAACTGTACCAGTACATATTTTTCTGGGCCTCTTTCAGATTCCGGCAGCTCAGATTTTTCTGCATCATATCCTGATCAAGCCCCGTCATGGCAATTGCTATAAATGCACCACTGAGAAACTGCTGAATAAAATGCTTCCCGGTCCATTCATCGAAAAAGAAAATACGGGAATATTTGCTATCTGCAATTGATGTGACAATACCGGAAAAATCCAGATGCATTTCCCTGGCCACGGCGATAATACATACAACCACTGCTCCTGTAAACAGCAAAGCCTGCAGCATATCTGTCCAGATAATCGTTTTGATTCCTCCCCTGAAAGTATACAGCAGAATCAGGGCCAGCGTTATTACCACTGTAATCCAGAAGGGTACCTGAAGCCTGCTGAAAATGGTAACCTGCAGGACACTGGCCATCAGATAAAGACGAAAAGCCGAACCAATCGTGCGGGAAATCAGAAAAAATGCAGCCCCGGTTTTGTAACTTTTTTTTCCAAAACGCTGCTCAAGATATCCGTAGATGGAAGTCAGATTGAGGCGGTAATAAAGCGGCAACAGAAAACCGGCTATAATGGCATACCCCAGCAAATACCCCAGTACCATCTGCAGGTACGAAAACTGTGTGGAGGCAACCCAGCCGGGAACAGAAACAAAGGTAACTCCCGAAATGGAACTCCCGATCATTCCTATTGCTACTACATACCAGGGTGACTTACGGTTTCCCAGAAAAAAACCAAAATTGCTTGCCTTTCTGGAAGTGACCCATGCAACCAGCAAAAGAAGGGCAAAATAAAAAAGAAGGACTGCAAATACTTCGGCAGGTGACATATCAAAATGCTATGCCGTGCAAGGATAATAAAAATATCCTTATTCTCTAAACCGGAAGAAAATAGCAGATTGAATGGAGGCTTGTAGTATCTTTGCTGCACTTATTCAACTCAATTCATGGCACAATACCAGTATCCTTCCGGCATTTTCGAGCAGGCAGTCAGGGAATTTTCAAAACTTCCCGGAATCGGGACCAAAACTGCCCTCAGGCTTGTACTGCATTTGCTGAAACAACCTAAAGAAGAACTGAAAAATCTTGGCCAGACGCTGATTGACCTGGGCGAAAAAATTCATTACTGCGCATCCTGTAACAACATTTCTGAAGAAGAAATATGCCCGATCTGCTCTGATCCCGGCCGGGATCATTCCACAGTCTGCCTGGTTGAAAATGTACGGGATGTGCTGGCCATAGAAAACACCCGGCAATACCATGGAATCTATCACGTATTGGGCTGTATTATCTCTCCCATGGAAGGGATTGGACCTTCCGACATGCAGCTGAGCTCTCTTGAAAACAAGCTTCAGCAGGGGAAAATAAAAGAAATCATCCTGGCGCTTCCGGCAACTGTGGAAGGCGATACAACCGGATTTTATCTGTACCGTCGTTTTCAGGAATTCCATGTAACCATGACCACCCTTGCCCGAGGAATTCCGGCAGGAGGAGATCTTGAATATACGGATGAAGTCACCCTGGCCCGCTCTATTATCAACCGGACGCCCTTTCAGGCAGGAAACCAGTAACATTCTCCTCTCTTTTCACATTCCTTCTGGTTAATCCCTGCAGCGGGATATGCTGTATAACATATTTATCTATCTTTGCCCCTGTTGATTTATGAACCTTAACAAAAAATTAGCCGATGGCACTCGAACTGGTGAATAACCGATACGAAATTGACGGGATTCCTGCCGCAGAATTGTGCAAAAAATACGGAACCCCCCTTTTTGTCTATGACACCTCCATCATGCAGCGCCAGTACAATGCACTGGCTGAAGCATTCAAGACCTGCCCTCTGCGCATTCATTATGCCTGCAAAGCGCTGAGCAACCTGAATGTATTGCGGTTTTTTAACCAGCTCGGAGCCGGCCTTGATGCGGTATCCCTTCAGGAGGTTGAACTGGGAATTATGGCCGGGTTTGCCCCCCAGGATATCATGTTTACACCCAACGGTGTTTCGTTTGACGAAATCAAATCAGCGGTTGAAAAAGGAGTACGGGTGAATATCGACAACCTGTCCATTCTGGAACAGTTCGGTGATGCCTACGGCTCCGGCGTTCCTGTCGGAATCAGAATCAACCCTCATATTATGGCAGGCGGACATGATAAAATATCTACCGGCCATATTGATTCAAAATTTGGGATATCCGTTCATCAGATTGCCCATGTGCACCGGATTGCAGACGCCTATAACATCCGGATTCATGGCATTCACATGCACACCGGCTCAGACATCCTTGATCCGGATGTGTTTATGAGAGGAGCCGAAATCCTGCTTGAAACAGCCCGCCAGTTTCCCGATCTGGAATATATCGACTTCGGAAGTGGTTTTAAGGTTCCCTATAAACCCGATGATTATTTCACTGACATTCAGTCGTTCGGCCAGGTACTATCAAAGCGTTTCCGGCAATTCAGCAAGGAATACGGCCGCAAACTCGAACTGATTTTTGAACCCGGAAAATTTCTCGTCAGCGAAGCAGGCTTCTTTTTTGTCAAGGTGAACGTCATCAAGCAAACAACTTCCACCGTTTTTGCCGGTGTTGATTCCGGATTCAACCACCTGATTCGCCCCATGTTTTACGATGCTTATCATCACATCCTCAATATATCGCGCCCGCAAAAAAAGCCACGCCTCTACACTGTGGTAGGTTATATATGCGAAACCGACACCTTTGCCTGGAACCGGCGTATTCCGGAAATTCATGAGGGGGATTTTCTCTGCTTCCTCAATGCAGGAGCATATTGCTACAGCATGTCGTCGAATTACAACAGCAGGCTCAGACCGGCCGAAGTAATGCTGTATCGGGGAAAAGATTATCTCATCACCCGGAGGGAAACCCTCGACGACCTGCTCAGAAATCAAATTCTTTATGCTTTCGACCCGAAAGAAAACGTCCTGAAGAAAGAGGAGAAAACAGGATAAACCCGAGCCATTGGCCATCAGAATGTGAAGCGCAGGAGAAAAGGACGGCAACTTTTTTTTTCGTACCTTCACCTGGCTAAACCACGATGCAGGCGGTGACCGATATTTCTGTTATCATTGTCAATTACAACGTTCGGCATTTTCTTGAGCAATGCCTTAATTCGGTATTAAAGGCATCACATTCCCTCTCAACAGAGATAATTGTTGTTGACAATGCCTCGGTTGACGGATCATGCCACATGGTAAGGGAGAAATTCCCCATGGTCAGGTTGATTGAAAATCAGCAAAACGTCGGCTTTTCCCGGGCCAACAATCAGGGCATCAGAATTGCCTCAGGCAAATACATTCTTTTGCTCAATCCCGATACGGTTATCGAAGAAGACACACTTGAAAAATGTTTCCGGTTCATGGAATCCCATCCGGATGCCGGAGCAATGGGTGTCAAAATGATCGATGGAAAAGGAAATTTTCTGCCGGAATCAAAAAGAGGATTCCCCACTCCTATGGTTTCTTTCTGGAAAATCACAGGTCTGACCTCTTTATTTCCCCGTTCACGTATTTTTGGGCGATACTACCTCGGCCACCTGCCTTCGGATCAGATTCATTCCATTGACATTCTGCCCGGTGCTTTTATGTTTATCCGTAAAGAGGCTCTGGAAAAAACCGGACTGCTCGATGAGGAATTCTTTATGTATGGCGAAGACATTGATCTTTCCTGGAGGATAAAACAGGCGGGCTATGAAAATTATTATTTTCCTGAAACAACCATCATACATTACAAGGGAGAAAGCACCAAAAAGGGAAGCCTGAATTATGTGTATACTTTTTACAATGCCATGATGATTTTCGCCCGGAAGCACTTTTCTTCAGGCAGTTTCCGGTTTTTCTCCCTGCTGATCCACATGGCAATCTGGATCAGGGCAGGATTTTCGGCACTGCAGCGGATTCTTTTCCGCATCAGCCTGCCGGTAGCCGATGCTGCAGTAATATATCTTGGCTACATGCTGATCAGGCCTTTCTGGGAAGAATTCAAATTCGGGCAGAAGAACTATTATCCCCCTGAATACATGCAGTTTGTCGTTCCGGCCTATGTTTTTGTATGGCTGGTTACAGTGTTCTATTCCGGAGGCTATGAACCGCCGGTCAGGCTCTGGAGAATTATCCGGGGAATACTGGCAGGAAGCCTTTTCATTCTGGTGGTGTATGCCCTTCTTCCCGCTTCACTCCGGTTTTCCAGGGCGCTTATCCTGCTGGGAACCCTATGGACACTGATTGCCCTTCCTCTCGAAAGGATCATCATGCGGTTGGCCGGCTGGAAAGAAAATGCCCTCAGCTTCCCGAAAAAGAAAAGAATTGTTGTTGCCGGGTCATATGATGAAGTTCAGCGGGTTACTTCCCTCCTCAACGAAACAGGTCTGCCCTTTGAACTGGCGGGATATGTCTCTGAAAAACGAACCGATAATGCAAAAACAGATTACCTCGGAACACCTGAACAGCTTCCCGAAATTATCAGAGTGCATGCCGTTGACGAAATAATTTTCTGTGCCCGGGATATCCCTTCAGGTAAAGTAATTGAAAACATGCTCCGCCTGAGCGAAACACGAACAGAATTCAAAATTGCTCCGGAAGAAGGCGTATCTGTTATCGGCAGCAGCAGCATTGATTCCCCGGGAGCAATCTACACCCTGCGCTATAACCTGATAGCTCGTCCTTCGGTTCGGCGAATCAAGAGACTGATGGATTCCGGCATAGCTTTCCTCCTTCTGCTTGTTTTTCCTTTCATCGCCTGGATCATCCCACGGCCATTCCGCCTGCTCAGAAATATATTCCGTGTTTTGGCAGGTAAAAATACCTGGGTGGGGTATTTTTCCGGAATCCCTGATTCAGCCTACCAACTGCCCCCCCTGCGCCCCGGAATCCTCTCCCCTGCTGATCTGTACGAAAGCGGAAAACTTTCCGCCGAACTTGCCGATACGCTGAACATAAATTACGCCCGCGATTACCGGATTACCCGTGACCTTTATATAATTGCAAAAGCATTCAGAAAACTTGGCCGATAACCATCCAATATGGCAACTCTTACCGAAATAAGAATCCCCTCCATGGGAGAAGGCATCATTGAGGCTTCCATTATACGCTGGCTGGTAGGTGAGGGAAGCACGGTCGAACAGGACACCCCGCTGGTAGAAATAGCTACCGATAAGGTTGACAGTGAAATCTTTGCACCTCATAAAGGGAAAATCCGCAAAATTGTTAAGAAAGAAGGGGATATTGCAAAGGTGGGAGAAACCATTGCCCTGTTTCAACCGGAAGGAACTCCGGAAGATGTATCTGCTCCCGACCGGGAAATCACTCCTCCCTCCGAACAGATGCCGGAAAAAGAAACAGAAATACTCTCCCCCCAACCGCAAAGCACTCCGACAGAAAAGATCCCTTCTGAACCGTATCCTCCTGCAAAAGATCACGGTCCGGGCTTCTTTCTTTCCCCTTTTTTACGGAAGGTCGCTCAGGACCTTGGCATCGGAATGGAATCACTTGCCTCCATAAAAGGAACAGGACATGAAGGCAGAATAACGCGGGAAGACCTGTATGCTTTCCTGAAAGCACGGCAACAGGGCCATGAGAATTTATCGGCAGAAATACCCCCCGGCCAGACCCCTATATCTGCTGATCAGGAAAAACCTTCCGCGGCTATACCCGGCGATGAAGATACGGAAGTGATTCCAATGGACCGGGTTCGCAAAATCATTGCCCGGAATATGGTGAAGTCAAAATTTACCGCCCCGCATGTGACTTCATTTTACGAAGCCGACCTCACCACCCTGGTCAACTGGAGAGAATCCCGCAAAAAAGACTTTGAAGCAAAATATGGTGTTCCTCTTACGTTCACCGCATTGTTTATTGAAGCTGTCGCTCAGACCCTTGCCCATTTCCCCGGCATCAATGTTTCGGTAGAAGGAGAAACAATCCTCAGAAAAAAGAACATCAATATTGGGGTTGCCACTGCTTTGCCTGACGGAAACCTGATTGTGCCGGTACTCCATAAAGCCAATCTGCTGAACCTTTCCGGCATTGCCATTAGGTTGAATGACCTTGTTGCAAGAGCAAGACAGGGGGCGCTTCTCCCATCTGAAACCAGCGGAGGCACTTTCACCATCACCAACCTCGGAATGGCCGAAAGCCTCACAGGTACTCCCATCATCAACCAGCCTGAATCGGCCATTCTTGCCATAGGTGCAATCCGGAGAAAACCGGCCGTTGTTCTGTGGGAAGGAAAAGAGTCCATAGGAATACGAAGCCTTTGTGTGTTTTCTCTTTCCTACGACCACCGTATTATTGACGGAGCCCTGGGAGGAAAATTTCTCCGGGAAGTTGCACGAATGCTCGAAGAAGCTTCACCCGACCGACCCATATGATGTGATTACAGGTGTTGCAAATCATATACCTGTTTAAGCTGTGCCGGACAAAAAATATGGCGGTATTGGCCCTGGTTTTCTCCAATTCTCTATTGGTCTTTTATTTCGCTTATTATGTCAAAATAATACCTGAAATCATTGGCAAATAAACGAATTAAATTAATTTTAACCGGAGAATTCACCTTCAGTTAAGATATGAAATATTTGACTGTAGCATCCCTGCTTTTATTCCTGATTTCAGGGAATATTCAGGGGCAAAAAGCCGACCAGAGAACGCGGAAACCTGATCCCAGGGAATCTTTCCTCGAAGCAGAATCCTACTTTCTTTTTGAAGAATACCAGGAAGCTCTGCCCATTTATATGCGGCTTTTAAAATTGTTTCCCGAAAATGACAACCTGAAATACCGTATCGGTGTTTGCCTGCTGAATGACCCGTATCAGAAGGAAGAAAGCATCGGATACCTTGAGCAGGCCACAAAAAATGTATCCAAAGATTATAAGGAAAACAGCTTTAAGGAAACCCGGGCTCCCCTGGATGCCTGGTTTTACCTTGGCAAAGCCTATCTCGTCAATAACCGGATTGATGAGGCCATAGAGGCTTACTCCCATTTCAGAAAAATCCTTGATCCCAAAATATATGATGCTACCCTTGTTGATGAACAGATAGAAGCATGCCGGAACGCCATTAAACTCATGAAAAAACCTATTGATCTGGACTTTGTCAACCTGGGCGAACCCATTAACAGCCGCTTCGCTGAAACAAATCCGGTGGTAACTCACGACGAAACCTCCATGCTTTTTATCAGGAAACTCCAGTTCTACGATGCGGTTTTTTACTCGAAAAAAGTAAATGGTCAATGGACTGAGCCAGAGAATATTATGTTCGACCTCGGTGTGGATGGAGATATGTACCCCTGCTCCCTTTCAGCCGATGGCACGGAAGCATTTTTCTACAGCAACGACAATTATCTTGGCACCATCTTCACCAGCAAACTGGTAAACGGGAAATGGACCAAAGTGCGGGCTCTGAACTCCAACATCAACACCAAGTACTGGGAATCCCATGCCTGCATTTCAGCCGACGGAACCACCCTGTATTTTACCAGTAACCGAAAAGGAGGATTTGGCGGCCTCGACATTTACAAATCGGTCCGTACCCCCAACGGAGACTGGGGCCCTGCAGTGAATCTCGGCCCGGTAGTCAATACCAAATACAATGAGGACACCCCTTTTATCACCGAAGATGGCAAAACATTGTATTTCAGCAGTTACGGTCACCTGAACATGGGAGGATATGACATAAACTACACCACCCTGCTGGATGACGGTTCATGGGCAGTACCCGTAAATGCAGGATATCCGATCAATACAACCGACAATGACCAGTTTTTTGTTCCTGTCAAAAACGGAACATTTGCCTACATATCAAGATACCTGGAAAATAACACACTTGGGCGCGCTGATATTTTCCGATTTGAAATTTACTCAGGAGTTCATCCCCGCAAATTCACCATCAGGGGCATTGTTGCTCTTCCCGGAAAGGTGGAAGCAGGCACTAAAACAGCCAACGTTTACGCTCTTCAGATCCTGACAAGGGATACTGTTTACAAAACCACCGCAAACCCTGCCGGTGAATACAGTATTACAGTTCCTGCAGGTGAATACGATCTCCTGGTTAAATTGCCGGGTTATCTTCCTCATATCCAGCGTCTTCTTGTGCCAAAAGACTATAAAGAAGGAGATATCGTATTGTCTTCCCAGCTGAAACTTCCGCCGGAAGAAAAAACAATCGCTCCGGAAACCAGAATCACATCGGAACCGCCAAAGCTTTCCGTGCGCCAGAATTCATTCTCGCTGAAACAGCCCGGGCCGGTCCGCATTACCATTACAACAGAAAATGCCAATACACTTGAAGTCAATGCATTTGTCGACAACCAACCTGTCCGATCCGATCTGATACCCATTGAAAAGAAACGTTTTACCTACGTCTATTATCCCGAACCGGGCCTGAATGTGGTAGTGCTCACGGCCACAGGCGCCGGCATGCAGAAAGCCTCCGATACGGTATTCATCGACCTTCAGATACCAGTTCAGCAAAAGGATGTTCATAAACAATTGTTCACTCCCGGAGGAAAAAACTTACTGGATCAATTGAACCAGTCAGGAACTGAAAACATCCGCAAAGCCCTTCAAAACATACGGCCCGAGAAAATGGGGAATCCATCCGCCAGAGAACTGGCCGGATATTTGTTCATGCATGCTGATTCTCTTGGTTTTTCGCAGGAAGAATTTCTCATCAGCCTGGCCTATCTGTCGGCCCACATTCCTCTTGACGAACTCATCAGGCGCATGCAGGCCAATTCAACCGGTGCTCTCAGACAGGAACTGCAAAAGATGGATCCTGCACAACTCGGTATATCGGAAGGAACCCAGCTGATAAATTACCTCATCGAACATGCTGCCGAAAAAGGATTTACCAAGCAGGAGGTCCTCCATTCACTTGCCATGGTGGCTGCTTCCGACGTGGTGCCGGGGCAGCAGTTTATTGAAAAGCTTTCTGCCTTCGCATCAGGAAACAGCTATGCCTTTCTGCACAACCTGCAGATCCCCTCGTCCCTGAAAACCATTCCTTCCATCACTGATTACCTTTTTGAACAGGCAAAAGCAAGCGGAATTCCGGAGTCAGATCTGCAGATGATTCTTGTAAGGGCTGCTTCTACCTACCCGATGAACGAATGGCTGGAAATTCTGATCCCCTATGCGGGAGGCAATCTCCGCAGATTCATCACAAACGTGCCTTCCCTTGAAAAGAAACTCTATTCTCCGGAACAACTGGTCAGGTATCTCCTCGATCATACCGGCGAAGGAAAATACACTACCGGCGATCTGCTGGAAATGTTTACAGGAGCGGCCACGAGCGAGCAAAACAATGTGGCAGCATTCCGTGAAGTCCTTCTCCACTATTCCACCAACAGCCTGCATACCACCATCAGTAAACTCGATCCGGTCAAGTCAGGAATCCATACAAACCAGGGGTACGCCGACACGCTATTGCGCCTGGCTCCTTTGAACGGTTATTCGGAATCAGAATTCCTGAGAATGCTTACCGCTGCAGCATTTGAAGGCGATCCGGAAGACCATCTTTACCGGATGGCTATGATGTTTCCCGCCGATACCGCCGGAAAACTTCTTTCGGTCGATTTGCAGAAACACGGTATTTCCTCTCTTGAGGAACTCATGCGGTTCATTGGCTCTAAGAAAAGTCCTGTAAGATTGAATCCCGCCACGGTCAATCAGACGGCGGCCAATTACCTTGCTTCCCGTCAGGTGGAAATGTACCTCAGGAAAATGATTCCTCTGACAAACGGAAATCTCCGGTATCAGCTCGAAAAAACCGATCCGTATAAGCTCGGGTTGGCTTCTGTACCGGCACTGGTTGACCATCTGTTCAAACAGGCTCCTTCAGGAGGATATAGCGAAGATGAATTGCTGCAGGCCCTGAAAAAAACTGATGACCGGCTGATGCTGGAACGTGCCTGGAATAGAATGGTATTCCAGGCCGATGATACCCTGGCTGATTTTATCAGGGAAAACGATTATGAAATAATTAAGAAATTCGCCCGCAGCGATTATTTCAATTACATTACGGAAGCCCTCCCGGCCGAAAAATCCGATGCTGTCAGAAAGGCCATCGCCATGGCTCTATCGGACAAGCTGGAACCGGCAGCCGTATATGACAAAATGCTCTCCCTGAGCACTGGCTCCATTAAAACCCTTTTGCAATCAGCGCAAACCAAAAAACTGTTTCTTGCACCTTCTTTCCCCGGAAATATCATTGACAGCAAACGCTGGGGGAAAAGTACCACCGGCGAAGTTTTTAATCTGTTCCTGAAGGCTGTTGCTTCCCAGGAAGCCGGCGACCTGTTCACTGAAATGCAGGATCTGGCCGATCCCTCGCTGAAAGGTTATTTATCAGCTAACGGAAGAAAAGAATTAGCCTTTGATTCAAGAACCGATCTTCTGGAATCATTGTTTAAGGTATCAACCGGACAGCAATTTGAAAACAGGGATGTTGGAATCCTGATCGGACGGATTCACGAGCGAATGCTGGCTGAAAACATCGCGGAAAACTTCAGGCTTTTTGTAAAGCAAACCAGTGGAACACCTCTCGAACTCAAGGAAGAAAAAACTGAAAGCATCCAGGAACTGTTGCTCAGCATTCTTGGCAATAAACAAGCACTGGGGCTGACAACGGAAGAAATTAATCAATTCGTCTTCGCATTCCATGATGAAACAGAACTTGCCTGGTTCAAGGAAAAACTGTCTGTCTATGCCGAAGGTGCTCTCAAAAATACAATTGACCATCTGATCCGGTCAGGCCAACCCTTCAAAAATGCTTATGAACTGATCGAATGGCTTTACACGAACGCCCCTGCCAACGGATACAACCGGGAAGACGTTGTGCACCTGCTGGTTCGAATTATCAATGATATGCTGCAGGATCTTCTTGCCCGCATTTCCGCAACGGAACGTATGCAGCATAAGCCATTCCCTGTAGTTCCGGCTTTGGGAGCACTGCTCCTCATTGTTCTTATCATCCTGCTCTTAATTGCAGAAAAAAAGAAAAGAAAAAAGAAGACGGAAAATTCAACCCCTATCGGATAAGTTAAATTTTATTTTTAAATTTGCTTACCCTGCCGGAAGAACTGTATAGTATTCAGGTGGTTAGTGGTTTTGAACCTTCCGGAAGTGATAGTTTCTTTAATCGATTCAAATTCAATGTCTCATGAGGAAACAAATTTCCGGTATCTTTTTCTTCCTTTTGTTTGTTACGTTTGAAGCTTACCCGCAAGCTGCCGGCGAAGCCCTTAAGGAAGTTTTTAATGATGCTGAGTACTTTTTCATGCAGGAATATTACGCTGATGCACTCCCCGAGTACATGAAAGTATATAAAAGAGGGTTCGCCGATAACGCAAGCATCAACTACAGAATTGGTATCTGCTACCTGAACATTCCCGGCCAGAAAAAGGAAGCTATTCCTTACCTTCAGAAAGCATCGCAAAATCTTACACCTGTTTACAAAGAAGGCAACATAAAAGAGACCAGGGCCCCGTACGACGTGTTCCTCTTCCTCGGAAATGCGTATCGCATTGACAACCAGCTTGACAATGCGATAAAAGCATACGAAAAGTATTTGGAGCTCATGAAGAACGAGTCGAATGAAATGACGCAATTTGCGCTTCAGCAGATCAACGCTTGCAAAAATGCGGCAGAGATGCAAAAACATCCCGTAACTATATCGAAAGTCAATCTTGGAAAACCTGTAAATTCTGCAGAAGCCAATTACAAACCCGTTGTCTCACAGGATGAATCGGTTCTGATTTATGTGAACCGGCTGAAATTTTATGATGCCATTTACATGAGCCGGAAAATAAACGGAAAATGGTCGGCACCTGAAAACATCACCGAACAGCTTCAGTCTGACGGAGATCAGTTTCCCTGCTACCTTACGCCTGACGGGACACAACTTTACCTGACAAAAGAAGACCAGTTCAACAGTGATGTATATACAAGCAGTTTTGAGAAAGACAAATGGAACCGTTCCCGGCCTGTAGGTAAAAGCATCAATTCCAAGTTCTGGGAATCGCATGCCAGTGTTACAGCCGATGGCAATCATATGTACTTTGCCAGTAACCGGAGCGGAGGGCTGGGCGGAATGGACATTTACCGGTCTGACAAACTCCCCAACGGTGACTGGGGGCCACCGGTTAATCTCGGAGCGGTAATTAACACTTCCCTCAACGAAGATTGTCCTTTTATCACTCCTGACGGTAAGAAACTTTTCTTCAGCTCGCAGGGCCATACTACCATGGGCGGGTTCGATATCTTTTGTTCCCGGCTGAAAGATGACGGAACATGGGATACTCCGCAGAACCTTGGCTATCCTCTGAATACCACCGACGATGATCTTTTCTTCTATCCGGTACAGGATGGCAAAGCAGGTTATATGGCCCTTTACGAAGAAGGAGGACTGGGTGACGATGATATTTACCGGATTGAATTTGTGCCGGAAACAAAAGAAGAAAAAATCGCGCCGGTTGTACCTGCCGAAGCAGAAAAAGCCGTTGTTCCTCTGCCTGATACCGCCAGAAAGCCGGAAAAACCCCCCGTTGTGATACCTCCTGCTCTGCCGGAAAAAATTATTGTTCATGCCGTTTTATTCGGATTTAACCAGGCATTGATTACCGGAGACACCCGAAACGTGCTCGACCTGCTTGTAAAAGCCATGCAGCAAAACAGCGACCTGAGGATAGAAATTATTGGCCACACCGATGCCATAGGATCGGATGAATACAATATGAACCTCGGAAAAAAGAGAGCTGAAATGGTTAAGCTGTATCTGACCAACCGGCATATAGCCCCGTCCAGAATCACCACTTCCTCTATGGGCGAGCGCCAGCCGGTGGCTATCAATAATAATCCCGACGGGTCAGATAATCCTGAAGGCAGAAAATATAACCGAAGGGCTGATTTCAGAATTATTGCCGGTGATAATGGCTTGCTCATCATCGAACCATTGCAGATACCAGCTTCACTAAAAAAGTGAGCAGTTGCTGATTTTACAGACCTCTTTTCTGGCCATTAAACCCAGTTCCGGGATCTTTCGTTTTTTGTCTTGTAATTTCACAGCAATTTGTTAATTTTGGTCAATACTGAAATTTACAACTCAGGAGCCATGAAGAAAAGATTACCGGCATTATCCCTTTCAAAGGGATCGCTAATTCTCCTGATTCTTATTTTTGCCTCACTAATCCCGCTCAAAAGCCAGACTCTCGCCGAAAGAAAGGAGCTTTTCAGTAACGGAATGTTTTTCTTTGAATCAGAAGACTACAAAGAAGCTGTTTACTATTTTCTGAAACTGCATGACTATAATCCGAAAAACGGAAATATCAATTACCATATCGGTATGTGCTACCTGAATATGCCCGGAGAAGAATACAAAGCCATACCATATTTTGAACAGGCCATTGAAAAAGCCTCCATTCAATACAAGAAAAGCACTTTTGAAGAATCAAAAGCACCGTTTCATACCTACTTTTACCTTGCACAGGCATACCGGATCAACAACCAGCTTGATAAGGCCCTGGAAATGCTCGATAAATTTACCTCTTCACGATATTTTGAAGGAAATTATAATGTAGGCGTAGTGAATGCCGAAATTGAGGCCTGCAAAAGGGCTAAGGTGATTCAGGACAAACCCATAGAAATTGACCTCCATAACCTCGGAGAGCCCATTAATACACCTTCCAATAATTACGATCCGGTTCTTACACCCGATGAATCGGTCATCATTTATATGACCAGCCTGAAATTTTATAATGCCATTTTTATGTCACGAAAAGTTGACGGGCAGTGGACTGAACCGGAAAACATTACACCACAGGTTGGCTCTGACGGTGAATCCTATCCCACCTGCATCTCAGCCGATGGCACAGAGCTTTACCTGGTGAAGAAAATCAAAAGCAGCAGCCATATTTATGTAAGCCGCTGGGAAAATGGCAAATGGTCGATCATGCAACCTCTTAACAGTAATATTAATTCCTCCAAATCAGAAGTCTATGCCTGCCTGTCTCCCGATGGAAAATATCTCTATTTTTCCAGCAACCGACGGGGCGGACTTGGCGGCTTTGATATCTGGCGCTCGGAAAAAATAAACGGAGACTGGGGCAAGGCGGAAAACCTCGGCCCCAATATCAACACCAAATCAGATGAAATCGCCCCTTTTCTCTCTTCCACCGGACGTGTACTCTTCTTTGCTTCTCAGGGGCACCAGAATATGGGAGGATTTGACATCTTCTACTCCAAACTCGACAATAATAAGTGGTCACCGGCAGTTAATATTGGCTTCCCGATCAATACTACAGGCGATAATAAATTCTATTTCCCTGTCGGAAACGGAACATCCGGATATATTACCAGAAAAAAAGACGATTCGGATATGATGGATATTTTCCGGGTTACCATTCTGAGCGGTGACCAGTTAAAAGATCTCCAGAACCAATAATGGCTGTGACAACCAAACCGCTTCTCTGGTCTGATCAGCTGGCTAATGAAATTGTTCGTTTGCGTGCACCTGAGCCTTCGGATCTTGAATTGTTGTACGCCTGGGAGAACAATCCCTCAACCTGGAAAGTTTCGAACACGATTGCCCCGGTTTCCAGGTACATGCTTCAGCAGTTTATCGATACCGCATCCAGAGACCTTTTCGAAGTCCGCCAGCTCAGGCTCATCATCGAGACAATAAAAGAGCATAAGCCCGTTGGAACCATTGAACTGTATGATTTTGACCCTTTTCACCTTCGCGCCGGCATAGGCATCCTGATAGGTGACACCTCAGAAAGAAGAAAAGGCTATGCCGAAAACGCCCTCAGGGTTCTTATTGCCTATGCTTTTGATATTCTTTGCCTTCATCAGGTTTATTGCAATATTGCCCTTTCGAACCAGATCAGCCTGAAGCTGTTTACCAAAGCCGGCTTTTCTGTTATTGGCATACGAAAAGAATGGAACCGCAATGCTGACGGTTGGGAAGACGAATATTTCCTGCAATTGATCAATCAGAAGCAGATTCACTGATGGTTTTCCAGTCAGGAATATCCTGAAGAAAAACCCACGAACGGGTATGGTAATCCATTTTGCAGCAATAATGCCTTTCTCCGTTTGTCACCATTAAATAATCTGCTTTCAGCAACTGATTATATCGGGCAATCTGTTCAAAGCTTTCCGGACCTATGAGTACATCCGGTGCCTTGCATTCAATTATAACAGCCGGCCTTCCGTCTTTTCGGAAAAATACCGCATCAAAACGCCACATCGATTTCCCGAGCATCAGATTCGATTCAACCCGGAGCAATGAAACCGGGTACGCCTTTTCTGTAGTAAGCCAGGTAAGAAAATTCTGCCGCACCCATTCCTCCGGGGTCAGTACAACATATTTCCTGCGGAAACGGTCAAAAATCCACTTTTTCCCGTCTTTCTGGCGGAACCTGAATTCGAAGGCTGAAAAGCTTTTCATATCCATCAGCGTAAAAGTAAAAAACATACACAATATTCCTTACTTTTGCATTCTGCTGAAATGTTCAGGAAGAGAATATGGCAATCAAAAAAACAGGCCTTACGTATGAGGAGATCATGGAAGAACTCCGCAATAAGATCTACAGGCCTGTCTATTTTCTTCAGGGAGAAGAGCCATGGTTTATCGATCAGATTACCGATTACCTGCAGAACACGGTGCTTGATGAAGCCCAGAAAGCATTTAATCTTTTTGTTTTTTATGGCCGGGATACAGATATTGCAACAGTCATCAATACAGCCCGCAGGTATCCGATGATGTCAAATTACCTTCTGGTCATCGTAAAAGAAGCCCAGGCACTTAAAAGCATCGATGAACTTTCCCTTTATCTTAAAGCCCCTCTCCTCAGTACGATTCTGGTTATTAACTATAAGTACAAATCCCTCGACAAAAGAACATCGCTCTACAAGATACTCAACGAGAAAGGATACGTTGCCGATTTTCCGAAACTCTATGAAGATAAGATTCCGAAATGGATCGGACAGTACCTGAATTCCCGCAAAGCATCCATTGATCCCGAGGCCGCCGTTCTGCTGACCGAATTTGTTGGTGACGATCTGTCTAAAATCGTCAATGAGCTTGAAAAACTGCTGATTATTTTACCCGAAAATAAACGTACCATTACTGCTTCCCTCATTGAAAAGTACATTGGCATAAGCAAGGATTTCAATGCATTCGAACTCAATAAAGCCCTTGCTTATAAGCAGGTTGTAAAAGCATACCGGATAGGAAAGTATCTGGCCGACAATAAACTTCTGGTTGCGGCTATCCCTTCAATGTACAATCTGTTTTCCAAAGTCCTCCTTTTTCATTCAATACCCGATAAATCAGATAAAAATTCCGTTGCAGCTGCCCTGCGTGTTAACCCTTTCTTTGTTGAAGAATACCGCCAGGCAGCCCGCAATTATTCACCGTCCAAAGCACGCAACATCATTGCCCTCCTGCGCGAATATGACCTTAAATCCAAAGGCATGGGAAATGTATCAGCCGAACCTGCCGATCTCATGAAAGAACTTCTTTTTAAAATTCTCCATTAGCCAGCATACTATGACTATTCTCCTGATTATCATCACTTCCGCAGTATCAGTTTACGTTTTTCAAAATCCCAGACTCTTCAACAAGCTGCAGCTGAGCCCTTTTATGGTAGTATACAGGCGCCAATGGTACCGGCTTTTTACCCATGGTTTTATTCACGCCGACTGGCTTCATCTGATCGTCAACATGATTGTGCTGTATTCTTTCGGAATCGTTGCCGAATCGGTATTTGACGAGCTCTTTGACCAGGGCATCATTTCCCACCCGAAACTCGTTTACATCCTGATGTACATAAGCTCCATTGCAATCTCCTCCATCTTTACCCTCATAAAGGAAAAAGACAACATTCCTTACGCCTCCGTAGGAGCATCCGGAGCTGTTTCAACCGTTGTGTTCCTTACCATTTTCTTTTTCCCGATTCAGAAAATCTATTTCTACGCAATCATTCCCATGCCGGGTATTCTTTTCGGAATCATCTACCTGATTTATTCCCAGTATATGAGCATGCGCAGCAACGATAACATCAATCATGACGCCCATTTTATCGGTGCCCTGTATGGCCTCGTTTTTCCTCTGTTTATGGATCCGGGACTGATCTTTCACTTTGCGGATCAGATACGAAAAGGACTCAACTAATGCATGCCGGATCCACCAGGGCTGTCTTTCTTGACCGTGACGGGGTTATTAATTCCGACAAGGATTTATATTATGTCACACACCCCGACCAGTTTATACTCAATGAGGGCATAGGGGAATTCCTGAGAAGACTTCAGGACGCAGGCTATTTGCTGATCATCATTACCAATCAGGGGGGAATTGCCAAAGGATTGTATACCCACCAAACCCTGGAGGAGATCCACCGGAAAATGCTTCACCAGCTGGAATCATACGGGGTCCATATAACGGAAATTTACTATTGCCCTCATCATCCCGACTATGGGAAATGTCTGTGCCGCAAACCGGAGAGCCTCCTGATTGAAAAAGCCCTTGCCCGTTTTCATATCAACCCGGATACATCTTTTTTTATCGGAGACCGCGAAAGTGACATACAAGCTGCCATTAAGGCGGGAATAAAGCCGGTAAAAACCGAACCCAATGAAAACCTCATGAAGTATCTGCCGATTTTTACCTGACAATTTAACTCAGGCTAATTTAATCCGGGATTTTCAGGGGTGTTAATCCAGATTCTGTATTTTTCGCCGAGTTTTTCAAGAGTTTTTTTCCACACGCTTTCGGAGGTATATTTCATAATCAGTTCGGGCCTGATATCAGCCACCACCCAGGCATTTTGCTCCAGTTCGCCCTCCAGTTGCTTTGGTCTCCAGCCGGAATATCCGACAAAAAAGCGGATCTGGCTTCCTGTACAGGCTCCCGTTAGAACAAGTTCCTTCAGAACATCAAAATCTCCTCCCCAGTAAATCCCTTCCAGAACAGGAATGCTGTTGGGAATCAGATCTCCCAGTGTGTGAATATAATGAACGGTGTTGGTCTGAACAGGTCCTCCGATGGAAACACTGGCATCGATGGAAGGGAAACCCTCAATGATATCCGGAACCGCCACATCAATAGGTTTGTTGAGCACGAATCCTACTGTGCCTTCCTTTCCATGTTCCGTCAGCAGAACCACTGAACGTTTGAAATAATTGTCGTTCAGAAAAGGCTCGGCAATGAGGATTCTGCCTTTTTGCGGCTGAAGGGTGCTTCCCTCGATCCGGAAAAAATCTATGTTAAGGTTCTTTGCCATAATGCTTTCCCCTGAAAAACATTCCGCAAAAATCGTACCTTAAAATTAACGTTAAACTGATCAAAAATCGTATCAGGATAACTGTGGGAAACGCTGCGGATAAAGATTATGCATCATCCGGTAAATGGCGTCGAAAACGTCTTCAGCATTGGGGTTTGAAAAATAATCCCCGTCCGATGAATAGGCAGGGCGATGTTCCCTTGCTGTAATCATAACAGGTTCATAATCCAGCCATTCAAAACCTCCGCTTGCATAAAGAACGCGGTCGGCCATATAGGCGGTTGCTCCGCCCGGTACGTCTTCATCCAGAAATACAACCCGGTTTGTTTTTTGCAGGGATTTCAGTACAAGGCCGGGAAGGTCAAAAGGAATAAGTGTTTGCACATCAATAACTTCAATTTCAATTCCCTTTTCCGACAGTTGTTTGGCGGCATCCATGGCAATCCGCACACAGGCACCGTAGGTCACCAGTGTGGCATCCCTGCCTTCGCGCAGTATTTCAGGCACTCCCAGAGGAATCCGGTATTTGCCGGGATTGGCAGGTCTGGGTTCTTTCAGGCGATAGGCGTTCAATGGTTCCACTATCAGGGCCGGATCATCAGCTTCAAGCAGGGTGTTATAAAAGCCGGCCGCCTGCGTCAGATTGCGGGGTACACAAACATAAATCCCCCGGATACTGTTGATGATCATGCTCATGGGGGAACCGGAATGCCAGATCCCCTCCAGCCTGTGCCCCCGGGTACGGATAATCAGAGGTGCTGACTGGCCACCGGCTGTGCGCCACCGCAGACTTGCCAGATCGTCACTCAGGGTCTGCAGGCAATATAAAATGTAGTCGAAATACTGTATTTCGGCTATGGGTCGCAATCCGCGCATGGCCATTCCTATACCCTGACCTATGATGGTAGTCTCCCGGATTCCGGTATCGGTAATGCGCAGGGGGCCATATTTTGCCTGCAGGCCTTCCAGGCACTGGTTCACGTCTCCCAGAGAGCCCGTGTCTTCGCCAAAGGTAACCAGCAGGGGATTGGCAGCAAACAGAGCATCGAAATTTTCCCTGAGTATTTCCCTCCCGGGAATATAAACAGGAGGTTCATCATACACAGGGGCAACCGGTTCAACAAATAGGGCAGACCGACGGGTTTCGTTATACAAATGACTCTGGTACCGCCCGGCCATTTTCCTCGACATTTGTGAGATCCATTCCTGCAGTTTCTCCTGCAACTCACTCCGGGTAGGGCAATCCGGACATATATAGCGCAGAATCCTTCGTGCAGAACTAAAGCTGTCGCGGAAGAGAGGAATTTCCAACTTGCGCAGTTCACCTGCAATAAGCGAAATCTTATCAATATGCTCGCGGCGGCAGACACAGCTCTTCCTTTCAATAATCTGCAGCAGGCTTTCCCTTTCTTCGAGTATTGGCCTCTGATAAGCTTCCCATGCCGCATCCCTGGCTTTTCGCGCCCGCACTTCAGCTTCCGTTTCTATCCGGTCAAGTTCCTGCTGGCTGGCAATGCGCGTAGCAAGAATCCACTGCCGCATCCTGCGGATCGGGTCAAACTCCGCTTCAAATTTCAAGCGTTCCGGCGGCTTGTACCGTTCATGTGAACCGGAGGTAGAATGCCCCAGAGGCTGCGTCATTTCCTGAATGTGAAATAATACAGGCACATGATGATCCCTGCACAACCTTATTCCTTCCTCGAACAACCGGCATAAACCGGGATAATCCCATCCCTTCCCCTTATAAATGGCAATTCCGGGATGACTGTCATCGGCCTCAAAACCTTTCAGCAGATCCGATATACTGCCTTTGGTGGTTTGCAAACCAACGGGAACAGAGATGCCGTACCCGTCATCCCATACCGCTATGGCAAGCGGCACCTGCAAAACCCCAGCTGCATTCATCATTTCAAAAAAATGACCTTCGCTGGTAGCAGCATCACCAATGGTACCGAAAGCAACTTCATTCCCTTTCCGTGAAAGATGGGTATACTGATGCAGCTGAACATTCTGACGGAACAACTTAGAAGCATATGCAAGACCGAGCAAGCGTGGCAACTGGCCGGAGGTCGGAGAAAGATCAGCCGCCGTGATTTTTATGGTGGTGAGATCTTTCCAGCTTCCGTCGGGATTGACATACCGGGTGGCATAATGACAAACCATCGAACGCCCGCCATTGTCGGGATTGTGATCAATGTCCGTGTCGCCGTACAACTGGGCAAAAAAGGCTTCCGGTGTCGTCATTCCGGCAGCAAGCATAAAGGTCTGATCACGATAATAGCCTGAACGCCAGTCACCTTCCCTGAACTGATGTGCCATGGCGATCTGTGCAATCTCCTTCCCGTCGCCGAATATTCCGAATTTCGCCTTCCCTGACAAAACTTCCTTCCGTCCAAGAATGCTCATCTGCCGGCTTAAACAGGCAGTGTAATAATCGTCCAGTACCCTTTTTCTGAATTCAGGAAAGCTGATTTTGTTGTAATCTGTCACCTTGTTTAACACATTGACCAAATAAAAATACAACCTTTTTTCAATTCCTTCACATCGTATCTGATGCAAACAATTTCCGTCTGGTTTTGTTCCGTTTCTGAATCAAACTAACTGGAAAAAAGCATTACTTTTGCCACATATTTTTTTAAGTATGGTAAAACTGCTTATTCCTGCCCTGATTATTGTTCTGCTGGCGATTGCAGGGCTCGGGCTTTCCTTTCTGATGAACCGTCTGCATTTCTACCGGCACTCGCATGTTGAGTCCAATCCCCACCTTCGCAAACAAGGCATTATCTGTGCAAGACAGGAAGAAATTTCCTGCCATAAAGGCACTTCCGGATGTGCAGGATGTGGCCTGAATCAGACACTCAATTTTTAGTCCTTACAGAGAAAAATTAGTTTTTTAATTCAGCGCCGGCGAATTAAAAAGCTTGATTCTTCTTAATCGTATGGCACTAAAATTTTTTTAATGCCATGAGTGGATTAATCCCTATATTTTTTTGAAATTTTAAAAATTTGTCCTATATTTACATACTTTTATATCTTTTTATCTTAATTTAAAAACCATGAATACACCTGTTATAACTCTGCTGATTACTGCTCTTCTTATTTTAGCGCTGGCTTTGCTGCTCCTTTCGGTGCGTCTGTTTTTCCGAAAAGAAGTGGCGGTTGAAAGCAGCTGCTGCAGTACCGGAAAATATTCCGATACCAAAAAGAGCGAACATCACATACCGTTGGATACTGACACATGCAGTGGTGGGCCTATGTGCTGCAGAACAATGTAAGGAAAGCAAAAACTATCGCTGGTTGCATCAGAGTAGTTTTTGGCCCACCTTGCGCTGTTTTGATGCGCAATAAGGTTTCATCACCGGAACGATATTTTTGTCTTCCGGAAAGAATTTCTGTTTTATTGGGCTTGAGTTCAATGGAAGTTTTATTATTTTTGCGCCTCAATAAACAGTAAATAAAAAGAATATGGGAAAAGGAGATAAACGCTCACGTCGCGGGAAGATTGTAAAAGGCACCTCAGGTGTTAGAAGGCTCTCGAAAAGGAATGTAGCCCGCAAGAAAGCAGCCAAACTGAAGGAACAGAAGTAATCCCTTTTGTTCAAGGGTTTTTAGCATTTTTTCATTTGCCTTCATACCAGAAAGCCCTGTTCCATCGGTGCTTCCGGAGTCTCTCCATCAGCGATGGATCAATGTCGGGCATATCGGATACTCTGGTATTCTCTTCAGCCTGCCATACGTTTCGTATTCCGGGTATTACCGTGCTGACAGCCGGATGGGAAAGGGAAAATTTGAGGGCGATCCGCGGCAAGGTCCAGCCGGTTCCCTGAATGTCATGTTCAATGCGCCGGGCGCGTTCAATGGCTCTCTGAAGCCGGTCTCCGGCAAAATACCTGCTCCGGAAATCATCTTCACTGAACCGGGTCTTTTCAGTATACTTTCCCCCCAGCACTCCTTCATCAAAAGGCACCCTGACGATCACACCAACACCTTTTGATTCGGCCACAGGAAGAAATTCAGCGGCTGGTTCCTGTTCGAAAATATTGTAAATTACCTGTACAGCATCCAGCCATCCTTCCTGCATAAGTCCAACAAGCGAATTCTGGTCATGTTCCGGAGTGGAAATACCCACCATTCTGATCAATCCTTCTTCCTTCATTTTATGAAGCACGCGAAGCGGTTTGGGATCGCGGTTCCATGCCCTGGTCCATGTATGCAGCAAAAGAATGTCCAAGGTTTCGACTCCAAGATTCTTCAACCGTTCTTCGACATTCTCCCTCAGGTACTTTTCAGGATACCTTTCCTCTGCCTTATCATAAGGTGAAGGAGGCCAGTCACCGGGTAGAGGCGGAGTTTTTGTGGATACATAAATCCGCTCTTTTCTTTCCCTGATAACCTGTCCGATAATTTTTTCGCTCCGGCCGTTCCCGTAACCTGCCGCAGTATCAATAAAATTCACTCCAAGGTCGATAGCGCGGTGCAAAGCAGCCAGTGAGTCGGCATCCTGCTGAGGTCCCCAGCTGCCGCCAATAGCCCAGCCCCCGAAACCAATTTCGGAAACCTGAATTCCTGATTTGCCAAAAGAACGGTATTTCATAGAATATTTACATTAAAAGGTGAACCTTATTCTTCCAACGGAAAACGGGCGCTGTGCCAGATCCTGAAATTTCCGGCCGAATCGCTGTAAATCAGATACCCCAGCAGGTCCTTCCTCTTCTCAAGAAACTGCTTGCTCCGGTCAAGCCCCATTACCATACAGGCGGTGGCATAAGCATCTGCAGTAATTCCGTCAGCAGCAATTATGGAGGCACTCAGCAAATTGCTCATCACCGGATATCCGGTATGGGGGTCAATGGTATGGGCAAAGCGAACCCCGTTGATTACATGAAATTTCCGGTAATTGCCCGAGGTAGCAAGTGCTGCATTCCGCAGGGGAACAATAGCCTGCAGTTCGTACCCCGGAACATAGTTGCCTGTCAGCGGCTTGTCGATCCCTATTCTCCATGTCCGTCCGTTAGGATTTTTCCCGCGGGCACGTACCTCTCCCCCGATTTCAACCATATAGTTTTTTATGCCAAGTTGCTCAAAATAGCGGGCAACAATATCACAGGTATATCCCTGGGCTATGGCATTAACGTCAATAAAAATCCGAGGGTCTTCTTTTACAATCCTCCCATTGATCAACCGTACTTTTTTATAACCTACAAACTTTAACAGGCTGTCAATCCGCGAGCTGTCTATGCGGGGAAGAGTATCCTTCCCGAACCCCCAGGCATTGACCAGTGGACCGACTGTTATATCAAAAGCGCCACCTGTTGCTTCCGAAACCTCTGAGGCCTTGTTGAATACCTCTGTAAACAGGTAATCAGCCACAGCAGAAGAATCATTGTTGTTGATTCTGCTGATCAATGACTGGGGACGATATATGGAAAGGCTCTGTTCAAATCCTTCCAGAATGGAATCGACCTGGCTTACAAGGTTTCTTCCCTGAGGATCATAATAGGTAATATGGTAGGTGGTTCCCTGGGTATAGCCTTCCAGAAAACGGTATTCCCTGCCCCGTCGGCAACCCGTCAGCATAACGAGCAGTGAAATGATGAAAAGCCATCGGTTTCGGCAGGTACCTCTCATGGTTTTATCCTCCGAAATCATCAAAGGCAATCATTTCGTCAGGAACACCCAGATCATAGAGCATTTTCAGCACCGCATCAATCATCATGGGAGGGCCGCAAAGGTAGTATTCAACTTCCTCCGGCTCGGGATGTTTGCTCAGATATTCATTGAAGAGAACCTGGTGGATGAATCCGGTATAGCCTGTCCAGTTATCTTCCGGCTTAGGTTCCGAAAGAGCAAGGTTGAAGGTGAAATTCGGGAAGGTTTTTTCAATTTCACGGAAATCTTCTTCGTAAAAGACTTCCCGTTTGGACCGTGCTCCGTACCAGTAGGAAACCTTGCGGTTTGTTTTTTCTGTATGGAACAGATGGAAAATATGGGAGCGAAGGGGTGCCATTCCGGCGCCTCCCCCTATGTAGATCATTTCACGGTTGGTGTTTTTGATGAAGAACTCACCGTACGGGCCTGAAATCATGACCTTATCACCCGGTTTTCTTGAGAAAATGTAGCTGGAACATACACCGGGGTTCACCTTCATAAAGGTTCCCCTGGCACGGTCCCAGGGAGGAGTTGCAATACGAACGTTCAGTTTAATGATATTTCCTTCGGCAGGATGGTTGGCCATAGAGTAGGCTCTGAATGTCTCCTCGGTATTCTTCATCTTCAGCGACCACATATCGTACTTGTCCCATTCGTCGCGGTATTCTTCCTCCACGTAGATGTCTTTGGCAAAATCTACTTCAATCCTGGGCACATCAATCTGGATGTATCCTCCCGGTTTAAACTTCAACTGCTCACCTTCAGGAAGTTTTACCACAAACTCTTTGATGAAGGTAGCCACATTCCTGTTGGATACGACTTCGCATTCCCACTTTTTGATACCGAGAACTTCCTCCGGAACAACAATCTCCATATCGCTTCGTACCTTTACCTGGCAACCCAGCCGCCAGTGCTCATTAATCTGCTTTCGGGTAAAGAAACCAACTTCGGTAGGCAAAATTGAACCTCCGCCTTCGAGCACCTGGCATTTGCACAAACCGCATGTACCACCTCCTCCGCAGGCAGAAGGAAGGAACAGCTTCTGCTGAGAAAGAGTTGCCAGCAAACTGTTTCCTGCATTCACTACCAGTTCTTTTTCACCATTTATGCGGATTTTTACAGGACCTGTAGCTGTAAGCTTTGATTTGGCATATAACAAAATACTTACAAGAAGCAGAATGATACTCAGAAAAACAATCAGGCTAAGTACAATAAGTTGCGTTAAACCCATAGGAAATGATTTATCGTTCAGTTAAAGTTTGATCCCCATTAAACCCATAAAGGCAATTGCCAGCAAACCGGTCATGATAAAAGCAATCCCCAGTCCTTTCAACGGAGCCGGTATCTGCGAGTAGCGTGTTTTTTCCCGGATAGCGGCCAGTACCATAATAGCCAGGGCCCATCCCGTTCCCGCCCCCAGACCATATACCGATGCTTCGACAAGAGATCCGTATTCACGCTCCTGCATAAAAAGTGAACCTCCCAGAATGGCGCAGTTAACTGCAATCAAAGGAAGGAAAATCCCAAGCGCATTGTATAAGGCAGGAAAAAATTTCTCAACCACCATTTCAATCAGCTGAACCATTGCGGCAATTACTGCAATGAACAGGAGAAAGCTCAGATAACTCAGGTCAACACTGGCAAAAGATTCTCCCAACCACTGCAATGCCCCTTTCTTCAGGAGATAATTATCAATCAGATAGTTAACAGGCACGGTAATTGCCAGAACGAACAGAACAGCAATACCAAGCCCTGTGGCTGTTTTTACGGTCTTTGATACCGCCAGATAGGAACACATCCCGAGAAAGTAGGCAAAAATCATGTTCTCGAGGAAGACGTTCCGGACAAACAGGTCAAAAAGATTTTCCATGAATAATGCTTTTCACTGTTGGTTTTTCTTATTTTTCAATCAGCTTCTTGTTGATGCTTCTCTGAATCCAGATAATAACACCAACCGTAATCAATGCCATGGGAGGCAGGATCATCAGCCCGTTATTGATATAGCCTGCAGCATACAGGGATTCAGGAATGACCCGGTAGCCAAAGAGTGTACCTGAACCGAACAACTCCCGGAAGAATCCCAGCAGAACGAGAATCATCCCGTATCCGATTCCATTTCCTATACCGTCAATAAAGGAGTCCCACGGTTTATTCGCCATGGCAAATGCCTCCAGACGGCCCATCAGAATGCAGTTGGTAATAATCAACCCCACAAATACCGACAGCTTCTTGCTTACATCATACATATATGCCTTCAGAACCTGATCAACAAGAATAACCAGGGTGGCAATGACCACAAGCTGAATGATAATACGGATTCTTGGAGGAATTGTATTCCTTATGGAAGCAATGATCAGATTCGAAAACCCCGTAACAATGGTAACCGACAAAGCCATTACGATGGCGGGTTTCAGCTGGACTGTGACGGCCAGAGCCGAACAAATCCCCAGAACCTGCACTGTAATGGGATTTTCATCATTCAGTGGTTTTGTAAGTAACTTCAAATACCTCGAAGCCATACCTGTAAATTATTTAGGTTGTTTAAAATAGTTCTGATAAACAGAGAGGCAGGTATCAAGCATAGCCTGCAGTCCTTTGCTGGTAATGGTCCCGCCTGAAATGGCATCCACCTTGTTGGGTTCATTCTGTGTTCCTCCTCCCTTGACAACTTCAATGGAGACAAACTGTCCCTGATCATTGAATATCTTCTTTCCACGGAAAGGTTTCTGGAACCATGGCTGATTGATTTCAGCGCCCAGGCCGGGGGTTTCGCCTTTATGGTCAAAAACCGCTCCGTACACGGTATTGAATTCGGGTTTCTCGTTTCCTGCCGAAGTGTCACGCAGAAAGGAAATGTAACCCCAGATGGGGCCCCACAATCCTTTTCCGTAAAGAGGTATTACGATAAAGGCACTATCCCCCTTGCGGGCTTCATATATTGCCAGATGCCGCTGATTTCGCGGCAGTTTGAGGTCTTCCCGCATGTTCAGCGTAAAGGCATCCACTCCGCTCACAATTTCACCTGCTTCATTAACAACTTTTGTTCCCGTAATATACCGTGAATAAAGTTCTTCGGCATTCTTTGGAGTTGAAGGTACATGCAGTGAAGCCAGAATATTCTGTTTCTTTTCGATCTCCACATTCTTTTCCTGCACGGGTTGCAGCGAAACGGCAGCAATCGTCAGAAGCGTTGCTACGATCACCACGATAATGGTGGAATAAATAAACGTATAGGAATTTTTCTGAACGTCCATAACCGGAAGTTAGTTAAATCAGTTAAACGGTCTGTGCTACTTTCTTTAACCGTTTCATACGACGGTTAATATTTGCCTCAACAATATAATGGTCAATGAGGGGAGCAAAAACATTCATCAGCAGGATGGCCAGCATAACTCCTTCAGGATAAGCCGGATTAAGAACCCTGATGAGAATGGCAAGAACCCCGCACAGAAAACCATAAATCCATTTGCCGGTTTCGGTCTGTGAAGCTGTTACAGGATCTGTTGCCATGAATACCGTTCCAAAAAGGAATGACCCGGCAATAAGGTGCTCCCATGCCGGAAAACGCATGTAATCATTTACAGCAAATGCATTCAGCGTAAGACCCATCAGCAGGCCTCCGAGTACCATAGAAAGCATGATTTTCCAGCTTCCAATTCCGGTGTAAATCAAAATAAATGCACCAATCAGGATAGCCAGCTTGGACGTTTCGCCAATGCTTCCCGGAATAAAGCCAAAGAAAAGATCGTGCACCGAAGGATTATGTCCTGTTGTTCCGGTGGCGAAATTTCCGAGAATGGTGGCTCCGGAAAATCCGTCGGCAACATTCGGATTATTTTTCAAACCGTACACCCAGACCTTGTCCCCTGTCATTTCGCCCGGATAGGCAAAAAACAGAAAGGCACGGGCTGTCAGCGCAGGATTAAGGATGTTCATTCCGGTTCCTCCGAAAACTTCCTTCCCGATGATCACAGCAAAAACAACTGCCAGGGCAAGTGTCCATAAAGGAGTATTTACGGGAATGATCAGGGGTATCAGAAGCCCGGTTACCAGGTATCCTTCGTTTACTTCATGGCCGCGCGCCTGAGCAAAAGCAAATTCAATTCCCAGTCCTACAACATAGGAAACAACAATAAGCGGCAACATCTTCAGAAATCCAAACCAGAAGTTCTGCCAGAGGCCGGCCTGCACACCTATTGAAAGATGGTACTGATAGCCAATGTTCCACATGCCAAACAGCAAAGCCGGCAGAAGCGCTATGATAACCACCGTCATGGTGCGTTTCATGTCGATGGCATCACGAATGTGGCTTCCCTGTGTGGTTACCTTGTCAGGAACAAAGAGAAAGGTTTCAAAAGCGTCAAATGTGCTTTCAAGTTTCTCAAATCGCCCCCCCTTCTGAAACTGAGGTTTGATCTTGTCGAGATATCTTCTCAGAGCGTTCATTACTCGTATTTGTTTTACTGTCTTTTTATTTAACTCATTTCTTTTCTGATCAGGTCAAGTCCTTTCCGGATAATCTGCTGAACCTCGGTCTTTGAAGTGCATACAAATTCGCAGAGGGCAAAATCTTCCTCCGACACTTCATATATGCCAAGTTTCTCCATCAGATCAATATCTTCTATGATGATGGCCTTCACCAGATGCACCGGATAAATGTCCATGGGAAGAACCTTTTCATATTGCCCGGTCATTACATAGGCTCTCCGGCCGCCATTCAGATTGGTATCGATCCGGTATTCCCGCCCCGGCTGCAGCCAGGAAAAGAAAGAACGCGACATGCTGAATTTGTTCCAACCGGGAAGAGCCCATCCGAGAAACTCAAAATGCTTTCCTTCGGGAATCACCGTTATCTGGGAATCATAAAATCCGATATAGCCTTCCTGACCAATGCGACTGCCGGTAAGAACATTCCCTGAAATATACCGCTTCTCCCCTTCCTGCACATTCTTTTCCACCAGAGGCTTTATGCTTGCACCCAGTATGGTGCGGTAGTATCCCGGTTTCTGTATTTCCGAGCCGGTAACAGCTACCGTTCTGGTGGCATCAAAACGTCCGGTAAGAAACAAACGGCCAAGGATTACCACATCCTGGGGATTGACATACCAAACTATATCGCCTTTGTTGATGGGATCAAGATGGTGAATCTGTATTCCCACATTCCCCGCCGGATGGGGCCCCCTGAAACGGGTTATCCGTACATTGGCAATCTTGCTGTAAACCGAATCTTCCGGAAGAGGGTCGGGAACATTCAGATAAACCCCGCCGCGGGAGAGTTTGCTCAAGGCATTCAGCCCGGTCTGGAATTCCTGCTGAAACTCCTTCAACACAAAGGTATAATCCGGAGCCAGAGGAGCCGTATCAAAACCCGAAACAAAAACTGACTTTGGAGTATCAGCCGGATTGGCAATAATTCCATAAGGCCTCTGACGGATGAATGGCCAGCAACCGGCCTTCAGAAGCTGGTTTATGATCTGCTCCCTGTCCATTGCCAGAGGATCTCCCGTCGGAAAGGATACATATTCCTGATTCCCGTCTGCTTCCACAACCACTTCAAGGATTGCCCTTCGTTCACCGCGACGCACCGCATTGACCTTGCCACTAACCGGCGAAACAAAAACAATATCCGGATTGCTCTTATCAAAAAACAGGGGCGTCCCTGCTTTGACAGAGTCTCCCGGCTGCACAACCAGTTTGGGAACAAGACCGTAAAAATCAGGAGGTTTTACAGCATACAATGAGGCCGGATCAGAAGGGAAAAACCGTTGCTCCGGCTTTCCTTTCAATCTGATGTTCAACCCCTTACGTAATTTTACAACATCTGACATGTAACTACGTTTATTTTTCAGAAAATACTCAAATTTACAATCTCTGTTTTTATTATAACAACACGGCAAATATATCAACTATTCTCTATATTTATATATTTATATGTAACCCGAAAAAAAAATTGTACAATTGGATGGATTATAAACAAATGCGTTGTAAACAGGTTCACCGGATAGTTTTTTTTGCCGCCTGGCTTTCCGTTTTCTCTGCCGGAGCCCAAAGCCGGAAAAGCTGCATAAAAGACACCATTGCCGATGATCAGATTTTTTCAGTTTCTTTCCACAGGGAGGGTTTTCCGCTCAGTATTCCTTTCATCTATCTTTCTTCTGACGAACACCTTGAACTGATGTTTGATGATCTTTCTCCCCTTCAGCGCGATTTCTCATGGCAACTGATTTACTGCAACCGGTTCTGGGAGGAAGAAGCACTTTCACAGCAGGAATACATGGAAGGATTTCCCGATACCCGGATTTACGACATAAAGACCTCATCCAACACAACGGTTTCGTACCGCAATTTCAGGCTTATTTTCCCGGCAGAAAACATGCAGATTCTTCTGTCGGGGAATTATGTATTGCGCATATATTTTACTGATCATCCCGAACAGACTGTCCTGACCAAACGGTTTTTTGTATCCGAGAATTCTTCAGTTCCCGAAGTATTTTACAAACCGGCCGACGAACCATCAGCCGGAGGCCAGAGTTTCGGAATCAGCTGGGAGGCTCCGGCACAAAAGAACGTCAATCCTGATCATTTTCACCTGTTTGCCCTTCAAAATCTTCGCTGGCAGTTTGAGAAAGAACTCCCTGAAGCACGATCTTCCGGCAAAAAATCTTTTGCCTCTTGCCTTCCGGGAGAGTGTGTTTTTGAGGGAGGTAACGAATACATGAACTTCGACACCAAAAGCCGTCGTTATCAGTCACCCCGCATTAAAGAAATGGAGTTCAAAGCCCCGTATTATCACATTTACCTTTACGACGACAAGGTTGATTCATACAGCCCGTATTTTTTTACGGAAGATATCAACGGAAACTTTCTGGTGGAAAACAATGAAACGAAAGAGGATCGGAATGAAGCGGATTATATGTATATACACTTTTCGCTGAATGCCGGTCAGCCGTTCATTGATGAAGATGTTTACCTTTACGGAGCACTTACCAACAGGAATCTGGCCGACAGGTACCGGATGCAGTATAATTTCCGTTCCCGCAGGTACGAAATCAGCCTTCTGCTCAAGCAGGGATACTATAATTACGAATATATCCTCAAGCCTGAAAAGGGAGCTCCCTCCTATACACTGAACGGAAGCCATTCGGAAACAGGGAATGAATACCTCTTTCTGCTGTACTATACTGACGAAACGCGGAATTACGACCGCCTTCTCGGACTGAAAGTGTACAATACCCTTCTGAGGTGAGCACGGCAATATCGCTTATTCTTCCTCCATAAACGGATAACGGTAGTCGGCAGGAGGAAGGAACGTTTCCTTCATGGAACGGGGTGAAACCCACCGCATCATGTTCATGATGGACCCTGACTTGTCGTTTGTACCGGAACCTCTGGCTCCGCCAAAGGGCTGCTGACCAACAACCGCTCCGGTTGGTTTGTCGTTGATATAGAAATTCCCGGCAGCATGCCTCAGCATATCCACAGCTTTGTCAATTGCAGTCCTGTCGGTTGCAAAAATGGATCCGGTAAGCCCGTACACCGAGGTCTTGTCACACAGCATCAGGATTTCATCGTACTTTTCATCAGGATAAACATATACAGACAGCACCGGCCCGAAAATTTCCTCCCTCATGGTCACATAGGAAGGATCATTTACCTCTATTACTGTTGGTTCAATGAAATAGCCCTTTGACTTGTCATACCCTCCTCCGGCAAGTATTTTTGCCACTCCGGCATCCTTTCGTGCTTTCTCAATATACGACACGATGGAATCGAATGCCGCTTCATCAATTACCGCATTGATAAAATTCCTGAAATCCTCGGTACCGCCCATTCTGAAGGTAGCCATGTCGGCCAGCAACCCTTCCTTTATGGCAGGCCACAGGGACTGTGGAATGTAAGCCCGGGAAGCCGCCGAGCATTTTTGCCCCTGGTATTCAAAGGCACCCCGTGCAAGTGCAGTGATAACAGGCTTAACGGCAGCCGAAGCATGCACCATCACAAAATCCTTGCCTCCTGTTTCTCCAACAATACGGGGATAGGATTTGTACAAATGGATATTGTTCCCGATGGTTTTCCAGATGTTCTGGAACACTGCCGTGGATCCGGTAAAATGAAACCCGGCAAAATCGGGATGGGAAAAGATGACCTTTCCTGCTTCAGGCCCTGAAACATACACAAGGTTGATAACCCCGTCGGGTAAACCGGCTTCCTTAAGCACTTCCATGATCACCCGGGCCGAGTAAATCTGGGTATTGGAAGGTTTCCATACGGCCACATTGCCCAGCATGGCAGGAGCGGTAGGCAAATTCCCCGCAATGGCTGTAAAATTGAACGGTGTGAGAGCAAACACAAAACCTTCCAGAGGCCTGTGTTCCATTCTGTTCCAGAATCCTTTTGATGAAGCCGGCTGGTTGCCATAAATCTGCGCCATGTAGTACACATTAAAGCGCCAGAAATCAATCAGCTCGCAGGCTCCATCAATCTCGGCCTGAAAGGCATTTTTTGACTGGCCCAGCATGGTGGCTGCATTGATTTTTGCCCGATACGGACCCGCCAGAAGTTCAGCCGCCTTAAGAAATATTGCCGCACGGCTCTCCCAGGGCATCCTCTCCCAGGCAGGTTTGGCCTTAAGTGCCGCATCAATCGCCATCTGAACATGACGACTGTCTCCTTTATGATAATACCCCAGCGTATGCCCAATATCATGCGGGGGATGAATCCTTACCAGATTTCCTGTTTTTACCTCCTCCCCTCCTATTATCATGGGTATTTCAATCTCTTCCGACCGCATGGAGGCAATGGCCTTCTTCAGCAGGGAACGTTCAACCGAACCCGGTTTGTATTCATATACCGGTTCATTGACCGGTTGCGGAACTTTAAAAAATCCAAGTGCCATATCGTGTAAATTTATTCTTCACCAAAATTCTATATACTCCCGCTAAGAAAGAATGATTTTTCTTCTCCTGAAATATATTTTACAACACATATGTATTTACAATAATTTGTTTTTCAACTATTTAATTATTATGCTCTGAAATATGTTGTAAAATACAGTTTTACATTTCAACTTAGGGGTATATCCTGTTCAGGTTTTGTTGTTCAGGATACTGACTGTAAACCTTCTTAATTTAAATGGACACACCTATGAGTAATTCTTCCGCTTACGGCATACCCGCAATTCTCAGGGAACTGGGTATTGAAGCCATCAACCACGGGGTCAGTCTGGGAACAAGGTTCGCAGAAGCCCACGGAGAAATCCTCCCATCCGTTTCTCCCAATGACGGGGCAGTGATAGCCTCCGTTAAACAGGCCAGCAGGGAAGATTACGACATGGTGGTGAGCAAGGCGCATGAAGCATTCAGGCAATGGAGAAATGTACCTGCTCCTCAGAGGGGAGAAATTGTTCGGCAGATAGGACTCGCCTTGAGAGAAAAGAAAGAGGTTCTCGGCAGGCTTGTTTCGTATGAAATGGGCAAAATTCTTCAGGAAGGTCTGGGGGAGGTTCAGGAAATGATTGACATTTGTGATTATGCCACCGGATTATCCCGTATGCTGTATGGAATGACCACCCATTCTGAAAGGAAGAATCACCGCATGTACGAACAATATCATCCCCTGGGAATAGTGGGGGTAATTACGGCCTTCAACTTCCCGGTGGCTGTATGGTCGTGGAATGCCGCCATAGCTCTTGTATGCGGTGACACCATCCTGTGGAAACCTTCCTCAAAAGTACCTCTCTGCGCCATAGCGGTACAGAACATTATCAGCGGGGTACTGGTGCGTAATAACCTTCCGGAGGGGATCTGCAACCTGGTAATTGGAAATTCGAAAGATATCGGTGACGTGATGCTTTCTGACAGGCGTATTCCTCTTATTTCCGCCACCGGTTCAACTCCCATGGGCAAAAGGGTGGCCCGGATTGTCGGCGAACGGCTTGGACGCACCATTCTGGAACTGGGAGGAAACAATGCCATTATTATAACCCCGCATGCCAACCTGGAACTTGCTTTGCGGGCAGTAGTTTTCGGGGCACTCGGAACGGCCGGTCAGCGCTGTACCACCACACGGAGGCTGATCATCCATCATTCGGTATATGACCAATTCTGCCAGAGGCTCATTCATACCTACCGGCAAATTGAAAAACGCATCGGGCATGCCCTTGATCCTTCCGTGCTTGTAGGCCCTCTTATTGACACGGCAGCGGTTGATGTCGTAAGAACAGCTATCGGCCGGCTTCAGAAGGAAGGAGGAAACCTTCTGCTGGGGGGTGACCAGCCCGTAGGCCCTGTCTTTGCATCAGGCTGTTTCCTCAGACCGGCGCTTGCTGAAGTACCCGGAAACATTCCCGTGGTTAAGGAAGAGACCTTTGGCCCTCTTCTGTACCTGATGAAATACGATACCCTCGAAGAAGCAATCTTTTTGCAGAATGATGTTCCGCAGGGACTTTCCTCGGCTATTTTTACCGAAAACCTGATTGAAGCCGAAAAATTCCTGTCAGCCGGCGGATCGGATTGCGGAATTGCCAACGTAAACATTGGTACATCGGGGGCCGAAATAGGCGGTGCCTTTGGCGGAGAAAAAGAAACAGGCGGCGGACGTGAAGCCGGTTCAGACGCCTGGAAACAGTATATGCGCAGGCAAACCAACACAATCAATTTCGGTTCCGATCTGCCCCTGGCCCAGGGCATACAGTTTGACCTCTGATCCGTTCGCTTGCTCTCCTGATGCGCAGTGGGAAGGCCATGCATGAAAGCATCCGGGCAAACCCCGTTGAAACGAAGTGAAAGCGGCCGGTTAAGCCCGGATTGCGCATTAGGAGTGGTAACGAACTAATGCGCAGTGCGCAGGCCTTGTGCGTTGGCATCCGGGCAAATCCCGCTGGAACGAAGTGGAAGCGGCCCGCAGGGAACATTGCGAATGTTTTCATGAGCAATGTGGGTTAAGCCCGGATTGCGCATTAGGAGTGGTAACGAACTAATGCGCAGTGTGATGGATATTAGGGATGGCATCCGGGCAAACCCCGCTGAAACGAAGTGGAAGCGGCCCTTGCGGCACATTGCGTAGTTAAAAATGCGCAATGTGGGTTTAACCACTCGTATGGTTCAATATTGCTGATTTTGCATGTGCCCGGGAAGGAGCAGATCATCGCTGCCTGTTGCGCCGCCTTCCCGCAAGAGCGGAACAGGCTCTTCAAAGGGGGAAATTCACCCCTGTGCCCTGAGCAGGCGACCGGCGTGCGGCGACGGGCGACGGGGCGACAGGCGACTTGGCGACGTAAGAAGAGAAAAGACAAAAGATAAAAGGCAATAGACAAAAGACAATAGTAGAAAATCATTAATACCTCTCTTTTCCCCCATGCCCTATGCCCCATGCCCTCAGTCTTTGCGACCATGTGACTGTGCGAATAAGTGTCCTGGCAATTCACTTTATTAATTTTGAATATAAAATTGAAATAAAGGATAATGACAGGTATATAATAAAACCCAAAAATGTAAATAATGTTTACTTTTGGTAGATATATAACAAGTTATATGAAATTCCGAACCCCACCTTTAAGAAAAAATATTTAAAGGTTGGAAATGATTTAAATATGGAAGTAAAAATATGGTAGAGATGAATACAAAAAAGTTTGGAGTGCTAGCATTTTGTGCAATGCTTTTAATCGGAATTGTATTGATAAGCGGATGTACAAAAAAAGAAGCATCTCCTATCGAACCAGAAACACTTGTTCCATTGGATTCTCCGCAACTCCCAGCAAGAGGATTCTTTATGGGAGTGCTGCCTTCTACTGCGCAAGGTCAATCGTTTGACGATGCATATGCCCAAGCCGCTCGGTACTCAGAATTCGTTCCAGTATGGGGCAAGCCTACTCCATTTTACAACCTTGCAGCTGACTTAAGTGGAGGTTGGGGACAAATCTTTGTCAAACAGCTCATTCGTGACAATGGAATGTTTCCGATAATTCATCTCTCATTTATAGGTAGCGGAGTAATTCTTGTCACTCCAACGGGAATGGAAAATGCAACTTTAAGCGACCCCGCATGGAAAGCAGCATATAAACAAGCAGCTCTTGATGTTGTGAAGGCTACACGTCCACGATACATGTCACTCGGGAACGAAGTGAACAGATGGTATGAAAAATATGGTGAAGATGGACCAAACGGTTTCAAAAATTATGTTTCTCTCTATGAAGAGATATACGATGAGGTTAAAAAAATATCACCAGCAACAAAGGTATTCTGCGTGTTTGCTAGAGAAATAGTTTCTGAAAACCGTGAAGCAGACTTAGAAGTTCTTCGCTTGTTCAACCCTAACAAACTGGATTTACTGGTTTTTACAAGTTACCCATATGCGCTTGGGAAGACTAATCCTTCAATGATTCCAGATGATTATTATTTGAAAGCAGTAGATTACATGCCAGGAAAACCATTTGGCTTCAGTGAAATTGCTTGGGCATCACTTGATGCACTTGGAGGAGAACAAGCGCAAGCAGATTTCATTGTACAACTGAGCACTCGACTCACTCGAGATAGAGGAATAAATTTGCACCTTTTGGGATGGCCATGGCTCCATGATTTAAATGAAAACGATGCAGTTGGCCTGATCAAAATTGATGGGACCGAAAAGCTCGGTTACGCAGCTTGGAAAAACATATCTGGGAGATGATGATGAAAAAACGTTGCGGGGTTCGGAACTCTGCGGTTGCTTCGCAACCTTGCCCTTCGGGTCATATAACAGCGGATAAAAGGCTTCGCTACACTTCGTCCAAATTGCCTTCGGCAACTTCTTTTATCCGCGAAACGTTATGTGCAAAACGTACGATGTGAAAATTTTGGATTCAATAAGACATTTTGTAACTTTGAGCGTTAACCTGATAAAACCGTCATGAAAAAAAAATCTTATTTAATTAAGACATTGATTGGTAATGATTTAACTCAGAACAACTATGTTTTACTTAAAAGCATTGATTACTATAAAAAAGTTTCTGATATCATTGCCAGAACTGACAAAGCATTAGGTCGTAAAAAGGAATACAAAGAAACGACCCAATCAACAATCGATCTTAAGATTTCCCCAAATGCAATTGGCTCAACGACAAACTTTTAAGACTAGTCAGGACTGGAATAATTTTCTAGTTTCTAATAAACAACTCACGGGACAAGACCTTTTTGAATTAAGAAAGGCTTGCTATAATGATATAGAATCCGTCAGAAAAAACCCGTTGATTGTTTATGCTTCAAAATTTGTTGATGGATCAAATCAAGAAGCCCCTATTTTAATTGACATTAATGATGTAGATGGTTTTACGGATTTAGTAAATCATATAAACGGGTCAGATGCAATTGATGTACTTATTCACAGCCCTGGAGGGCGACCTGATGCAACGGAAAGAATAGTATATATTTTGAGATCGCGATTTAAAGAAGTAAATTTTCTTATCCCACATTCTGCGTATTCTGCAGCGACAATGCTCGCATTATCCGGTAATAACATTATTATGCACCCAAGTGCTACATTAGGTCCTATAGATCCTCAAATTAATGGAATACCTGCCAGATCAATTAAACGGGGATTTGAAAAAGTAAAAAGAATAATAATGGAAGATGGTCCTGAAGCCCTTCCTGCATATATTCCATTAATTGAAAAATATTCACTTGATCTATTAGAGCTTTGTGACGATTCAGAAAAACTATCTAAGGAGCTAGTTGGCAATTGGTTAAAACAATATATGTTTAGAGGCAAAATAAATCAAAACAAAATTAAAAGAGCTGTAAATTATTTTTCTAACTACGACAAACATCTATTACATTCAAGACCATTAGTTTTCGATAAATTAAAATCATTAGAATTGAATATTGAACTTGCTGAAGCTCCTCTGAAGGATTTGTTATGGGAGTCTTACATCCTAATCAATGGATTCTTTAATATTACACCATTCGTCAAACTTTATGAATCTTGTCATGGTGTGTCTTGGGGTAGACAATTTCAGCAACTTAATATCCCTATTCCACAACAACTTGTAAGACAAATCAAACAGGACAAGGATAAATAAGTGCAGCACATAACACGGACAATATGGGTAAGTTGTTTCCCGCCTTTTAAAAGAAAAAAGCGGGACAGGTTGTCATACTTTTTGCTTTTTCTGCCTGCCTGCGGCAGTCAGGCAGGGTTTAATGCTCCCCGTTTTTCAACCACGGGTTATGCAAATATAAGTTTTTTTATGATGTAATTAACAATACCGCATGTTGGTGCCCGTATATTTTTACAATCCAATTTTTACAATACTATTGGCACGAACCTTTATCTTATTTTCTTCTTCTGGAAAATCCCATAAATCTAATACGTCAGTCGGATGTGCTAATGCAGGATACCATTGTCCTGGCAATCCTTTTATAAGTCCAGCAATATAATCTGTTAATTCTTTATTAGTCGATTTTGTCAAAAATATTCTATTAGTTTTTCCGTTCAACAATATTTCGATTTGAATTGTATCGCCCAAATAATCAGCACTATTGAAAGTACTATTTTTTTGTAAAGAATCAAGAATCAAAGACCTTATAAAAGAAATGCTATTGCTTTGGGTTTTAAAATTTTTAATATCATAAATCGCTGAATCAGTAAGATTTCTTGCAAAATGCGGCGACCAATATTCAGGTTTATGTTTCAAATCACGACTTTTGTTTTTAGCTAATTTATGATTGGGGGATTTTCCCTCCTCCTCGCAGATAGCCCATGATATAAATGGTTCAAGACTTTTATCAGGATATTGTTTAATTGCGAAAAATCCAGCATAAACTTCTATCTTTCTAGTAATTTTTTTGTAGTAATTATTCCAAGTTACTGGAACTTTTGCAATTCCTGATGGAAAATTATCGGTTGATAAAGTTGAAAGTAAATAATTGTCTCCATCTAAGAATTTATTTGGCAGAAAAATCTCCCCAACTCTGGTTTCTCCTCGTTTTTCATCATAAACACCGCTTGATTCTAATTCTTTTATATATGGGAAAAACTTTATAATCCAACCCGATATATAGAAAGCGTTATATTCACTGGCATTTTTATAGATACTTTGCCAAAATTCCTTATTTTGTTTTCCATCAAATGCGTTAATAAATTCAGCTATAATTGGTTTTAAATTATTTGCCCAATTTGAAAGCCCGATTTTATAAAGCATATCAAGTTTTTTAAATATTGTCATCCAATCTGATTTTTCCCCAGAAATAAGAATAGAAGGTATCCCGCAGCCTGTATCTCCGATATATTCAAATGCTTTTTTATAACTTTCTAATAAAGTAATCTGATAAGCAGTCTTGTCAATTGCAGTAGTAGTTGTAAACTCAGAAACAAAAAAAGAATAGAAATCATCATTGGTATATTTTTTTGTTTCATTGGCAAACGATTCTATCAAACTTTTCCAATGTTTCGCCGAATACTCTAGACTATCATTTCTAATTTCAATTTTATCTGGTTTATCCTCAATAAAGATTATGTTTTTAAGAGAATCATAATGCTCATTAATATGAATTGATACTCCTTGACAAATTGCTAACCAAATTATATCAGGAGTTAAAACTAATGGACGATGATTGTCATAACATTCCTGAATAGTTTGAATTAATCCATTATTAGGACAACTTACAAGTGCAAAATTTGTTTGTTCTTCAGGAAAAAATAAAATTTCTTTTCCAAGTTTATTTTCAAAAACAAGTTTTGCGGCATCCATTTTTAGTAAAGAATCAGCTATCTCAACATCGTTTACATTAAATGAAACTCCTTCGGGTTTTTCGAAATCAGTTATTAGTGTTGTTGACTTCTCATTATTAATTTGATTTTGTCCGCAAGCAGCAACAAAAATCAGAATCGTAAAAAATAAAATCCGTCGTGTCATGGTATCTGCGTTTTTGTATTGGCGACAATGTTTTCGGGCTTTGCGTTCGGGCGGGTTTCGGAACATCCCGAAATCTTTCGGGATCAACCAGCACTGAATCACGCAGGTGCGGGACACATCACCCCGCCTAACGCAAAACCCGTGTTATAGCCAGTGGTTCTTGTCATTCTTATTCTGTTGGTATGTGTTTGTCTTTGCAATATTTTTCTACTTCTGTGTCGTTTTCAAAGTACTCGTCACAAAATTCGTCAAGTTCTTTTTCTGCACCTGAAACATATTTTTCACTCGCTGTCATAAGCTTCTCTGTTAGCTCAATAAACTTTTCAAATTCCTTGTTGATTTTGCAGAGTTTGTCAATGGTCTTAAAGTCCAAGGCGCGATATGCGGCAGGAAAAAGAATTTTGCTTTGATAAGGGTTAGCGTTCAGTTCAATTATACCAATTCCAAAGGATTGGTTAAGTCTTGCCATTTCTTCGTTCAAACTGTCGCTGAACTCAAAGGCAACTAAATAACCGTAATTCGCCCAACTTGAATTTGAAACTGCCTGAAAGAAAGCTTTTTTAAGTTCGCTGTCGCTGTTGATTTCCTTTTTCAATTCATACGAACTGATTTTAAACGTGTCTACACGATTGATTGATTTTAAAAAATTTTGACTTGCTTTGGTCTGCAAGTTCAAAAACTTAATTCCGACCATATCTGGGTGTGTCCAAATTTGGTTGTTGTCCTTTCCGATAGAGTGTTCGTGAAAAATTGTCTTGGAGTAAGTTCCTGTGTTTTTCAAATAACTGCTTAAAAGTTTATGCAAATCTCTCTCATCAAATGTTTTCGCTTTGTCAACTTTAGTAACTTTTTCTGATTTAGTTTCTGTCGCACTGCTTAAAATTTCAATTTCTATATTTTGTTCGTTTTTTGTCAAGTAATAGGAGTAAGTTCCGCCTTCTTGTTTTATTCGTTTTACTCTTGTGTCACCGTTACGAATAAATTCGCCCAACAATGCAGATATTGTTGAAGCTGGAGTTTTAGCTGTCCCGAAGTCGTAGTAATTGTTTTTGACGATATGGTTGTAAACGTCCATATACGTTGCCAAGTTGTTGATTTCGTCAAGGCTTTTTAGAATCGCTTCTTTTATTGTCATTGTCTGTTTGTTTTTATGTTACGGTTCGGTCGT
>Ga0078972_1000570_pt1 | contig 152246 bp, 151 predicted proteins | sample YelNatPaOPGAMG01_FD_67568 | JGI IMG/M metagenome (GOLD analysis project Ga0078972, IMG submission 67568) | Hot spring thermophilic microbial communities from Obsidian Pool, Yellowstone National Park, USA - OP-RAMG-01 (SPADES assembly) (version 2) | ecosystem: Environmental > Aquatic > Thermal... | reverse complement strand
CCGAGGAACGAGAAGGGAATTTTCCAGTTGCTGAACAAAAAAACACCAGCCAGCAGTAGCCAAAGCATGGAAGGGAGAAACGGTTAAAGCAATCAGAACAGCTGGAAAAGCAGCTAAAACAGGACCAATATTGGGAACAACCTCCAAAAGAAAAGCCAAAAGACCTAGTGGTAAAGCAAACTCAATTCCAATTATTAAAAATCCTACATAATTTAACAATCCCACCGCTAACATAAGTAAAAGTTCGCCTCTTACCCAACCTCCGAGTTTTTCTTCTACCTTGTCGATGATTTTTTCTAGCTTTTTTTCTCTTTCCTCACCAATTATTTCTGCCAAATAACGGTCAAGGTTTTTTCTTTCCAAAAGTAAATAATAAGTGAAGACTGCCAAGGTAAAAACTTGCAACACATTGGAAAAAACACCGGTGGTAAATTTAATGATATTGGCAGGTAAAGAAGTCAGTTGGGAAAGCTGATTGGTAATTGTTTTTTCATCTATGCCGAGAATTTTAAATTGAGAAAAAAACTCGGGTATTTTGTTAATTAAATTGGAGGTTTGTTCAATTAGGCGCGGAAGAATTCCCCACAAACTACCAACCAAAACAAAAATAATTACCAAGTAAATAATTAAAATGGCGAGCCAGCGGGGAATTTTTTTACTCTCCATTTTTTTGACAGAAGGATTTAGGGCAGACATAAAAATCAAGGAGATTAACAATGCAAAGACAATTTGACGAAGTTGATAAAGCACCCAAAGACAGATAACTCCCACAATTAAATAAATTAAATTTTTGAAAGAGATTTCGATTTTAGTTGGCATATTTTTAAAAATTCCCAAAGCACACAAAATTACCAGTAATAATCAATTTTCAAAATTCAAAGAAAAATTTTGGAATATTTGGTATTAGATTGCTTGACCGTTGGAATTCGTTTACTTTTCACTACCATTACTATACCAATTTTCCACTAACTTGTCCACTTTCTGCTGCCAATCTTCTTGAGTTATGTCAAACCAATTTATTCGCCGATCTTTTTTAAACCAAGTCATTTGCCTACGGGCATAATTGTGTTCATCAAATTTCCACCGGCAAATGACTTCTTCTTTTGTCAATTTCCCTGCAAAATAATCTTTCCACTCTCTATAACCAAGAGTTGACCCTAATACTGAATTTTCCCAATTGTATCCTTTTTCAATTAATTTTTGAATTTCCTCTATAATCCCCTGCTTTACCCTTTCCTCAACTCGCTTATCAATTCTCTCATAAAGCACCCTATAAGGAGCCTTCAATCCAACAATTAGCAAATTATCAATTTTTAATTTTGAATTGTAATTTTGGATTTTGGATTTTGGATTTTGGATTTTTTTTGCTATTTCTATTGCCCTAATTAGCCTTCTGGGATTATTCCTATCGCTCTCATTCATTTTCTCCCACCTTTCAGCATCAATTTTCGCCAATTCCGCTCCTAATATCTTAATATTTTTTGTACTTAATATCCTTCTTAATTTCCAATCCGGTTCTACTCCAATTGTCCCGATTCCATCCAACAAAGCCTTAATATAAAATCCTGTTCCGCCCACAACAATCGGCAATTTTCCCCGTTTCCATATGTTCTCAAGCACTTCATCCGCATACTTCTTATAATCCCCCACGTTGAATCGATAATCCGGCTCCACTACATCCATAAGCCATACCGGCACTCCATTGACCACCCACTTCCCACATCGCGCTTCCCGACTCACTTCCCACTTCCCATCCCCAACCTCCTTTCCTGTCCCAATCGTCATCCCTCGATAAACCTGCCTGGAATCTGCGGACACAATCTCGCCCCCAAAAGTTTGGGCCAATTTTATCCCCAACTCTGTCTTACCGGTGGCAGTTGGGCCGCAAATTACCAACAATTTATTCATCGACTAAATTATACTTCTTACTAATCGGAAAAGCGCGAATACCCAATACTCTAGCGGTAAAAAATCATTAACTGCCAACAGCAGAATATTTTTCTCATTAACAAGCTAAAAAGCACCAACCGAAGCCCTCGAAATGTTGATTTTCTCTGTCAAAGGTTGCATAATCTATTAAATGAGAGCCTTCGGACCGTTCAATCAATTTTCTCATCCTTTTTTCTTTCCTCTTCTGGGAGTTATTCTCTGGTCACTTTTTTGGAAAGGTCTTGCTCTTTGGCATTCTGCTCGCAATGGACAAAAATACTGGTTTATTTGTTTTTTGGTCCTGAATCTTTTAGGGTTGCCCGAAATCGCCTATCTACTATTCTTTCAAAAAAAAGACAAATGGATTGAAAAAATTAAAGTCATTCACTAAAAAAATTGAGCCATGACCAATTCAAATGACGTTGAATATTTAGACTTAGTTGATAATGACGACAACGTCATAGGAAAGGAAGATAGGAATGCAATATACACTACGGGCTTGAGAAATTACCGAGTGGTGAATATTTTTGTCCTTAACTCAGAGGGTGAAATTCTTTTACCGAAAAGAGACTCGACTCGCAGAATATTTCCCAACTGCTATGATTTCTCCTGTGGGGAGCATGTTAAATCAGGTGAGACATATGAACAAGCTGCCATCCGAGGTTTGAAAGAGGAATTAAATTTATCAGATTTAAAATTAATTCCGGTTGGCAAATTAACACCGCAAAATGGAGTTTCGAGTTTTATGAAGATTTACAAGGTCATTAATCCTGGAAGAATTTCTCCTAACAAACATGAAGGGATTGAATCAATAGACTTCTACCCTTTTGATACAATCAAAAATATGATCTCAAAAAATCCAAAAATGTTCAAAGACGATATTCCCAAAGTTATAAATTTATTAGGAGGCTTCCTATGAGCAAACTGACCTGTAAAACCGGGCTTCAAAAAAATATCATAAACAAGGAGGTGTTCCAAAGAGAACTTGCTCTATGTCGTAAACTGTCCCAGGAGAATGGTGGTAAATGTGGTTGGGGAATATGCGAGAATTGTGGCGTAATACCGCTTCTCTATAAATTACATAAAGGCGTGTTACTTGAAGAACCTGCTGAAATAAAAAGGGCAAAAGATAAAATAGCTTGATAGTTTCACAAATAAGGTAAACGCCAAAGGCATGCACAAGACAAAATACCATGGGCGTGAGCCGGTGAAGTCATTCACTAAAAAACTTGAGAAGATTAAGGGCAGGTTAAGGTTAGATAAGGGTTGATTTAAAGGATAATTAGAGGAAAGTTAAAAAAAGATTATTGGTTTATTAAATCATTCAAAATTTTCCACCTTCTTCTCTTTTCTTCATATGGCACATCATCTTTGAATTTATAAGCAGCGGTTTGTAATCTAGGAGAATACATCGCCACATAAGCCTTGACAAAACCAACCTTTCTACATAAATCAACTGTATTTTGAAATTGTTCTTCGGTTTCACCCGGAAAACCAACAATAATATCCGTCCCAATTTTAATGTCGGGAATTTTTTGTCTGATTTTTTTTACTAAATCAAGATATTGCCCGGCAGTGTATTTTCTGTTCATTTTCTTCAAAATTCCATCATCTCCAGACTGCACCGGCAAATGTAAATACCGGTCAATTTTTGGTAAGCTCATCGCTTCAATTATCTCATCATCCAAATCCCAAGGATTGGAAGTCAAAAATGAAATTTTTTCTAACCCTTCAATTTGATTCAAAATTGTCAATAAAATCGCAAATGAATTCTTGATACAATGATTTAAATCATTGAAGCAATTAAGGAAACGGCTTTTTTCCTCCGGAGAAAAATCTTTTCCGTAAGAGTTAACGTTTTGGCCCAAAAGCATAATTTCTTTATAACCTCTTTTAACCAACTCCTTTGCCTCGCAAGCAATCTCTTCAAAAGGTCTGGAGACTTCTCTCCCTCTGGCATAAGGTACTACACAATAAGAACAAAAATTGTTACACCCTTCCATAATGGGAACGAGGGCGGGCAAATTTGGATTATGGATTATGAATTTAGAATTAAGGGAATATTCAGAAATCTTTTTGAACTCATCGACCTGAGGTAATTTTTCTCTCAAATATTTAATTGGATAACGTAACATGCACCCGGTCAGCACAATTTTCAATTTACAATTTTTAATTTTTAATTTGCTCAAATTGTTAACTTGGCCATATACTCTATCTTCAGCTGTTTGTCTAACGGAGCAAGAAACAATCACTACTTCATCGGCATCTTTAGGACTTTTCGCCCGTTTCCATCCTCTCTGTTCATACCACCCGGCGACTCTCTCGCTATCTGCAGTATTCATCTGGCAACCGTAAGTCTTAATAAAATATTTTTTCATCTCTCTGCATTATAAATATTAATAACAACCAGAGCAGGAAATTACCCAAAAAAACATGGGAGACAAAAATTTTACCAAAGAAATTTCCCATTAACAACTCTGGCCTTTTAAGATTAATTGCCACTAACAAATAGGCAAAAAAAGTCAGTAACAGCAACTTTCTGTCAAAGCTTCTTTTAAGATAGGCAAAGACGGTTAAAAACGGAAAAACAAGCCAAACAAAATGATGTTGCCAGGAAAAAGGAGAGACCAAAAGAAGAGTGCTAATAGTCAAAGAATATCCTAAAGAGCTTGTCTTTGTCTCTTTTAAAAACAAGATTATTGCAGTAACAAAGAGTATAACAAAAGAAAAAACAAAAGTGAGCTTAGCAGCTAAAATGGGGTTGTTAAGCAAACGACTAAAAAAACCAGAAACCGCTTGGTTGTAATATATATATTTTCTACTGATTTCAAAAGAGGCGGGAACTATTTTGGCAAAATATTCTAAAATCAAGTTAAAACCAAAGACAAAACCGCTTAAGATAAAACAAAAAGCCATAGTCCCCAGTCCGGACAAAAAAATTTTAAATTTTCTTTTTATTAAAAAGTAAAATAAACAAGCAACAGGTAAAATTTTTAAAGAGGTGGCAATTCCCAAAACAACTCCGCTCAAAAAAAATTTTTCTTTTTGACAAAAAAAGAACCCTAAAACAAGCAAAAGCAAAATAAGATTATTAATTTGACCTAAACCTAAAGTCCACTTGGTAGGAAAGGCTAAAAGGGTCAAAGGAAGAATAAAAACAAAATACTTCCATTGATAATTAATGTTGAGTGATTTTAAAGAAAAAAATAATGCAAAAAAAAGACAAAGAAAAGAAAGAATACTCCAAGCCAATTGCCCCCAAAATATAGGTAAAAAATAAAAAGGAATAAAAATAAAAAAAGCTGGCGGCGGGTAATTTACATCCCCAAAAAGGTAAGCATCCTTGTTTTTCAAGGTTGCTTCGGCAATTCGAAGATAAACAGAATAATCAAAAAGTTTGCCAAAAATTAAAATTTTAGTTAGAGAATAAAGCGGTTGAAAAACCCCCAGAAAGAAAAAAAGAATTAAGATTACTTTTTTAATCTTGCTCACAAGTAAATTTTACTCTATATTTTAAATAGGTTAAATTCGGAGAAAAATCATTTCAAGATAGCCAAAACTTGGGGTGTGAACCTAGGGATAAAGTGAGACAATAACCCGGTTGAAAGCGGAGATTGGAGGAAGATCATTTTTCGACAAAGCTTTTGAGGACCAACACTTTAGAAAGCGGGGGAGTTTCAGATGCAAGAATCGTCACCATCTCTTTACCTAAAACTTCTTCAGCTAATCTCTCTTTTAACTCTTTAGAAATATTTGCGGGAAGCTGGACAGTATATCTGTTTCCATTCTCATCATCTAAAAAATAGGTAGATTTTGAGAGTGAAAGTTTGCCTTTATATGGATGGGAGGTATCTGCCTTGGCATATTGACCCTTTTGACATTCTCCCCGGTAAAATTGCCATTCTTCACACTCACTTCCGTCGCTAAACTTACAAATTCCCAAAGTGCCCGCTGTCTCCTGCAACATTACCGACTGGCCGCCTTTTTCAATACAATTCTGGGAAGCGGGATTAGGCAAAGTTGCCTCTTGTCCTGCTTTGGAATTCGTCTTCTCACCCTCTTTACACGATCCTGTTGGCATTGGACCAGAAGGATTTCCGTGTTTAACCCAAACCCCACCTTTACAAATCCAAGTATCTTCTAAAGACCTTAGTCTAACAACGACTATTACTGCCCCGATTGCAAAAAGTAAACCAAAAATTAACAAAACTTTTTTCGTCATTGTCTACATCATACCACAAGCTTGCAATTTTCCAAAATTAATGAAGGTACTCTCCCACGCAAGAAAAAGTTACTTTCTTCTTTAAATCTCTTCTTTTTAGCACTATGCGATATCTTGTCCAGTAAAGATTTCTCGGACGATATCCTCAATCGGCACTTCTTCGATGTTAAGATCGGCAATAGGATAATGTTGCAGAAGTTCTGCCGCGGCGATTGAAGCAACCTCACGTTTCACTAAAAAGACTGCTTTGGGAAATGAAAAATCTCTCACTGGACCTATTTCCTCTAACCTTTTAGGGTCAACTTCTTTAGAAAAAATTACTGTAATAATTTTGTGGTCAGCATATCTTCCGGTGATTTCTGACAGTTGTCCATCAAAGATCAACTTTCCTTTATCAATAATCATCACCCTTGAACAAAGCTCTTTAACGTCACCCATATAATGGGAAGTTAAAATAATGGTCGATTTCTTGCGGCGATTATATTCCCTAATAAAATCACGCATCTTTTTCTGGGAAACCACATCCAGTCCAATAGTGGGCTCATCTAAAAATAGTACTTTGGGAGAATGTAAAAGAGCAGCAATTAACTCACACTTCATTCTTTGACCTAAAGACAACTTTCTTACTTGTACTCTCAAGATATCCTTCACTTCCAAAAGTCCCACCAGTTCGTCTAAAGTTTCTTCATACTGTTCTTTGGGAATCTCATAAATTTCTCTGTTTAGGATAAAAGTTTCTATTGCCGGCAAGTCCCACCAAAGTTGGTTTTTTTGTCCCATCACTAGGGAAATTTGCTTCAAAAAATCGTGTTTTCTTTCCCAAGGATTAAAGCCTAATACGGAAACCTCGCCAGCTGTCGGATATAAAAGTCCGGAAAGACATTTCAGAGTGGTTGTTTTTCCTGCGCCATTTGGGCCAATAAATCCAACCAATTCTCCTTCCTCGATCCGAAAAGAAATATTGTCAACCGCCCTAATCTCCTCATATTTTCGATTAAACAATGAACCAATAGAACCAATTAATCCCGGCTCCTTTTTATGAACAGAATAATACTTTTTTAAATTGGAAACATTAATTGCGTAGGTCTCCATTGTTTTCTCAAGAATAACCTATTGACTTGAAATTAACAAATCTAGCTTGAGGCTGACTGATAATTTTTTAGACCCCAATGCCAGACAAGATGAGAAATCCCAAAAAGGGCGCTTGCCACCAAAAAAGCCAAAAAAATATAAAAAGCGTTGACTTTACCCAACAAAAACGCTGTCGGAAAATAAGCGAAAAAAAATAAGGGCAAAAAGAAGGTAAAAAACACTCTTAGGGAAAAGGGGTAAATTTCTGCGGGATAGCGATCAATATCACACAATTCATAAACAATGTCTAGCAAAGTTCGCGAGTTGATAAAAAATAAAGCAAGGGAAGCAAAAATAAAATAAACTAAATAGGCAATAATATAGGAAAAGCAAAGCAAAACCAAAAAACCTGCCACTCTAAAAAAATTAAAGTGGATAGACAATTTAGAAAAAGAGAAAAAAAAGACAAAAATTACATTAAAAACACTGCCGATAACGGTAAAGTCAATAGCGGCAAAAGAACACAAAAATCTCGGGTTAACTGGTTTAAGAAGGACCTGATCAAATTTGCCAACCCTAACATCATTGACAAAAACCCTTAAATTAGACATTATTGTTGCCCAAGTTAAAAGGAAGATAATTTCATGAACTCCGGTTAAAAAAACTACCTCCCAAATATTCCATCCTCCTAAACTGTTGACTTTTGAAAAAATCGTCCACAAAAAAATCAGCATTGAACTCAACCAAACAATTGGCGCCAATCCCATTACCAAAGCATTAATTCTAAACATCAAAATATCAATTACACTCCGGCGCACAAGAAAATAATAAATATTTAGATACCGTTTAAATTTATTGGCCAATTGCTTCATATTTTCTGAGTCCTTTTTGCCACAAAAATTTGAGCAAAAAAAGTAGCCCAATTGTCCAAGAAATCGCCATAACTGCCCCAAGCAAAATTTGTTTATTGGGTAAAGAACCCTGAAAAATTTTTATAGGAAAAAACAGTAAATATTGAAAGGGCAAAATTTGGCTCACTGTCTTAAGAAAGCCCGGAAAAATATCCAAGGGCATTAGCGCACCGGAGAAAAATCCTATAGTCAAATCAACTACTGTAGAAAAAAGTCGAATATCAGTTACCCAAAAAGCAGAGGAGGCAAAAATACAATTTAAAAGAAAATTAAAAAGCAAAGAGATCATCAAAAACAAAATAAAAACTAACAACCTGCCAAAATCCAAAAAAGGCAACGAGGGCAGAAAGATCACCAGAAAAACAAAAATTATTGACAGTCTTACCAAAAACTCAAAAAAACGGCTGGCTAAAAAAGAGAAAAACCAATATTGAAGATAATCAAACGGTTTAAGTAGAAAAACTGACAAATCGCCTTCTTTGATTTGTTCCGCTATTTGTCGAGAGGTATTCTGCCGATTAACAAAGTGCAAAAATTGAACCATTACCAAATAAGTTATCATCGAACCAAAGTTGTAACCAGAAAAATTACCAACCTGTTTGAATACTGCCTGCCAGACAAAAATCAAAACCATCATCTCGACCAACCCCAACAACATATGGGAAAAAAATTCAAACCGGTATTCAAAGTTATTTTGCCAAGAGAGTTGGAAAATCGTCCAATATTTCCGCATTAGGTTAATTTTAGCAGAAATAGAGAAACAAAAAATGCGGACTAAAACTGAGGTTTTACTTAACTGATTTTTTAAGGCTTCTTCCCGGAGTAAAGCGGGCAACACGATGAGATTTCACCACCTGCTTTTGTTTTGTCTTGGGATTAATCACGGCTTTATCTTTTACCAAAACGCTTTTAAAAGTTCCAAAACCTGAAAGCACAACCTTCTCTCCTTTTGAAAGAGACCGCTGGATCTCAGTTAAAATTGTTTCCACTGATTCTTTAGCAGCTTTTTTGGTTAAATGAGCTTTATTAGAGACAATTCCGATTAAATCAATTTTTTTCATCTTAAAACAAATATTATCTTATTAAACAATAAAAGTCAAGAGCGCCAACAAAACAATCAATTAGCGGGCGATTCCCACGGCCCTAGTTTCCCTAATCGCCGTAACCTTAATCTGGCCAGCCCATTTTGCCTCTTTTTCCAGTTTTTGGGTAATTTTATCAACCAAAACCGTCATCTCTGCATCAGTAATTTTCTCTGGTTCCACAATCACCCTGACTTCTCTGCCAGCTTGATAAGCGGCAACTTCTGCCACTCCCGGGAAGGATTTGGCAATTTCTTCTATATTGGTCATCCTCTTTATATAATCTTCATGAGGTTCATAACGAGCCCCGGGCCTAGAGCCAGAAATGGCATCAGCGATCCAAACAATGGTTGATTCCACCGAAGAAAAAGGCTTGTCTTCATGATGTTCCGCCACACAAGCAATTACCCTCTCGGGAATTCGATATTTTCGCAACAGGTCAACTCCAAGTTGAACATGAGTGCCCTCTTCTTCAGTAATAACCTTGCCAATATCATGAAGCAAACAAGCAAGGCGAACAATAGCCACGTCTGCTTTAAGATCAGTGGCAATCGCCACCCCTATCTGGGTTTCTTCCAAAGTATGGACAATCATATTTTGACCATAGGAGAAACGGAATTTATAACGACCAAGCAATTTAACCAAGTCCGGATGAAGATTATAAACCTTAACGCTATGACAAAGTTTTTCTCCTTCTTCAACTAAAATGTGGTCAACTTCTTGTTTGGTTTTAGCAACTACCTCTTCAATCCTCTGAGGCTGAATCCGGCCATCCTTAATGAGTTTTTCCAAAGATCGTCTGGCAACCTCCCGTCTAATCGGATCAAACGAGGAAAGCCGAATATCAAGACTCTCGTCCAACTCCACTTCCACTCCAGTCGCCACCTCAAGCGAACGAATATTTCTCCCTTCTTTTCCAATAATGCGGCCTTTCATTTCCTCATCCGGCAGTCTGATAGTAGAAACAGTGTACTCAGCCACCCAATCAACAGCGCCATGTCTCATTGCATCAAGCAAAATCTCTTTGGCTTTTTCTTCTGCTGTCAGTTTAATTTGTTCTTCTGCTTCTTTAATTCTCTTGGCAACTTCCTCAGCCATTCTTTTTTCCGTGGCTTCAAGAATCAACCTTCTGGCATCATCTTTGCTTAGGGAGGCAATTCTTTCCAATTTCTGGAGTTGATCTTTCCTTAACTCCTCCACCTCGGCCAGCTTTTTCTCTAAATCAGCCTTTTGTTGACTAAGAAACTTTTCTCTCTCCTCAATCGCGCCAATTTTTCGGTCAATTTCCGCTTCTTTAACTAAAGACTCGTTTTTTAATTTTAGGGCTTCTTCTTTGATCCGACTCGCTTCTTCCCTTATTTGAGAGGCTTCCTCTCTTGCCTGGGCTAACATTTCCCTGGCCTGAGTCTCATAAATAGACAAATCCACTTTTTGGACAGGCGGCGGAGTGGTTGAAACCTTTTTTTTGCTTGTCTTTTCCTCTTCTAGCTGGTTCAACCGTTCCTCCAACTGCTGCTGTTTTTTAATCAGATCTGTAAGTTTATCCAATATTGACATAAGTACCTCCTAGAAAATAACCAATAAACTACCGCGCAGCAAGCTGACGCGGTACTCCGACGTTACGTCGGAGGAGTTTGTTTCTTTGTCGCATTCTGTCCGATGTACATCGGACTTTTCTGCGAGTCGAAATAAACAAATTCCAATTATCAAACAATATTTAATTACCAAATTACCAAAATCCCAACAAGTTTAGATGTTTTTTGAATATTTGAATTTGTTTGGAATTTGGTGCTTGGAATTTGGAAATTTTAACTTTTCCTTGAAGTAAACCAGCAGAAAGCCCGCCTTTTACGGCGTTTGATTGAGAAAGTAAAAAATGGTCTTTCCTATAGATATCATTTTCAGGCTAGGCTTTTACTAATTTTTCCTCAAGTGCTTTTATTTTACTCTCTTTCTAACAATTTATCAACAACAGTTTTGGCAATTTCGTTGTCAAAACCGCGCATCAACAAGGCGGAAAAAAGCCGCCGTTTTGCCACCAAAACAGGTAAAGATTTCAGCCTTTCCATTTTTTTTCTGGCATATTTTTCTGCCAACATTTCCTCAGTTGCTGAACTTCTTTCTTCCTGTAAAAGCTGATCAATAATCTCTCTTTTTATTCCCTTTTTCCGTAACTCTTTTTTCACCAAGGATCTGCCTTCAGGCCGAAAGTGTGTTCGACTGGCCAACCACTGCCGAGCAAACGCCTCATCGTCAATCAACTGCAAATTCTTTAATTTTTCCATAATCTTTTTTCTTGTTTCTTCATCCCACCCCTTACGCAACATGTACTCGTTGATTTCAAATTCACTTCGAGGACGAAAGGAAAGAAATTTTAAAACTTTGTCAAAAAAAGAAGAAATATTCTCATCAGAAGTAACAATCATCGCTACAAAAAAATTCTAATTAACCTAATTACTAATTATTCTAATTAACCTAATTATTCTAATTATTCTAAGTAAATACCAATCGGGAAAAATCCTAAATCCTAAATCCTAAATTCGAAATTCTAAACAAATTCAAAATTCAAATATCAAAATTATTGATTAATAGGGTGGGGGTGAGAAATGAGAGGTGAGGCGAGGATGGGAAGTGGGAGTGGGTAATCTTTTCTTTTAACCCACTTCTCACTCTCACTTCCCGACCCATTTCCCACTTCCCATCCTAAAACGATTTCGTCCTTTGGATTTATGCTATTAGATATTCTATTAGATCAATTAGGTCAATTAGAATAATTAGAAATTTATTTAAATTATTCTGTTTCCCCTCCAATCACTTTTTCTTCTGCTGCCTTACCAGATTTAACTTCTTTCCAAATTTTTTCTTCAATTTCCTTGATGAACTTAGCATTCTCAGAAAGAGTTTCCACCGCCGCTTCCTTTCCTTGACCTAACATTGTTTCTCCGTAACGATAAAATGCCCCTGACTTGGAAATAATCCCCAAATCCAAAGCCACATCAAAGATACCAGCAGTTTTGGAAATTCCTCCCTTGCTTAAAATATCAAATTCCGCTACTTTAAAAGGCGGAGCGACTTTATTTTTGACCACTCTTACCCGATGGCGGGAACCAACCACTTCCTCTCCCTCTTTGAGAGTTTCAATTTTACGGGAATCCAATCTAATCGAAGCATAAAATTTCAATGCCAAGCCGCCCGGAGTTGTTTCTGGATTGCCAAACATCACCCCAATCTTCTGCCGCAGTTGATTGGTGAAGATAACGACCGTCTTCGACTTAGAAATTGCCCCTGTGAGCTTACGTAGCGCCTGAGACATAAGTCTTGCCTGTAAACCCATCATGGCATCACCCATCTCGCCTTCAATCTCTGCCCTAGGCACCAAAGCAGCGACAGAATCAACCACAATTACATCTAAAGCCCCGCTTCTCACTAAAGTTTCCACTATTTCTAAAGCTTGCTCGCCAGTATCTGGCTGGGACACTAAAAGATCATCAAGATTAACCCCCAACTCCTTGGCCCAAATCGGATCCAAGGCATGCTCGGCATCCACAAAAGCCGCGGTTCCCCCCGCTTTTTGGGCTTGGGCAATAACAGACAGGGCAATGGTGGTTTTACCAGAAGCCTCTGGCCCATAAATTTCGACGATCCTTCCGCGAGGAACGCCACCAACTCCAAGAGCGATATCCAAAGCAATTGCCCCGGTAGGAATCACCTCAGCGGCCATTTTACCAGCGGGATTTTCTCCTAGCCGCATAATCGCTCCCTTGCCGTACTGCTTGTCGATTTGCTCCATCGCCAGTTTAATCGCCTGAAGTTTTTGCGAAGCATTATTGTCGGTAACTTTGTCGTCTTTCATCAGCCCGGTATTTATTACTATTAACTCTTAAGTCTTCGTAACTACTTACATTTTCACACAAAAATTGATAAAATTCAAGGATGAATGCTGATGGCTTACGGACTACGGACTACAGACTACAGTCTACAGTCTACGGACTACGGCAAGAGGGAGGCTTACAGCTGATGGCTTATGGACCGGACTACGGACTACGGACTACAGTCTACAGACTACGGTCTACGGGCTATGAAGTACGGGTACAGAATAAAGGAGAAAAATGTTTCGATTTGAAAATTTGGAAGTTTGGCAAGAATCTAGAAAGTTGGTGAAGGAAATTTATCTTTTGACAAATAAATTTCCAGCACAAGAAAAATTTGGTTTAATTGACCAAATACGAAGAGCTATGGTTTCAATCTGCCTAAATATCGCTGAGGGATCTGACAGAAAATCAGATATTGAATTTAAAAGGTACTTAAGAATGGCTATTACCTCAGCTGAAGAAGTTGTAACAGGTCTCTATATCGCTCTTGATTTAGAATATTTAAAACAAAATGAATTTGATAAACTTTACAAAGACTTGAATAGTCTTGTTGCAAGAATTAACTCGTTAATTAAAAGTTTAAAATAGTTTTTTTTACAGAAGATTTAGTCTTCCGTAGACAGTAGACAGTAGACAGTAGACTGTAGACCGTAGACCGTAGACCCCTCGGGGAATGGCGCAGTTGGTAGCGCGCACGCATGGGGTGCGTGAGGCCAGGAGTTCGAGTCTCCTTTCCCCGACCAAGGAAAAAGGTATCTTGCTAAAATCCTCAGTTATTTCACCGTATCACAGCCGGTGTGTGATTTTGCTTCCAAAACAGCTTGAAATGTTGTAATATATTGTGAGCAATTAGCAGGTAAATATGGCGCAAAAGAAAATTGAACTTCCAGAATTAATTACTCTAAAAGAAGCGGCAAACATCCTTAAAGTCCACCCTAACACTCTCAGAAATTGGGACAAAAAGGGTATATTCCCGGCAGTTAGAATTGGTGAGAAAAAAGTGAGAAGATATAGAAAAGAGGACATAGAAAAATTTATAAACAACAAAAACAAATAATATGGCAATATACATTAGATCAGGAAACAAGTTAAATCCGGTTAAAGAAAAGAAGTTCGACCTCGAAAAGGATATTCAAAAACTAACCGAGGATAATTTAGAAACACTATTTGGTTTGAAATTTGTCAGCGGTCTTTCAAATAACGAATTAAGTGTGAGAGTCCAAGAACAGGATTTTTATATTGATACACTGGCGTTTGACGAGAACCAAAATTCATTTGTCATTATTGAATATAAAAAGGACAGAAATTTTAGTGTCATTGATCAAGGATTCTCTTATCTTTCTGCAATGCTTCACAATAAAGCCGAATTTGTTTTGGAATTGAACCGAAGGCTTGGAAAAAATTATGATAAAAGCGATATTGATTGGGAACAATCAAGGTTAATTTTTATTTCCCCGGAATTCACTAATTATCAAAAGAATGCCATTAATTTTAAAGATTTGCCTTTTTCTCTTTACGAAGTAAAAGCCTACGAAAACGGGATTGTAGAATATGACCCAGCCAAACCATTTAAAACAACCGAATCAATTCAAACCTTTGCTAAAGATTCAATTGTTAAAGATGTAACCAAAGAGGTAAAAGTTTATACACTTGATGATTTAGTTAAGCCAGATTGGGATGTAACCAATTCGCTACTACTAGAATTTGAAAAACAGTTAATGGCTTCGCAGCCTGAAACGAGAGTTAAATACACAAAAAAATATATTGCTTATATGTCCAAGCACGGACGTAATTATGTCGAAATCGTTCCAAACAAAAGAGGGCTTAAAATATATTATCGCTTTCCTTGCGACTATCTTAAATCTTCTTTGGAAATAACCGATTGTTCTGAAATTGGACATTGGACTAATGGCCAATGTCATGTACTAGTTTCTGAACCAGAGCAAATACCTGAAGCAATAAGATTGTCAAAAGAGTCGTTTTTATATTTACACAAAGATATTTACAACAAAATTTAAAAATATGAGCAAATCATTTACCATTCATGATTTGCCAAAAGATGAACGCCCACGCGAGCGGTTGGTTAAATTCGGCGAACAGGCACTTTCAGCCCAAGAATTGTTACAACTTATTTTAGGCCAAGGTGCTCCCGGCGAATCAGTGGCAGTCACGGCGCAAAAATTATTAACCCAATTTGGCAGTCTTCAAAAATTAGCTGAAGCGAGTATTGAAGAATTATCTGCTATTAAAGGCATTGGTCTGGCAAAAGCCAGCCAAATAAAAGCCGCATTTGAAATTGGCCGTCGGCTTTCAATTCAGAGTCCTTCTTATAAAAGTAAAGAGCTTAAAGACCCAGAAAAGGTCTATCGGCTGATTAAAAGTAAATTAAAAGATTACCACAAAGAACATTTTTATATTATTGCTTTAAATAGCAGAAATTATTCGATTGCCGAAATCTCGGTTGGCTCTCTAAACTCGAGTATTGTTCATCCAAGAGAAGTTTTTGCGGAAGCTATCAAAAGTAAAGCTGCATTTGTTATATTTGCTCATAACCACCCATCGGACGACCCAGAACCATCAGAGGATGATATAGATCTGACAAAAAGGTTAGTGGCGGCCGGTAAAATTCTAGGAATAGAGGTGATGGACCACATTATTGTAGTCAAAAATGATTTCTTTAGTTTTAAAAATAAAGGGTTAATCTAAAACTATGGCAAAAGAAAATAAAAAATTAGAAGTTGAAAAGTTAAACGCTGAAATTGAGCGGTTGAAAAAGGAGTTGAAAAAGAGGAAAAAATATGGGCTTGTTTGGGAAGACAAACCGGAAGAAGTGGTTGAGATGTGCAAAAAGAAACTGCCAGTACTTAAAGAAGTAAAAGATAAAGAAATAATTACTGATAAAAATAAACCTGTCAATTTATTGATTGAAGGCGATAATTATCACGCGCTTTCGGTTTTGAATTATACCCATGCTGATAAAGTTGATGTTATTTATATTGATCCACCGTATAACACAGGTAAGAAAAAAGAGTGGAAATTTAATGATCATTGGGTTGATAAAAATGATGCGTATAAACATTCAAAATGGATAGCCTTTATGGAAAAAAGGTTAAAATTGGTGAAAGATTTATTAAAAAACACGGGGGTAATTTTTATTTCAATTGATGAACATGAACTTGCTCAGCTTAAAATGTTGTGCGATGAAATTTTTACAGAGAAAAACCTCGTTGCGATTTTTACTTGGGTTCGCAAAAGAAAGCCGAGTCATCTCGACACTCATGTTAGAAAAAATACAGAGTTTATAATTTGTTATGCCAAAAACTTAAATTATTTATTACCTCTAAAATCATCGTCAGCTGAAGATGAAAAACCTTACCCATTTTACAACTCTGGAAATAGCATGGGTGTTTTACAATTTCCTGCTAATTTTGTAAAAGTTAATGGACTCAAAGACGGTATTTATAAACCAGATGAGTACAAAGACAAAAAAACATCGGTCAAGTTATTAGATAAAATTGAAATAAAAAATGGACTAATTACAAATAGTTTTCGTCTTGAAGGTGAGTGGCGATACTCTCAAAAATCACTAGACGAATTGGTGAAAAATAAAGAAGAGATTGTTATTAAGGGAAGAAAGTTTAAGCCTTATTATATTAGAAAATTAAAGGGTAATGTTGATGAATTAAAAAACACAATGACGATTTTGGGTGCAACTGGAAAAATAAAAAAGATAAATGACCCAGAATTTTATGAGGCAGAGCTTCAAATAGGAACTAATGAAGATGCAGAACAAGAACTTGCTTATATGGAGATAAAATTTAATAATCCCAAGCCGGTTTCACTGGTAGAATTTTTGATTAAAATTGCTACTGTTTACTCAGGAAAAAATGCAATAATTCTTGATTTTTTTGCTGGTTCTGGCACAACTGCTCATGCTGTTTTAAAACTTAATAAAGAAGATGGCGGTAATCGTCAATTTATTCTTTGCACTAACAATGAAAATAATATTTGCACTGATGTTTGTTATCCGAGGATTAAAAAAGTTATAGAAGGTTATAAAAATTTGAAAGGCGAATGGGTGGAAGGTTTAGGTGGTAATTTAAAATACTTCAGAACTGAATTTGTTGATGCCGAGCCAAGCGATAAGAATAAAATTAAACTTATTCATCAGGCAACCGAGATGCTTTGTATAAAAGAAGGAACTTTTGAAAAAGTTATGGATAATGAAAGATTTAAGATTTTTAAAAATTCAGACCATTATACCGGTATTATTTGGGACCAAACTGCAATTCCAGAGTTTAAAGAGGTAATTAAAAACATAAAAGCAAAATTTAGCGTGTATATTTTTTCTTTAACTGATGAAACTTTTGATGAAGAGTTTGCTGATATTAAACAAAAGGTTAGATTATCTCCTATCCCCGAAGCAGTTTTAAGGGTGTATAGGAGGATTTTTAAGTAGAGATTATGAAATTAGAAAGTTTAACAATTTCAAATTTTAGGAGCATAAAAGGGCCACTTACGGTGTTGTTTTCGGACAATAAAACGGTCTTAGTTGGGAAAAATAATTCTGGAAAGACAAATATTTTAAAAGCTTTAGAAATTTTATTAGGGGAAAGATGGCCTTATTATGTTGATATAGAAGAAAAAGACTTTTTTAATCCGAGCGAAAAAATTGAAATCAGGGCAACTATTTCCAATATTACCAAAGACGATTATGAAAAATTAGTTTTTAAACCTCGTTCAGAGTCTACTGACAAAGGTAGAATTACAGTAAGTGGAGGAAAAATTAATTTAGTTTTCACTGCAGAAAATAAAGATACTCAAATTACTAAAAATTTTCAAATTACAACCGAGAAGGAACATCCCAAAGCTAAAGGCGTCTTTCAGTCTTCTAACGACGATTTCAGAAAATCGGTATGTGTTTTCGTTTTTGTGCCAGCGGATAGAAACATAGACATTCATTTAAGAACTAGTACTTATAATTGGTATTGGAAATTATTAGCTTTAATATTACAAAATCAAAAAGATAACAACAAAGAAGAATATGAAAAATTAGTTAATAATTTAAAAGCAATAGAAGGGAATTTCAAAAATTTAATAAACAATGAAGACATTTTAAATATTAGTAAATTTCTAAGCTATATAGAGGATGTAAAATTTAGTTTAACAAAATCTCAACAACCAGAAGATTTATTAAAAGCAATTGAGATTTTAATCAAGGGAGGTAAAAATTTAGATTATTTAGAATTATCTAGGATGGGGACCGGTACTCAAAGTGCGATTATGATTGGGCTTTTTGACTTGTATTTAAAAACTTTTTCCCAAAATTATGGCTCAGTCTTAAAAGTTTTGGCTATAGATGAACCAGAAAATTTCTTGCACCCTCAAAGCAAAAGATTAATCAATAATTTATTAGACCAAATTGCTGCTATTCAAAATAACCAAGTTATCTACATCACCCAATCGCCAGAACTAATTTCAAATTTTAATAACAATTTTACATTAGCCGATGTAGTATATGTTTATAAAAACAAGGATGATACTACGTTAATAAAACAATTTACAAAACAGGAAGTTGAACAGTTTTCTAAAATTCAACAGGAATTGAATGCTGAAAATAGCGAGATATTCTTCGCAGATAGGGTTCTTTTAGTAGATGGTCAAACAGAAAAATATTCAATACCCAATATTTTTAAATATAATAAATGGGCACAGCAAGACTTACCAGAAAATAAAAAAGAAGAATCAGGTAAATTATCAGGCAACGAACAAAACTTGTACTTGAAACGCCATTTTGATTTAGATTATAGAAATATTTCAGTGATAAACACTGGAGGGAAAAATAACATTGATAAATATTATAGATTTGCTTGCCGATTGCTAAATAGAGAAAATGTATGGGTTCTATTTGATAAAGATAGTGATTTTGAGAGAAAAGATAAAAATAAAATAGTAAATTTAATAAAAGAAATTTGGGAAGTTAATGAAATAAAGGAGGAAGACTTTAAAAAATATCATTGGTTGATTTTAGAAAAAGGAGAATTCGAAAATTATTATAACATTGAGATGTTAGCGAAATTTTTAGAAGTAAATAAAAAGGATGTTGAAAGTTTGATTTTAAAAAAAAAGGAATCACTTACTAAATATTCTAAAATTATTGAATCTTTATTTAAAGAAAAACTTGGCGAGGAATATACTAAACCCACCATTGCTTTTAGATTATCAAAATATTTAATTGAAAATAATGGATATGAAAAGGAATTAATAGATATTTTAAAGAACCTATGCAACTAAAAATTTATCAACAAAACGCAATAGATGAATTGTTGGCAAAAGCTAAAGAGCTTTTGAGTTTGGGCGGTGGTAAAAAACTTGTTTTTAAAGCGCCGACGGGTTCGGGAAAAACAATAATGATGGCAGAGTTTTTGAGGCAATTAGTTGATGATAGAGAGGTTAGACAATCGCTCGGTTTTATTTGGACCGCGCCAAGACAACTTCATATTCAAAGCAGAGAAAAGTTGGAAAATTATTTTGAGACAAGCCGAGCGTTGAAATGTTCCTATTTTGAGGATTTAGATGACAGAAAAATAAGCGAAAATGAAATTTTATTTTTTAATTGGGAAAGTATCAATAAGAAAAATAATGTTTATGTCCGCGACAATGAGCAAGATTTTAATTTATCAAAAGTTTTAGAAAGAACTCGTGAAGAAGGTAGAAAAATTATTTTAATTATTGATGAAAGCTGGTTTGCCGCTGGCGCCAGAGACAAAAAAGAAGAGCAAGCAGCAACAAGATTAAGAAAAGATATTAATGCGGATTTAACAATCGAAGTGGCGGCAACACCGATTTTAAGAGATCCAGATGAAACAGTAAATGTACAGATAGAAGATGTTAAAAAAGAAGGAATGATTAAAAAAGCGGTTATTTTAAATGATGGCTTTGGCAAGTTAATTAAAGATGGAAAGATTTATACAGAAAAATTGGGTGATAAAAATATAAAAGATAGTGATGAATTAGTGATTGCGGCGGCAATGAAAAAGAGACAGGAATTAGTTGAAGCTTATAAAAAAGAAAAAGTTGATGTTAATCCTTTAGTTTTAATTCAAATACCAAGAAGAATTGGCCAAATGGAAGATGAATTACGCCTGAAAATAGAAAGAATTTTAAAGAGCAAATACGACATTTCTACGGAAAAAGGGAATAATAAATTAGCGATTTGGCTTTCGGAGGAAAAAATTAATAAAGAAGATGTAGAAAGAAAAGATAGCCCCGTTGAAGTTTTAATTTTTAAGGAAGCGATTGCTTATGGTTGGGATTGTCCGCGGGCACAGATTTTAGTTGTTTTTAGAGAATGGAAAAGTTATATTTTTTCAATTCAAACGGTAGGTAGGATTATGAGAATGCCAGAACCAGATCAAGGGCATTATAAAAATGAAATTTTAAATTATGGCTATGTTTATACCAATTTAGACCACGTTCAAATTGAAGAAAGTATCGCAAAAGATTACATCACAATTTATACAAGCAAAAGACGTTTTGACCCACAATTAAATTTAGTTTCTTATTATCCAAAAAGACATCGCGAAAAAACAAGATTGGCACTGTTCTTTACTGAGATATTTTTGGAAGAAGCTAAGAAATATGGATTAAAAAATAAAGTTGATATTAGATCTAAAAAAATTGATTTGAAAATTATTTCGGATTATAAAGCGGAAAATATTGATGCGTTGGCTAATGTAAATATAGTTGGAGATAAAGCTATTAAAATAGACGAGGATGATTTGCAGAAAATTTTTGATTTTTGGGTTAGGGAGCATCTTAGACCTCAATTTTATCCGGAAGACAGATCTGTTGCTAGAGTAAAAGAATCAATATACAAATTTTTCTATAGCAATTTTGGGTTCAAATGGGGTGAGAGCGAAGATGAAGCAATTCAAATAGTTTTATCAGATAAAAATAATCCTTATTTTATTGCTGTCTTAGAGAGGGCAAAAGAAAAATATAAGGAAGAAACAGAAAAAAGAGAAAGTGAGTTGGTGTTGGTAGAAAATTGGAATATTCCAGAGTCATTACCTTATGGAGAGAATGCTATTAAAGAAGACAAAAATAAATCTATAATGCAGCCATTTTATAAAATTGGTGAATGGAAATCTGAAGCGGCTTTTATTGATTTTCTGGAAAAAGCTGAAACAGTTGAGTGGTGGTTCAAAAATGGAGATAGAGACGCTACATTTTTCGCCGTTCCTTATGAAAATGGAGAACAAAAACCATTTTATGTTGATTTTATTGTGAAGTTGAAAGATGGGAGAATTGGTTTATTTGATCCTCATGGAACACAGTTAAGTGATTTTGGTCCAAAATCTGATGGCTTACAGAAATATATCAAAGAACAAAACAAAAAAGGCAAAAAACTTTTTGGCGGAATAGTTGCTAACACAGACCAAAATTATCGAGGGCGCTGGGTTTATTTTGCCAAAGCAAGCAAGGATTTTAAGGATAATTCCTTTGAAAATTGCGCTGATTTGATATTTTGATAAAAAATATTAGCTCGGTTGCGAACATAATTGTCCATAATTACCCTCGTCCGATATGTTGTAGGTAGACACCAAAGTATTTTTTTGCCTTTCGGACTTTTTAACTTTAAACTGCAACCATAGAGTTAAAATTGTATGTCAATAATAAATTTCATAATCGATAAATTTATCGGCAAACAGGAATCTGTCATGTTTTGCCGGGCGTTTATAATTGATTTTTTAGGTAAGAGATATATGTTTCATATTTGGCTGCGGCCCTATTTGAAATTTGGCTGGCACAGAAAGAGAGACGGAGTAAAGGGAAAAATATTTTGGATAGAAAAATATTGATTGTTTGAATGGTTCAAGAATATGACGGCAGATGAATTTATTCATTCAGAAAAAGGGGGAGAAAGGGATTTCTCGACTCGCCACCAGTAAATTCCAACCTTTCAGGTTAAACAGACTCAAAATAGCAAAGATGGAAACTAAAATGAAATCAGTTGACGAAATACGAAAGATGGTAGCAAATTTTCCGAAAGTGACGAAGGAGGAATTGCTTAAGAACGCCGAAAACAAAGATCCGGCCCAGGCGATCCGCAACGCATACGATTTCTTTTTAGAAAAGGCCACTGCCGACAATATCCGGTTTTCCCACGCGAAATTTGACCCCTCTCTTCTTGAAGATTTTATCGGTTTCCTTCCGGCCGGCGGTAATGTTTTGGATATCGGTTGCGGGTATTGCCGTGAGGTAAAGTATTTTTCCGATTTGAACTTCAATGCTTATGGAGTGGATATTTCCCAAAGAGACCTTACCCTAGTGGAAGAAGTTTTCCCAAATCTAAAGTTATATTGCGGTGATTTTAGAGATTTTTTAAAAAAACCGCCGGTTAAGTTTGACGGTATCTATGAAAATCTAATGCTAATGTATCTTCCCAAGAAAGAGATTGAGGAAGCCTTGCCTTTGATATTAGAAAATCTTAATCCCGGCGGGGTTTTTCAAGCCAGTTTTGAAAAAAACAGGGGTTCGGACAGAACAGGCTGGGAAATGGTTCCTGTCAGCGGAGAAATTAGAGGAATTCCGGGATCTTGTCTGGCTCAAGCTGTTTATCTTTCTTACTTTTTCCCCGACGAATTGGAAAACACCTTGGTAAAAGCCGGTTTTAAAATTGTTAAATTGTTTGTAGGAAAACAGTCTGGAGTGGCTAGAGAAGTTATTACGGTAATTTGCCGAAAAAAAAGAAGGTGGATTTCGGAGTTGTTTCATTTTAATTCAAACCTTTAAATACCTTTAGTTTTCCCTCACTTTTTGCCTTTGGGGCTTGGAATTTATTTATTCAGAAAAAAGGGGGGAGAGGGATTCCTCGACTCCTCCGATGTCCATCGGAGTCGCTCGGAATGACAGAAAAACGAAAAGGATTCCTCAAATCGAGGGATTCGGAATGACATAGAGGAAGAGCAGGAACGACAAAAAGAGAAATTCCACCCTCCTAAGTTAAACAAATTATTAATCAGCGAATAGAAGGATATGCTTCATCTCTTGGCAAAATCCAATAAATCAATCGACTTGCACCGCAAAAATGATACACTACTACTTATATGAATAAATTGGCGAAATGAAAAATAACAAAACGTTTGTTTTTTTAAAAAAATTCGTCACTCGGTTCTTCCGGTACAATACCCGTTACAGAATATTTATTTTGGTTCTTTTTGGTTTCTGTAATTTACCTTCTTACTATAATAAAGGCTTCTGGACAAGCCTTATCTCCTCTTTTTTTCTTACAGTATTTGAAACATTAATATTAGTGTTCATTCTGGACAAACAATTTAACAGAGAAATAAGGCTCTTGATTAAGCAACACAATGAAAAAAGAAAAAAGGAACAAGAAAAAGAAAGAAAGGAATGGGCAGAAAGCTGGGATTTTATCAAATTTATGATTAAGGAATCTTTTAATTCGATGGTTGCTGTTATTATAAATTTCCTAACCCGTTTTTCATTTTTTAGTAATCTCTATCGGAATAAACCCGCCCATTATGATTATCGATACATCCGTCAATTATGTAAATATATTGATAAAAATTGTAAAGGGCTTTACGTTAATGCGGTGGATATCGATAAATACTATTGCATTTTATCTCTGGCCTCCACGAAATCAATCTCTAGCCAAAATAGACAGAGCAATAAACAGGATGAAGTTATTGAAGTTATAAAAAAATATTTTAAAGAGGATTCTCAGGATATTATCGTCAGGTCAAAAGGACATTTACTCCAGTTGCTGGTCCCGACGAGTGACCTATTCCAATAAAGGAAGTTGAAAATCCCGGGTTTGATTGGTTTTATAAATTATGAACAAAGAAGGTTATAGTTATAAATTATTTTTTAAGAGACTGGTAAAATACTTCATTATTCCTTATCTTTTGCTCTTTTCAATGGCCCTGTTTATTGATGATTTTTCGGCGAAGATGAAGATCGCCTTTTTGATTGTTTTATATTTTCTTATAATTGTCTTATCCTGGATTGTTCGTTTTTTTATTTTTTTATTCCATTTAAAAGGGATAAAAATTTTCAAAGAAGGAAGAATGTTGGTGTTTCAGTTATTTAAAGGTTGATCGGCAGAGGTTGTTTATTTCTTCAACTTCTTACCCACTTCTAATGTGTGGCAAATAACTTGGGTCAAACAATTTAAAAATTAAAAACCCAGATTAAATTCTTTAATAACTTTTTGGACTGCTTGCCATTGGCCGGGGAAAATCAAGTATTTTGGCAATTCTTCGAGAGGAACCCATTTGCTGGCTTTGAGTTCGTCAGCCTGAAGTTTTAACTCTTCTTTACTACCTAAAAATTTAACAAGAAAATATTTTATCTGCGCTCCGCGATAAAATTTGCCTGTCTTTTGGTATTGTCTTAAAATTGCTTCCTCAGGCCAGTCATAACTATAGGGAACTTCACTTTCGGCAATTACTGTAAACTTTTTTGAACCTAGTTCTTCTGCTAATTCCCGCAGTAATGCTTGTTTGGGAGTTTCGCCTTCTTCAATTCCTCCACCAGCAAACGACCATTCGTTTTCCTGATATTTGAGTTTTTGGACCAGTAAAAATTGTTTGTTATCATCAATGATAATTCCAAGAACAGCTGGCCGATAGGGATATTTTTCTCGAGTAATTTTAAGCATATGTATTGGATAATTATATTACAAATTGCTAATTAATGGATTACCGTGTTAGTAAAAAATGTGTACGGGTAAAAGATCCTGATTGCTGATTTCTAATCACCGACCCCTGACCCCTAATCACTAATCCCTGATCACTAATCACCAATCGCTAATCACTAATCACCAAAGAAAGGGATTCCTCGACTCTCCCGATGTACATCGGGGTCGCTCGGAATGACAATAAAGGGAACAGGATTTCCCCTTGACTGAGTTTACCCCGAATGAAATCGAGGGGCTCGGCATGACAGCCTGTGGTAGGCAGATACTACGGTTTCTTCTTTTTAGTTCTTATTGTCTTAAATTGAAAAATTAATTAAAATTAAAAGGAATGAAGACAGTTGAACAGATAGCTAAAAAAGTAAATTGGGTACAGATTAAAACTGGGGAGGATCTTTTGGAGTCAATTACCCAGTTTTGTCAGGAAAACAATATTCAGGCAGGAATTGTTTTGGCAATTGGCGCCTTGCAAAAAGCTAAGTTTGGCTATTATGACCAAAAAGAAAAAATATACTTGGAAAATTCAATTGAGGAGCCAGTGGAAATTGTTTCTTGTCTGGGAAATATTTCTCTTAAGGAAGGAAAGCCTTTTGTTCACGCCCATATTTCTTTGGCTAATAAGGAAGGAAAAGTTTTTGGCGGACATCTTAATCCCGGATGCACGGTTTTTGCCTGTGAATGCTCAATCATAGAACTTGAGGGAAAAAATTTAGAAAGAAAGTTTGAGCAAATTACCGGCCTTTCCCTTTGGGATTTTTCCTAATCTTTTTTATACGCCATTGACACTTTCTTAGAATCTGGTAACCAGTTCCTCAAGAGACTTGCGGGGTGTTTTCTCGGGATTTTCACCAGCATAACCGATGGGCAAAATCGCCACGGGAATTTCCCGTTCCGGCAAATTAAGCAGTTTTTTTACTTTTTCTTCTACAAAAGCGCCAACCCAAACAGCAGAAAGCCCCAAATCCACTGCTGCCAGCCATGCTTGATAACAAGCGATAGTAGCGTCTTGGTGACTGTAAAACTGTGAGCGGCCAGATTGCGGCGGACAAGAAACAAAAACTAAAACTACGGGGGCTTCTCCCACAAATTCTTGATCGCAAGCCGCAGGAACAAGTTTTTGCCTTAAGGTTTCGTCTTCGATTAGATAAATTTTGTAACTTTGCCAGTTGTGAGCAGAAGGAGCCAGATTGGCGGCAGTAAGGATTTTTTCTATCTTCTCCTTCTCTATTTTTTTGTTTAAAAATTTCCGGGTGGAGCGCCTTTTTTCAATTATTTCCCAAAAGTCCATTTTTACCTCCTTAAATTTTGCAAAATTATTAAGATAATGGAAATTATAAGGCTAATAAGAAGCGAACTGGTTAAAGGAAAGAAAAAAGTAAAATTTTCTTTTTTGATTAAGATGTCGCCGGGCAATTTTCCCAAGTAAGGAATCTTGGGGAAGACTAAAAAGAAAATCCCCAGTATACAAAAAATTAAGCCAAGGGTTAAAAGCATTTTGCCGATTTCTGTCATTTTTTAAATTATACTAAGTTGGACAAGAGTTTTTTAAGGGTTTGGGCGTTGCGGGGAGCAAAGCCATCTATATCATTATTAAAATAAGCATAAATATCTTTCCCTTCATTTAACCAACCAACCATTATTTGGGCAAAATTTTTTAGTTCCTCGTCTGAATACAAAGAACTATACAAGGCTTCTTTGCCATGAAAGCGGAAATAAGCAAAATCAGCAGTGATTTTGGGGATAAAAGGCAAAGAAGGGTGGCTGGCAACAACCAAAGCCCAATTAACTTTTTTCAAAAAATCATAAACTTCCTCGTCAAACCAAGACAAATGGCGAAACTCAAAAGCAAAACGCAAATTCTTTGGCAAAACAAGAGACAGTTCTTCAAGTTTTTTCAGGTTTTTGGTAAAACTCGGCGGCAGTTGAAACAAGATAGGACCAAGGTGTTCGCCAAGAATTTTGGCGCCAATATAAAACTGGTCCCAAGCTTCTTGAGGGTCGTTTAATCTTTTGATGTGGGTGAAAAAACGATTCATTTTTACAGCGTAAACAAAATCGCTGGGGGCTTTTTTCTGCCAAGCCAACCAAACAGTTTCTTTTGGCTGATGATAAAAAGTGCTGTTTAGTTCAACAGTATTAAAAATCTGAGAATAATAAACAAATTCATTTCTTTGGAGAAGACCTTTTGGGTAAAAAACCCCGTCTCTCCAGTGAGGATAAAGATAACCAGAGCAACCAATAAAAGTTTTCCCCAAAGCCATATTGCTAATAAGAAACCATACACTTCTTATGATACTTCTCTTTATAATAATTTCAAAGAAAGGGATTCCTCGACTCTCCCGATGTACATCGGGGTCGCTCGGAATGACAAAGAGAAAAAATACTTGGAATGATAAAGGGGAAGAATGTTTAAGTTAATTAAGAGGAAGAGTAAAATAATAAGAGGAAATCAAAAAAACAAAAAGAGGAGGGGTTGTAGAAAGGAAAATGGTGAAAAAAGTTATACCTCGTATAATATACATTACGATAATAATTTCCACCCTTCTTTTTTCTTCCTTTATTTTAAGCGGTTGCGGCAAACAAAACCAGAGCAATAAATTACTTGAGCAAAAAGGAGGTGAAATTATGCAAGAAGGGCAAAAACAAAAAATTTTAATGGTGGTAGCGCCTGAGGGTTTTCAGGAAAAGGAATATTTTGGGCCGAAAAATATTTTTGAAAATTTTGGATATCAAGTAATTACCGCCACCAAAGGAACCAACCAAGCAAAAAGCTCTCAAGGAACAACAATTAATACCGAACTTTTGTTAAACCAAGTAAAAATTGATGATTTTTCTGCCTTGGTTTTTGTGGGCGGGCCGGGAACAACAGTTTATTTCAATGATCAAGAAGTCTTGGCTTTGGCCAAAGAAGCAGTCCAAAAGGAAAAAGTAGTGGGAGCAATTTGTATAGCTCCTTCAATTTTAGCTAATGCCGGAATTTTAAAAGGGAAAAGAGCCACCGCTTTTCCCTCGGAAGAAAAAAATCTCAAAGACAACGGGGCAATTTTTACTGGGGAGGCGGTCACGGTTGAAGGGAAAATTATTACTGGCAATGGTCCGGGAGCAGCGGAAGAATTTGCCAGAAAAATTGTAGAGATTCTTAAATAGTCTTCTATTGAAGATATTTTTTTATATTTTCTTGGTGTTCTTGATAAGTTTTGGCAGTGTGAATTTGCTTGTCAGGAGAATGAAGATAATACAAAGCATCCGTTTCTGCTGGATAAGCAACCGCCCTAATTGATTGTATTGACGGAGAGCAAATTGGACCGGGCGGCAAGCCTTCATAAAGATAAGTATTATAAGGAGAGTCAACGGTTCTGACGACTCCCGGTCCCAAAGGAGGCCAAAAATCAAAATCATTAGTAATTAGGGGTTGGTGATTAGCGATTAGAGAAAGAATTTTTTGGGTTACTATCGCATATTGTACGGTTGCGTCAATTTCTAATTTCATTCCTTTTAGCAGCCGATTCCAGATAATACCGGCAATAATTGGCTTATCAAAATCACTACCGCTTTCTCTCTCGATAAGGGAAGCAATTTTTATTGCCGTGTCATTACGGATGTTTTGTTTTAATAATTCTTTTTGCAAGTCTGCGTCGAATTTTTCATTAAAATTGGCTTTAAGTTTTGAAAAAATTTGGCCAGGGTCAGCATCAATATTTAGCAAATAAGTGTCGGGGTACAAATATCCTTCTTCGGCAACTTGAATAAATCCCCTGGTCAAACTGTCATTCCAGCCAAGGGTTTTTGCCAAAATTAAAGCTACCTGCTCTTTTCTTTTTCCCGGAGGAATAATCACCCATTTTTGATAAGGACCTTCAACCAGTTTTTTGGCAAGCTCGTAGGCGTTCATACTTTTGGAAATAAGGTAGGCGCCGGGCTGGATTTTTTGATGCCAGTTTTTGACGGTTAAAATAAAATTAAAAATTTGCGGATCTTTTAAAAAACCCCTCTTGGCTAAATCTTGGATAATTTGCTCCTCAGAAGAATTAAGAGTAATCACATATCTTTCTTCGGGAGCATTTTTCTGGGGAGCGGAAAAACGGGTATAAAAGAAAGCTCCTGACAGGAGTATCAAAATAATTACTGAAAAGATCAGAAACCGGATAACTTTCACCCAAATATTGTATCATTTTTAGAGAAAAGAATTACGAAGATAAGGCGATAAAGGTTGATAAGGGTATAATTAAGGAAAAGGAATTTTAGGAGGTAATTTAAATGAAGCATTTGAATATTAAAATTTATGGGAGAGTGCAAGGGGTGGGATTTCGTCTGTCAGCAAAAAGCGTGGCGGAAAAGTTAAATATTACTGGCTTTGCCAGAAATGAAAGCGATGGCTCGGTTTATCTTGAGGCAGAGGGAGAAAAAGAAAACTTGGAAAAATTTTTAGAATGGTGCCATAGGGGACCACTTTTTGCCCGGGTAGATAAAGTAGTAGTTGAAGAAGAAAACCAGCTTAAGAATTTTACTGAGTTTAACGTTTTTTGAATTTTTTTAATTTTTTGCTCTTGTTTTTTTCGGGTTTTGTTTGGTATGATAGATTGGATACGGACTACGGTCTACAGTCTACGGTCTACGGTCTACAGACTACGGTCTATAGTGTACAGAAAAATTAATACTGCTGTAGTCGGTAGTCCGTAGACGGTAGACAGAAATATGATTCACCGCGGAATTGCTACTTTCGGATTGGATACCGGGACCTGCCCTAGATGGCTTTTTGAAAGAATGGTCAAGCTGGGGCGGGAAATGGTTAGAATTATTGCCGAGGAATATTCTTCGGAAGAATTCGTGGCGAGAATTGGCGATCCTGTTTGGTTTCAATCTTTGGGAACAGTTTTGGCTTTTGATTGGAATGCTTCAGGATTAACGACTATTTTAACCGCAGCTTTGAAAGAAGCAATCAGAGGTTATGAAAAAGATCTGGGACTTTATATTTGCGGGGGTAAAGGAGCTACTTCTAGAAAAACTCCAGAGGAAATTTCCCATTGGGGAGAAATTCTTGCCTTGCCGGAAAGTGAAACACAAAATTTGGTTTACAATTCTAAAATGTCAGCCAAAGTTGACAATTCTTTAGTTCAAGATGGTTTTCAACTTTACCACCATGCTTTCTTTTTTACAGTAAAGGCCGGAAAAATTAGCAGTTGGACTGTAGTGCAACAAGGAATGAACCAGACAAAGGGAACAGCCAGGAGGTATCATTGGCATTCAGCAAAAATTACTGATTTAGTTTGTGAACCACATTCAGGCATTGCTTCACAAATTAAAACTCCTACATTGGATTTGACAGCACAAAAAAGTACCAAAAATCGCGAACTAAGCACCCAGTTGGTTCAAGGCACTTACAATGAATTGATGAAAGATATTCAAATTTTGAGAAAACATTCCTCTTCTCTCTCGCAAATGATTAGCCTAAAATCTCCAAAAGGACAGCTAACTTTGTTGAATTTGGAAAATCGGGAGTTCAAATATCATCCGGTAGTTAATGAAGATTTCACTCAAAGCAAATATCTGGAAAAAGTACTTTGGAAGGTTTGCGAACAAAAACCAAAAAATTATGAAAAGCTGGTAGCAACTGAGGGGGTGGGGCCAAAAACTATCAGGGCGTTGTCTTTGGTAGCAGAGGTAATTTATGGAGCTAAACCTTCTTACGAAGACCCAGCTAGATACTCCTTTGCTCATGGAGGAAAGGATGGCACTCCCTACCCGGTTGACAGACTAACCTATGACAAATCAATTGAATTTTTTAGAAGATTGGTGCCAAAAATGAAAATTGGCAAGTCAGAAAAAAGAAGCATTTTGGGAAAATTAAAAGGTTAACAAACCAAAAAATTAACGAATTAAAGGACTGCGAATTACGAATTGACAGGGTATAACGTTAAACCAATCTTTGTTTCCTCTAATCCCTAATCCCTAATCCCTAGTCACTAGTCACTAATCACTAGTCCCTGACCCCCGATTCCCGATTTCAAAGTATTTCTTGGTATTCCCAGCCATCGTGGGCAATTAAAATAGTCATGCCTTCTTGCGCCAAAAGTTTTTCCAGCGTCTGATCGCCAATTTCGAGCGGCTCTTTGCCCAAATGAGTAAAAATAATTTTGGTAATCTTAAATTCCCGACACCAATTAATTTGCGTTTTCATTCGGGCATGTCCAAAGAGCTGGTCTCCCTTTTTTCTAACCAAATTGACTTTAAAACTTGAGCCGTCGCCAATATACAAATCAACTCCTTCCAAAACTTTTTTGTCCTCCATCACCACAATATCGGGGTTATAGACAAAGGTTTTATCTTTGCAGATTACCCTAAAACCAACTGCCGGAGCGCGCAGAGAATGAACAACCTTGTAAGCCAAAATCCGAAATGGACCGACGGTAAACTCTTGGTTTTTGGGAATAATCTCAAAGTTTTTCTTAAATTTTGCCAGTTTTTCTGTTTCCGGAGTAACATAAATTTTACCCTGATAATCTTCATCTTTTTTCAACCAAAGAAAATGATCGGGGTGGCCATGGGTAATCAAAATTGCCGAAGGTTTAATCTTCTCCAAAGGCTGGCTTACAACTCCATGATCGATTAACAAACGAAAGGAATTCTCCTCAACTAGTAAAGAAGAATGATACTGGTGGAAAGGAGAGCTTTCCTCAATTTCCCCTTTGGTACCAAGAAATTTTAGTTTCATAAAAGAAAAGGGACCCTATTGCTAAGGCCCCAATTCCGAGGAAGACTATTGCTAGGCTCCTCTAGCCTCAAGACTTGCGCCCTGAGGTTGATAACATTATTACTGAAGTTTCTCATTTTGTCAAGAGGAAAAATGAGCTTATCTCTTGGGTGATTGCTTTTTGGCCCTTGCCTTTTGCGCATTCCCAAATTTTCTTCTTTCTTTTTCTCGAGGATCGCGAGTCAAAAGTCCTGCAGGTTTCAAAAAAGTTTTATTCTTCGGATCAGCTTGAACAAGCGCTCTGCTCAACCCATGAACAAAAGCTCCCGCCTGACCTTTTAAACCACCACCTTCAATCTTGGCAGTCACATAGTATTTCCCCGTTGTTTGGGTTAACGCAAACGGTTTCAAATAATAAACCTCAGAAATACTCTTAAAATATTCTTCCAGCGGTTTATCATTAACCAAACTTTGGCCTTTTGTCAGGTAAAGTCTTACCCTAGCAACACTCCTTTTGCGTCGGCCAACAGCGTAAATATATTTCTTGGTATTTTTCTTCATAAAATTTCAAGAATAAGGTTAGCGCATTTTTTTCTTTTTTGCTTTTGGCTCCTCACTCTCTTTCTTAACAAATTTATCTTTATAATTATGTTCGCTTCCGGCAAAAACATGAAGCTTTTTTAACCAGAGAGGGCGCAATTTATTATTGGGAAGCATTTTGGAAACTGCATTGGCAATTATTTTTTCGGGATAACGCTCCCTTATTTGCGCCAGCGAAAGCTTTTTTAGTCCTCCCGGATAACCAGAATATGAATAATAAAACTTTTGTTCTTCCTTTTTCCCAGTTACCACCACTTCGCGAGCATTAATGACAACCACATGATCACCGCAATCAAGGTTTCTCACAAAGTATGGTTTGCTTTTCCCCAACAAAAGCGGCACAATTTGAGTAGCCAGTCTGCCCAAAACTTGGCCCCGGGCGTCAATTAAATGCCAATCTGCTTTTATCTCTTTTTTTCTAGTCGGTTTTAGCATCTTGCTCTTTCTCTACTTTACTAGTTTTTTTGGTCAATTTTTTTACCTTCTTTTCTGTGGGCGGCAATTCGTCAACAAAGGAAAGCAACGCCTGTGGAGCATTATCTCCCTTTCTGTTTTCCAATTTCAAAATTCTCAAATACCCACTTTTTCTTTCTTTAAAATTGGGAGCAAGCTCATCCACCAAGCGATTTACCAACTCTCTTTTACCCAAATAACGAAAAATCACCCGACGGTCAGTCAAGGTCCCCCTCCGCGCTCGGGTAATCAGTTTTTCCGCTTGCCCCTTAATCGCTTTGGCTTTAGCCAAGGTTGTTTTAATCTGGCCGTGTCGAACCAAATCACTAATCAGCGCCCGGAAAAGAGCTTTCCTCTGATTGCTGGTTCTTCCCAGCTTGCGACCAAAAACTGACTTTTTCATCTCCCTTGATTAATCCTGCAAAATAATATTTTTCTCGGCCAAAGCAGCTTCAATAATCTTCAAAGATTTGCCTCCGAGATTTTTCACTTTGGCAATCTTTTTTCTGCCTGCTTTTTGTAAATCAGCCACTGTCTTCAAGCCGACTTTCGTCAGTGCATTCACAATGCGGGTCGGCAATTCCAGCTCTTCAACTGTGAGTGAAGACTCCTCGCCTAATTTTTCTTTGGGAGCAGTTTTTTGCTCTTTGGTAACTTCTTTAGGATTAACAATCTGGTCAAAAAAAGCGGTTAGAGTTTTGGCTGCTTCCAAAAGAGCCTCTTTCGCGGAAATCGACCCATCAGTCCAAATCTCCAACGTTAATTTGTCAAAATTAGTTACCCTGCCAACCCTTGTTGCCCCAACATGATAATTTACTCTTCTTATTGGAGTAAAGATAGCGTCTAAGGGAATAATGCCGACTTCTTCGGTCTTGCCTCTTTCTTCCGCAGGTACATAACCGTAGCCTTGTTCTACCAAAAATTCTCCTTTAATCCTCGAGGAAGAATCAGCCAATGTTCCCAAAATCAAATCTTTATTAAGAACCTTAACTTGAGCGGGAGTTTCTAAATCTCCAGCAGTCACTACTCCCGGCCCGGTTTTATCTAGTGTTATTTTGACTGGTTTATCACCTTGATAACTCAAACGCACCTGTTTTAAATTGAAAGTAAATTCTACAATATCTTCTTTTAACCCTTTTAGAGTTGAAAAAAGGTGTTTTACTCCAGAGATTTTAGCTTGGACAATGGCCGCTCCCGGCAAACTACTTAAAAGCACCCTCCTTAAGGCATTTCCTAAGGTATTACCATAGCCTGGTTGCAATGGTTCTATAGTAAAAACACCGGAATCGGCATCTTCCCTTTCGATTTTGAGTTGGAATGTTGGTGTAATCATATAAATCTCCTTACATCATAAATTTTTACAATTTATATACTTTTTAGACTATTTACTTTGAATAATATTCAACAACTAATTGCTCATTTACTTTTGAGTCGATTTCCTCTCTTTTTGGTAAACGAGCAAACTTGCCAACAGTGGCTTTCCTTTCCAACCAGATTGGCAAAGTAAAATCCTTTTTTGCGAGTATATTTTTGACACCGGTCATTGCCGAAGCCTTTTCATCTAAACTAATAACTGCCACCGGCTTGACATTAAAAGAGGGAATATTCACCACTTTTCCTTCCACTAAAACATGTTTGTGACTCACCAGTTGTCTGGCAAAACGTCGAGAAGGGGCAAAACCTAACCGATAAACCAAATTATCGAGTCGCGACTCCAAAAGTTGTAAAAGAACCTCACCAGTGGCGGTCTTTGCTTTACGAGCTTGGGCAAAATACTTTTTCATTTGCCTTTCTGTCAACCCGTAAATTTTCTTAAGCTTCTGTTTTTCCGCCAGACGAACTCCGTAATCCGATTGTTTCCTTTTTCTTTTAGCTCCATGCTGGCCAGGAGGCACTGCTCCTTTGCGGTCAATTGGACATTTAGAAAAGCACCTTTCTCCTTTAAGAAAAAGCTTTTCTCCGCTAGCTCGGCACAAGCGACACTTTTTGTTATATTCTTCTGTCATTTGCAATTAATTTAAAATTAAACTCTCCTTTGTTTTCTTGGCTTGACCCCATTGTGGGGGATAGGCGTCACATCAGCAATCAGGTCTATTCTCAAATTAGCAGCGCGAATTGCCCTCAAGGCAGCGTCCCTGCCTGCTCCTGGGCCTTTGATGAAAACTTCTACTTCGCTCACCCCTAACTGCTTTGCTTTAGCCAAAGCTTTCTCTGCCGCCACTGTGGCTGCATAAGGGGTTGATTTTCGCGCTCCTTTAAAGCCCAACGATCCCGCTGACTCCTGCAACAAAACATTACCTTCTGTATCAGAAATCGTGATCAAGGTATTATTAAAGGTCGATAAAATATTGACCCTTGCTTTAGATTTGACTGTTTTGCCTGCCATTTTAGTGATTATTTTTTACTACTTTTTTCTGTTTTTGTTTTATCGGTCGCTGCTGCTTGTTTTTTCGCTAGCTCTTCTTTCTTCAAAGCACCAATCGTGACTCTTTTTCCTCTTTTAGTCCGAGCGTTAGTCCTTGTCCTCTGACCTCTAACTGGCAAAGACAAGGAATGTCTTCGTCCCCGATAAGAGCCAATTTGTTTCAATCGCTTAATGTTTTCCTGAACTTCCTTGCGCAAATCACCCTCAACCTTAAAACCGGAATCAATCGCTTTTTGAATCCTTGAGATTTCCTCTTCAGTAAGATCTTTTGCTCTTTTTGCCGCCTCGACTTTCGCAACTTGCAAAACTTTCACCACATTCTTTCTTCCCAGACCATAAATATAAGTCAAGGCAATATCAGTTCTTTTTTGTTCTGGAATATCAATTCCTGCAATTCTCGGCATATTTTTAGCAATTTAGCTATGTAGCTACGTTGCTATGTAGCTAATAACTATTATTAACCTTGTCTTTGTTTATGTTTCGGGTTAGTACAAACAACATAAACCTTGCCTCGACGACGGACAATCTTACAAGATCGACATCTTTTTTTTACAGACGCTTGAACTTTCATAAAAAAAGCACCTCGTCTTTTTTGATTAATTCCTCTTACTTCATCCGGTAGTTTATTCTTCCCCGGCTTAAGTCATATGGAGTAAGAATAAATTTTACTCTATCTCCTGGTAATATGCGGATGTGATTAATCCGCATTTTCCCGGAAAGAGTACAAAGATATTCCTTTTTATCTACTCCCTCAACTTTAAAAGTTGCATTAGGCAGGTTCTCTAACACTACTCCCTCAAGTTCTATTTCGCCTTTTTTTAACATAATTTAGGTTACCAAAAAATTACCGAATGAAATACAAAACAACCCCTGCTTTTGTCTATTTTTCACCAACCGGGGTCAAAATCAGGGGCCCTTCTTCGGTAATGGCTATTGTTTTTTCGAATAGCCCTGCTATTTTACCATCTTTAGTGCAAACTGTCCAGCCGTCATTTTCCAAAACCACTTCTCCAGTCCCAAAACCATAAATTATCTCAATTGCCAACGTCATTCCCGCCACCAAAGCGGGAGTTTCCTCAATCTTTTCCAGTAAAACACCAGGAACAAAAGGTTCCTCGTGCAATTTCCTGCCAATCCCATGACCGGTCAAAATTGGAACAGGATAATAGCCACCGCCTTCAACAACTTCTTGGATTTTTTGGCTAATATGGCCCACTCTATTCCCGGGTACCGCCATTTTTATCGCCTCTGCTAAGGCTTTCTTTCCTGTATCAAGAAATTTTCTCTGGGATTCCTGAACTTGCCTTTCAGCAGGCGTGGCTTCGTGTTTTGCACTTTGCACTAAAATTGTCCAGGACAAATCACTATGAAACCCCTGCCAAAGCATTCCCAAATCTATTTTCAACAAATCTCCTTCCTTGATAATTTTGTCTTTTTTAGGAATGCTGTGAACTACCTCCTCATTAAGCCCAATACAGCTCGACCAATGATAATTAGGAACTTGCTTAAATGACGGCTGTCCACCTGCCAATAAAATTCCCTTCTCGATCCAGCTATCAATCTCTCCCGTACTTAAACCTGGCTTAATTTTTTCTAAAACCTCTGTCAAAATTTCCGCCAGCTTCTTCCCGTTCTCCTTCATCACCGCAATTTCCCCAGGTGTTTTCAAAGTAATTCTAGACGCCATCCTCGCCTCTTTTTTTCAATCTTTCTACAATATCTTCAAAAATCGTGTCAATTGGCCGATCGCCATCAATTTCTTCCACCATTCCCCGCTCGCGATAAAACTCAATCATGGGAATAACTTCCTTTTCAAACCAATCAAGACGGCTAGCAATTTTCTCTGGTGTATCGTCCTCTCTGACCACCAACTTTCCCCCACAAACATCGCAAATACCTTCTTTTTTAGGCGGGTTGGTCAAAAGATTATAAACTCGTCCGCAAACACTACACGTTCTTCTGTTCAATAACCTCTGAAGCACTTTTTCTCTAGGCAAAGTCAAGTAAAGAACCAAATCTAGTTTCAATCCTCTTTCCGCCAAAAATTTTTCAAAATACTGAGCTTGAGGAACTGTCCGAGGAAAGCCATCGAACAAAATCCCTTTAAACTGGCCAATATTATCAAAATACTTATTCAGAATTTCCACCACCAAAGAGTCGGGCACCAACTGGCCGCTGTTGATCAAGACTGCTACTTTTTGACCCAAGTCTGTTTGCTCCTTGGCAATGTTACGCAGGAGCCCTCCCATCTCAATATGGGTTAAGTGAAACTTCTCAATTAATTTTGCCGCCTGTGTCCCTTTACCTGAGGCCTGCGGACCAACAATTAAAATATTCATATTTATATACCTCAATTGCTCTAGCTGGCAACTCAATAATGAAATTTAGGTATATATGAATACCTTTAAAGAGTTGCAAACTCTAATAATAGACTATCTTAGGGTGTGGGTGAGAGGTGAGATGCGGGTCGAGGATGAGAGGTGAGGGTGGGCTAATCCTCTTTGTACCCACTTCTCACCCTCATTTCTGGACACACTTCCCACTCTCGCTTCTAAAATTAGAATTTCGCGCTTAGAATTTTTCAAGGTATTTTTCGTATCCTCTCATCTGCACCATATTTTCGATAACCTTAAATGTTTCCAAAACAACAGAAACAACGATTAAAATGCCTGTCCCGCCAATTGCCAAAGTATTAATTCCTGTCCACCTTTGCAATAAAGAAGGTAAAATCGCAATAATGCCCAAAAAAACTGCTCCTGCCAAAGTAATGCGGGTCAAAATATAATTAAGGTAAGTAGCAGTCGCTGTTCCCGGCCGAATTCCCGGAATAAAACCTCCATGCTTTTTAATCTCGTCAGCAATTTTGGTAGGATTAAAAATCACTGCAGTATAAAAATAAGTAAAGCCAACTACGAGGACAAAATAAGTAAAGTTATAAATAAAGCCACCGGGATTAAAAAGATTGGCAATCGCCAAGGCGATTTGAGAAATGCTTTTGTTCGGCAAAGAAGACAAAAACCGACCAATCATCGAAGGAAGCAGAACCAAAGAAACCGCAAAGATAATGGGAATTACCCCCGCCTGATTGATTTTCAAAGGCAAAAAAGTTGACTGACCGCCATACATTTTTCCTCCGTAAATTCTTTTTGCGTATTCAATTCTTACCTTACGTACTGCTTCTTCAATAAAAACAACCGAGGCAATCACCACTAAAGAAAGCGCTACGAAGATTAAAAAATTAAAAATTCTTGTTCCTTCAATAGTCATACTGGTTTGAGCAAAAGAAACCGGCAAGCGACCAACAATACCCGCAAAGATCAAAAGGGAAATGCCATTGCCAATTCCTTTATCCGTAATAAGCTCTCCCAACCACATTAGAAAAAAAGTTCCGGCAACCATTGTCACCACGATGCTAATTATTGGCAAAGGAGCTGTAAGACTAATAATTTTTTGACTTTTCAAAAGGGCAAACATCCCCACCGCCTGAAAAGCAGAGAGAGGAATCGTCAGTAGTCGAGTATACTGGTCAATTTTTTCCCGACCATACTCTCCTTCTTTAGACAACTCTTCCAGCTTAGGGAAAACCAAAGTCAAAAGTTGCAAAATGATTGAAGCATTGATATAAGGGTTCAAACCCAAGGCCATAACAGAAAAGTTAGCCAAAGTCCCACCAGAAAAAATATCCAACAGTCCTAAAAACTGATTTTGGTTAAAAAGTCTTCTCAGTGCAACCGAATCAATTCCCGGAATAGGAACATGAGCGGCAAGACGAAAAATAAGCAAAACAAGAGCGGTAAATAAGATTTTCTTACGCAAGTCAGGAATGCCAAAAGCAGTTTTAAATTCTCCAAGAACTTTGTCAACCACTATTTTTCCTCCTTCATTGTCATCACTTGTCCACCAGCCTTTTCAATCTTTTCTTTGGCAGCTTTGGAAACTGGCAAAAAAATTTTCAGGGGAACGCCAATCTCTCCGTCACCCAAAATTTTAATTTTTCTGATAGGCTGGTCTTGCGCCAAAATACCTTTCGCTTTTAAACTCTCCAGAGTGACCTCTTCATTCTTACCAAAAACATTTAAATATTTCAGGTTAATAATCAAAGTTTCAGGTTGTCGTGATTTAAATTTTCCTTTGCCACGGAAAAGAGGTAATCTCTTTAAAAGCGATTTCTTGATCTTTGTCCCTTCAAACATAAGCGCTATTTTTCCTCGGGATCTTTGGCCTTTGTTACCACGAGTTGAAGTATGGCCGCCCCTTCCTGAGCCATGACCGCGACCAATGCGTTTTTTTCTTTTTTCTGACATTCTTGGCAATTCGGAAAGTTTCATCGCTCACTCCTTTCTTGTTTTTTTGCCACCCTTGGCTGCAGTCTTTTCAAAGCCTCAAAAGTTGCATAAACATTGGTTGCCTGATTTTTCGTGCCTAAAACTTTGGAGGAAATATCACGAATCCCGGCAACTTCTACTACTGACCTAACCGCTCCACCAGCAATAACTCCCGAACCCGGAGGAGCTGGTTTTAAAAGAACCTCAGCTGCCCCCCATTTAACTCTAACATCGTGGGGGATAGTTGTTCCTGCCAGAGGAACCGAGATTAAATGTTTTTTGGCGTAAAGAGCGGCTTTTTCAACCGCGCTGGCCACGTTGGCTGATTTGCCCAGTCCAACACCTACTCGACCTTTTTTATCACCCACCACAACCAAAACCGAAAAACCAACTTTGTTCCCTCCAGCTGTCTTTTTGGAAACCCGGTTAACTTGAACAACCTTTTCCTCAAACTCTTTCTCTACTTTTGGTTCAGTACTTTGAAAATCTCTTCTCATACTTCTTGTTTAAAAATTTTAAATTAAAAATTTAAAATTCTAGTCCTCCTTCTCGTGCTCCTTCGGCAAAGGCTTTGACCCGACCATGATAGCGATATTGTCCACGATCAAAAATGACTTGCTTAATCTTTTTCGACAAGGCTTCTTTAGCAAATTTCAAACCGAACAGTCGGGCTCTTTCTGTCTTGGTCTTACCGTCAGTTTCCGACTTGTTAAGCACTTTCTTCTCAAATAAACCAAAGATTGTTTTGCCGTTTTTATTGTCAATTATTTGGACAAAAAGGAAACGATTGGAACGAAAAACAGAAAGGCGATAGCCTTCGCGAGAGAATTTGCCTCTCACTCTTCTTTGTTTTCTGACAATTGTTTGTTTTGGATTAACTTTGTTCATTTTAAACCTTCAGTTTCTATAAATTACTTGCCGGCGCCCGTTACTTTGGCGGCCATCTTCCCCGGCTTTAATCTTAATTTCTTACCAAATTCCCGAATACCTTTTCCTTTGTAGGCATCAGGCTTTTTTATTTTCCGTATTTGATCCGCCACAATTCCTACCTTTTCTTTGTCCATCCCTAAAATTCTGATTTTATTTTCAGTCACCTCAATTTTAATCCCTTCCGGAGGAGTAAATCTGACAGGGTGAGAAAAACCAAGAAAAAGAACTAAGGTTTCTCCTTCTTTTTGAGCTCGGAAACCCATTCCAAAAATTTCCAAAACCTTTTCAAAACCAGTAGTTGTTCCTACAATGGCATTGTTGATCAATCTCGCCAGCGTGCCGTGAGAAGAGAGCGTCTTTTTATCCTCTTTTAATCTTTGTACCATTACCTTATCATCTTTAACCAAAACTGCCAAGCCTTCAGGCACAGAAAGATTAATTTCTCCCAGTGGCCCCTTCACTATCACTTTGCGATCAGTGGCATTAACACTCACTCCTTGTTTTAATAAAATTGGTTTCGCTCCTATTTTTGACATATTTTGAAACTAAGCTAAATAATTCGGCAAATCACTTCTCCCCCAAGACGTTTTTTCAAGGCTTCGCTGGCAGTCATTAAACCTTGGGGTGAAGAAATAATAATCACTCCTAATCCTCTTTTAAAAGCAGGAATTTCTCCAGCTTTGATATAAACTCTTTTGCCGGGTTTGGAAATTCTTTTTACTTCAATTAGTCTCGGTTTTCCTTGAGTTTCTGCCAAAGTTACCACCAGTTGCTTTTTTTTGCCATCCTCGCGCACTTCCACCTTTTCTAAAAACTTTTCTTTTTGCAAAACCTGAGCCAAACTTTTTTTGACCCCGGAAAAGGGAACAGTTACCACCTGATGATTTGCCAAGGCGGCATTTTTTATTCTGATAAGAAAATCTGCAATTGGATCAGACATATTAGTTAAGTATTAAGTATCAAGTATTAAGTATTAAGTATTTTAGGTAATTTGGGAATCCCTAAATTCATAATTCTAAATTCATAATTCATATTTCACTACCAGCTTGCTTTTTTAACTCCAGGAATTTCTCCTTTACTAGCTAATTTTCGGAAACAAAGTCGGCATAGACCAAAAAGTCTTAAATAACCTCGCGACCGACCACAAAGAGAACAACGGTTATGAAACCGAGTCTCATATTTTAACATTTTTTTGTTAGTTTGGTTAACAATTTTTGATTTTCTGGCCATATATTTTAAGCTACTTAGCTATTTAGCAACGTAGCTACGTAGCTATGTTGCTATGTTGCTATGTTGCTATGTTGCTAATTACTCCTTCGCGAAGGGCATTCCCAATTCCTCTAATAATAATTTTGCTTTTTCGTCATTACCCGCATTAGTAACAATCGTAATCTGCAATCCTCTTATCTTATCAATTTTGCTAAAATCTATTTCTGTAAAAACAATCTGTTCGCTGATTCCCAAACTATAGTTCCCGTGACCATCAAAATTTTTGAAACTGATCCCGCTAAAATCTCTGACTCTTGGCAAAACAATAGTAATCAGTTTCTCTAAAAAATTATAAGCTCTCTTACCACGCAAGGTGACCGACATTCCTATAGGCTGGCCTTTCCCTAATTTAAAACCAGCAATCGATTTTTTTGCCCGATTTACTCTTGGTTTTTGACCAGCAATTGCTGCCAACTGACTGGAAACAATGTCTAAAACCCCTTTATTATCCTTTGCCTCTTTTAAACCAACATTAATCACCACTTTAGTTACCTTTGGCACAGCCATAATACTTTTGACCCCTATTTTCTCTTTCAGTCTAGGCACAACTTGTTTGTGATATTTTTCCATTAAATTCATTTTTCTTCCCCTTTTTAAATTTGTGATTTACATTTTTTGCAAATTCTTACTTTCTGGCCACCAGCAACTTGCCAACCAACACGAGTAACCTGATTGCATTTTGGACAAATCAAGGCAACCTTGGCAACACTCAACGGCCGGCTTTTGTCAATAATACCACCTTTCTCACCTTCTTGCCTCGGCTTAGTATGTTTCTTGAAAATATTCAACCCAGAAACTAAAACCGCTTGCGTTTTTTCTAAAACAAGTTCGACCGTGCCTGTTTGGCCACGATCTTTACCTGTCAAAATTTTAACTTTGTCTCCTTTTTTTATTTTCATATTTTTGGATTTACCTGCCCGCCATAGGCTGCGCCATCAGGCGCTGGCAGGCGGGGGATTTGGTCAGAATAATTAGAATAATTAGACATTAGAATAATTTAATAAATTTCTTTTGCCAACGAGGCAATCTTTGAGAAACCAGCATCTTTGATCTCTTTGGCAATTGGGCCAAAAATTCTCGTTCCTCGCGGGTTGCCGTCTTTATCAATTACCACTCCAGCATTGTCATCAAAACGAATCCAGCTTCCATCAGGACGACGAATTGCTTTCTTTGTTCGAACAATAACCACTTTCACAATCTCGCTGTCTTTCACTAAACCATTTGGGTCAGCTTGATCAACTACCGCGGCAACAACATCACCAACTGAGCCAGTTTCGCGCTTAAACCCTTTATAAATATGGATTACTCTTAGTTTTTTGGCGCCAGTATTATCAGCCGGCGTTAAAATTGTTCTTAATCTAATCATTTTGTTTCTCTTCACAAACTCCCGTCCAGCTTACCCGTACTGTTCTGGTGCAGGGCTTGCCTTCAGGAGTTTACTTCACGACCTCCACAATTTTAAAAGCAATTGTTTTAGAAATTGGTCTTGTCTGGACAAAAAGTACCTTTTGGCCAACTTTTGCTCCTATTTCATTGGCAACATGAATCTTTCTTTGCGACCTGATTATTTTACCATATAAAGGATGACGGTACCGCCGCTCTACTAAAACGACTGCCGCCTTATTCATTTTGTCAGAAATGACAATTCCAGTTTTTTTCTTCATCTTTTTTAATTATTTCCGCTAAGATTATTAACATTTTTTTTCTCACGCAATATTGTTTTCAAAACAGCCAAGTCGTCAAGCCGCCTTTTAAGAAGGCTGGTATTTTTGATCCGACCCAAGCCGATTTCCGTTTTTAGCTTCCAAATCTCCTTCTCTAGCTTTTCTACTTCCTGTCCAATGCCTGCAACTCCTTTTGATCTAAGTTCTTCTTTTTGCCGCTTTTTCATATTTTTTATTGTTCCAAAAATTTTGTTTTAACTGACAGTTTAGAAGCTGCCCGCTGAAAAGCCGCTTCGGCAACTTCTTTTTCAACTCCGGCCAGTTCAAAAAGAACCTTGCCGGGAGTCACCACCGCCACATATCCTTTAACATCTCCTTTTCCTGCTCCCATTCTAGCCGCACTTTTGGCAGTAATTGGTTTATCAGGAAAAATTCTCACCCAAACTTTACCTTCTCTCTTGGTAAAATGGGCAATTGCTTTTCTGGCCGCTTCGATTTGGGCAGCAGAAATTAAACCCCGAGTTTGCGCTTTAAGTCCATACTCACCAAAGCTTACTTTATCTCCACGTAAAGCTATCCCTCTATTTTTTCCTCTAAATGTTTTTCGATATTTTTGTTTTTTTGGCGCTAGCATTTATTCTCCTTGATAAATCCAAACTTTTACTCCAACATATCCTGAACGGGTAAATGCTGGTATTTCGGCAAAGTCTATTTTTGCCCGGAGCGTCTGCAGGGGAACCTTGCCTTCGGAGAACTTCTCCTGACGAGCAATTTCTGCCCCAGCAATTCTGCCAGCAAGACGAATTTTTATTCCCTTGGCTCCAGCACTCATTGTCTTTTCAATTGCTTTTTTGACCACATAACGATGCGGCATTCTTTTTTCAATTTGCTCAGCAATCCTCTGGGCAACAAAAACAGCAGACAAATCAGGATTTTTGACTTCCTCCGGAGAAATTTCTAAATTTTTCTCCGGATCTGGAATAGAAACTTTTTGGCAAAGAGCTTTTTTTAACTCCTCCAGTCCGCTTCCTCCCCGACCAATAACCACTCCCGGCCGCGTAACTTGGGGGATAATTTTGAGCTTATTAATTGACCTTTCAATCTTGACCCCAACAATACCCGCCAGTTGCAAGCGTTTCATCAGGTAATTTCTCAAGGCCACATCCTCAAGTAATGTCTTCTTGAAATTCCGACGATTAGCATACCACAAGGAATTCCAAGTATAAAGATCACCGATACGAAAACTGATTGGATTTACTTTTTGTCCCATATTTATAAATTTGACGGTAGACGGTAGAAATTAGATGTTGGATCCTGGTATTAAAAGTTTAATAGTTGAATTCTACCTTCGATCCTCCAACTTCTCCGCCAGCTGGCGGACAAGCTTCTATCTTCCACTGTCCATCTGCAAAATATTTTAATTATTAATTACTCTTTTTTTAGTTTTTTTCTTAATTTCTGCTTTTGGTTTAATTGAGATCAGTCTTTTTGTCTCTTTCGGTTTTTCTTCCTTACTCTCTAATGTTAAAAACAAATGAGCTGTTTTTTTCTTAATAATTCCTCGATCAAACCTAGCGCCGTGCGATTTGTCCATTCTCTTCAAGATTGGTCCGTCTCCCACCTCTAGACTTTTTATTGTCAAACTATTTTCATCCTGTTTAAAATTAGTTTTGGCATTCGCCATCGCCTGCTTGACCACCCGGCGAAGAAATTCTTTGCCTCTTTGGGGATAAAACTCCATTTTAGCCAAAGCCTGTTGGGGAGTCATCCCCACAAACTCTTTTGCCAACAGCCTTAGCTTTCTAGGACTTATTCGTAAATATTTTGCACTTGCTTTAATCTCCATAGTAGTTTAAAAATTTCCAATTAAAAATTGATTATGTCTTCTCCATTGTTCTTTTAACCACTTGCCCGTGACCATGAAAGGTCCGCGTAGGGGAAAATTCTCCCAAACGATGGCCAACCATGTCTTCGTTGACAAAAACACTGATAAAAGTTCTGCCATTATGCACTAAAAAGGTATGACCAACAAACTCAGGCGGAATTTGTGATGAACGCGCCCAAGTCTTAATGGGTTCCTTCTTTCCGCTTTGTTTCTGGTTCAAAACCTTTCTTATCAGGTTCTGATCAATAAAGGGTCCTTTTTTTGAACTTCGGCTCATAAGAATATCTCTTTATAACAATTATAAAATTTATCGCTTACTTCCTTCTTTTTAGGATAAGTTTATCACTGTATTTTCTCTTTTTTCTTGTCTTTTTGCCTAAAGCCGGTTTACCCCAAGGAGTTTTAGGACCTGGCATCCCTATTCCACTTCGTCCTTCCCCTCCACCATGAGGATGGGAATGCGGATCCTGCGCCACACCGCGAACAGTTGGCCGAATTCCCTTTCTTCTCCGGTCACCAGCTTTTTTTAATTTTTTAAGTTTCTCGTCAATATTGCCAAGTTGGCCAATTGATGCCCATGAGGAAAGAGAAAAAAGTCTAATCTCCCCTGAGGGCAGCTTGACACGAGCATTGTCTCCCTCTTTGGCCAAAATCGTCGCTAAACAACCAGCTCCCCTCACAATTTGTCCACCCTTACCCGGAACTACTTCAAGATTATGAATTGGCATCCCCACTGGAATATTTCTCAAAGGCAACCGATTACCGATTTTGGCTTCAACATTTTCTCCTGCCTCAATTATATCTCCCACTTTCAATCCCATTGGCGCCAAAATATAACTTCTCGTCCCTCGGCTGTCCAAAACCTTAGCAATTTCCACATTTCTGTTCGGATCATATTCAATCGTTTCCACTTTGCCAGAAAAACCTTCTTTGTCAAGCCGAAAATCGACTTCTCTTAAATAACGCTTGCTTCCGCCTCCACGATGTCTGACAGAAACTCTTCCTTGAGTATCCCGACCTCCTCTTTTTCCAATCATTTTTTTTAGTTTTTTACTCATATTTTTTTATTTTTTTATTGTCCTCCCAAGGACAGGGAAAAAATTAAACCCTTACGCTCCTACATCAAATAATTCAATTTTTTGTCCTTCTTTTATTTTGACCATCACTTTTTTCCAATCTGACAACTGGCGGACCTTTCCTCTTAGGGATCTTTTTCTCTTTCCCTTAACCACCATGGTTTTGATTGCCAAAACATCAACTCCAAAACCTTTTTCAATGGTATTTTTCAGTTGATTTTTGTCCTTTCCTGGCGACGCGACAAAGGTATACCAATTATCTTTGACTAACCGCATCGTTGTCTCTGTAATTAATGGTTTAAGATCTAGTTTCATTTTGCTTGACCCCAGCCGCCTTCTCTAATTCTTTCAACGCTTGGGGTGTTAATAATAAACAATCTGTTTTGAGCAAAGAAAGAGCATCTAAACTTTTGACGCTTAAAAGCTCAAAATTATCTTTAATGTTTCGCAAGCATTTCCTCAATGAAGGATTGTCCTCCAAAAGTAAGGCTAAATTTTGCTTTATTGACAAATTTTCTCTCACTTTTTGCAAAAAAACAAAAGCTTCTTTTGTTTTTTTAAATTTTGGCTCTTCAAGCAAAAAAAGTTTACCTTCTGCCAGCTTTGCTGACAAAAGAGCAAAAATAGCTTTTTTAACCATCTTTTGGTTCATTTTCTTTTTATAGTTTTGGCTGCCGGTGGGACCGTGGGAAACTCCGCCGCCAACAAAAATCGGTGCTTGTCTATCTCCATGACGAGCATGTCCAGTCCCTTTTTGGCGCCAGATTTTCGCGCCCGAACCATTTACTTGTGTTCTGGTTTTTACTTTTGCCCGAGCTTTTCGTTGATTAGCCAAAACCCGGTTAACTGCCTGAGCGACCAATAAAGGTGAAGCCTCAATTGCAAAAACCTGCCTTGGCGCAGGTTGTTGACCAGAAACCTTACCTTCTTGATCAAGAATATTAATTTTAAGCATTTTCATTTTTGTTTAATTCAACGATTCCCTTTCTTACTCCGGGGACCGCTCCTTGTAAATATAACCAGTTTTTCTCAGAGTCAATTTTAAGAATTTTTAAATTTTTTACTGTTACCCTCTCTCTTCCTAGGCGGCCAGCCATTCTTTTCCCTTTCAAAACCCGACCCGGGGTAGTGGTCGAACCAATTGATCCCGGCGCTCTTTCTCTGTCTGATTGCCCATGGGTTCGCGGACCACCTTTAAAATGATATCTTTTGACGACACCGGCAAATCCTTTGCCTTTAGAAATTCCCCTAACGATTATCCTTTCTCCCTCCTTAAAAATTTCCCCGAGGCTATCTGTCTGGCCAACTATTTTTGTCGCCGCCAAAGCCTTCCCTTCTTTATCAAAAAAGGTTTCCATTTCCCCTTTAATTGCCAAAATTTTCTTTCCCATGTTAATTCTGATAAAAAAATAAAGAGCGCTGGAAGCGCTCTTTCAGACAAGTTATTATTAACTTAAATTAAAAGTCTATCTGCTCCAGCATGTATCTACATTATACTATACCTAAAGCCAAGGTTCAATTTCAGAAAAATCAGATATACAAAAATCACATTTATAGAGTGGGTCAAGGTGGTGATTTTCTATAGCTGTCATACTTATTATGGTCCATTTTAAAAATGTGACAGCTATAACTGATAACTAGAAAGCCAGAAGACTAAATGAGGCACTTTGGACTAAAGTCCAAGGTTTCCGCCTCTTAACCGGAAAATAGTTTCTGCTTCGCAGAAACGGTGCTTCATCCCCGCCAGAGGCGGGGTATTCGCACTTTCCGCTTAATAAGCCAGATTCTGACTCTCTAATTGCCTGATTTTCCCAATAATCTGATTTTCCGAGTATTCTGAATTTTTGACCTACATTTTAATCTCAATATCCACTCCTGCGGGTAATTCCATATGTTGTAAACTCTCCATTGTCTTTTGAGTTGGCTGTTCTACATCAATTAAGCGCTTGTGAGTCAAAAGCTCGAATTGCTCCCGGGCGTCCTTATCCGTATGCGGGCTCGTGTTGACCACAACCAATTTGCGTTCAGTGGGCAAGGGAATTGGACCAATAACTTTTGCCCCGGTCAGTAGCGCTGTCTCCACAATTTTGGCTGTCGCTTCGTCAACGACCCGATGATCATACGATTTCAGCCTAATCCGTATACGACCTTTAATCATTTTTTAAGGTTCTTTATTATAAAAATATATCTATTCCTAGCCTCTCACTTCTAACTTCTCACTTCTGTTTCTCGTTATTCAAAAAAGGCACTAAAAACCCGGGCAAAAGCTCGGGTTTTAATCTTTTATTAAGCAATTATCTTGGAAATAACACCGGCACCAACCGTGTGTCCTCCTTCTCTAATCGCAAACCGCAATCCCTCTTCCATTGCTACCGGGACAATTAGCTCAACTGTCATTTTAGCATTGTCTCCAGGCATAACCATTTCTACACCCGAAGGCAAAGTCACTGAGCCGGTAACATCTGTAGTCCGGATATAAAATTGCGGTTTATAACCAGTAAAGAAAGGAGTATGGCGTCCGCCTTCCTCTTTGGTTAAAATATAAACTTCCGCCTCAAATTTAGTATGAGGAGTAGTTGTTCCCGGCTTAGCCAAAACTTGGCCTCTTTCAACTTCATCTTTCTCAATCCCCCGCAAAAGAACCCCAACATTATCGCCGGCTTGTCCTTCATCGAGAGTTTTTCTAAACATCTCCACTCCGGTAACAACTGTTTTCTTTGTCGGCTTAATACCAACAATTTCAACCTCTTCATTAACTTTAATTTTTCCCCTCTCAATTCTGCCGGTAACCACTGTTCCCCGTCCTTTAATGGAAAAGACGTCTTCAATTGGCATTAAAAACGGTTTATCCAGTTCTCTAACCGGTTCAGGGATATATTCATCGACCTTGTTCATCAGTTCCAAAATCTGCTTTTCTGCTTCTGGATCGCCTTCAAGAGCTTTCAAAGCAGAAACTCTGACAATGGGAACTTCATCTCCAGGGAACTGATATTTTTTCAAAAGTTCCCTAATCTCCATTTCTACCAAATCAAGCAATTCTGGGTCGTCAACAAGATCCACTTTGTTCAAAGCCACTACCAAAGCTGGCACATTAACTTGATGAGCCAGCAAAAGATGCTCCCGAGTTTGCGGCATTGGTCCGTCTGGAGCCGAAACAACTAAGATCGCTCCATCCATTTGCGCCGCGCCGGTAATCATATTCTTTATAAAGTCAGCATGACCCGGACAGTCAATATGAGCATAATGCCTTTTGGCAGTCTCATACTCGCAGTGGTGAATATTAATCGTTACTCCTCGGGATCTTTCTTCAGGAGCATTATCAACTTCTTCAAAAGCCAAAGCCTTAGTAGTATTACCTGGTTGTTTGGATAAAACGCGAGTAATCGCCGCGGTTAAAGTTGATTTACCATGATCAACGTGACCAATTGTCCCAATATTCAAATGGGGTTTGGTTCTTTCGAATTTTTTGTGCGCTTCCTCTGCCATTTTGAATCCTCCTTAAAATTAATAAATATAAAATTAATAAATTTTCTGACAATAGATGATGGAGAACAGAAGATAGCAGTCGAAGATCGAAAATAGAGTCTGTTTTTCTATCTTCTACCTTCTGCCACCACTTTCTATCTTCCAAAATCTATTCTCTCAATCTATAATATACCAAATTTAAACTTTCTTTGCAACAATTGCTTCGGTTATGTTTTTTGGCACCTCCTGATAATGCGAAGGTTCCATATAATAGCTTGCCCTTCCTTGGCTTAAACTGCGCAGGGTTGTTGAATAACCAGCAATTTCTGACAACGGCACTAAACCAACAATAATTCTGGCCGCTCCTCGCACCTCAGTACCCAAAATCTGCGCCCTTCTGGAAGAAAGATCGCCAATTATTTGTCCCATAAATTCCTCAGGCGTAGTCACCTCGACTTTCATGATCGGTTCCAGTAAAACTAGCCCAGCGTTCCTTACGGCTGCTTGTAAAGCTTGAGAACCGGCAATTTTAAAAGCAATTTCTGAGGAATCAACTTCGTGGTAACTGCCGTCATAAACAACTACTTTCATATCAACTAAAGGAAATCCGGCAAGAACTCCATTCTCCATCGCTTCTTTGACCCCTTTTTCAATCGGGGGAATAAATTCACTAGGAATAGCGCCTCCCTTAATTTCGGAGGCGAATTCATATCCCTCGCCTCGGGCTTTTGGTTCAACTCGCAACAAGCAGTGACCATATTGACCCCGACCGCCTGATTGGTGAATATATTTACCTTCTCCCTGGGCAACTTTAGTGATTGTTTCTTTGTAAGCTACCTGCGGAGCACCAACCGTCGCTTCAACCCCAAACTCTCTTCTCATTCTTTCCACTAAAACTTCTAAATGTAACTCTCCCATTCCGGAAATAATCGTCTGGCCAGTTTCATGATTAACCTTAATTTTGAAAGTTGGATCCTCTTCGCTTAATCGGTTAAGAGCATTACCAAGTTTTTCTTGATCAGACTTGGTCTTCGGTTCAATCGCTAAAGAAATTACTGGTTCAGGGAATTTGATTGACTCTAAAATAATCGGGTGAGTAGCATCGCAAAGGGTATCACCGGTAGAAGTTCTGGTTAAACCAATAGCAGCCACAATTTCTCCTGCGTAAGCTTCGGAAATCTCTTCTTTTTTGTCAGCATGCATCAGCAGTAAACGGCCAATCCTTTCCTCGTCTTTTTTGCTGGAATTCATCACAGTTTTCCCTGCTTGTAAAGTCCCTGAGTAAACTCTTAAATAAGTCAGTTTACCAACATGAGGGTCAACTTGTATCTTAAAGGCTAAAGCTGACAAAGGCGCCTCGATTTTGGTTTCTCTGATTTCTTCGGTTTGGGTTTTAGGGTTAATGCCTTTTACTGGAGGAAGATCCAATGGAGAAGGCAAAAAATCAACAATCCCGTCTAAAAGCGGCTGAACTGCCTTGTTTCTCAAAGAAGAACCACAATAAACTGGAACTAGACGATAGGCAATGGTTGCTTTTCTTAAAACAGCTTTTAATTCTTCCAAAGATGGCTCCTGTCCACCAAGATATTTCTCCAAAAGAGTCTCATCCTCTGCGCAAATCTGTTCGATCAAACTGTGACGAAAAGTTTCTACTTCTGAGCGAATATCAGCAGGAATTTCTCCTTCTTCAAAAGTAATTCCCAAGGGGTCTTTCTCCCAAAAGAGAGCTTTTTTCTCCAAGAGCAAAACTACCCCGCGAAAATCCTGTTCTTTGCCAATTGGATAAGTCAAAACTGCGGTATTAATCCCCAGTCTTTCCTTAATCATCGCCAGAGTGCCTTTAAAATCAGCTCCGAGTTTGTCCATCTTGTTAATAAAAATAAGGCGGGGGACATTATATTTGTCTGCCTGATGCCAAACTGTTTCTGATTGTGACTGGACACCTTCTTGAGCGTCAAAGACCGTTACTCCACCATCCAAAACTCGCATCGAGCGTTCCACCTCGGCAGTAAAATCAACGTGTCCAGGAGTGTCAATAATGTTTATGCGATAATCTCTCCAAAAAGTAGTAATTGCCGCAGAGACAATCGTAATTCCTCTCTCCCTTTCCTGATCCATCCAATCAGTTACGGTAGTCCCTTCGTCAATATCGCCTAATTTGTAAGTCTTGCCGGTATAGAACAAAATCCTCTCGGTAGTAGTCGTCTTGCCGGCATCAATATGGGCAATAATTCCAATATTTCGGACCTTTTCTAAAGGAACAACTCTGTTTGTTGTTTTCGTAATTTGTGCCATAAAACAAGTTAAAAGTTAAAAGTTCAAAATTAAAAGTTATTGCATTTTAATTTATTTCGACTCGCAGAAAAGTCCGATGTACATCGGACAGAATGCGACAAACCTGCCTGCCGGCAGGCAGGGAAACAAACTCCCCCGATGTAACATCGGGATGCCGCTTTCCCGCCGTGGCGGGACTGCGCGGTAGTTTATTCTTGATCATTCGCGAGCCGTCAGATAGACTTCAAGGTCTTTAGGGTTTCGGATAGCGCCAATTTATGAAAATTCTTGAAGGCCGCACGAATTTCCCACCACTCTTGAATAATCAGGAAACAAAAAACTGCCTCGAAACAGAAGCAGTTTGCTTCAATCTCAAACATTTTATCAAAATCCGAAGCTCAAAGCAATAGGATTAAAAAAGTCTTCTTCTTTTTGCCAGCAAACTTTTAGCAAACTCCTTTTTATCAGCATAGCGCAAAAACCACCAAACTACGTCCCAGGGGTCAACTACCGCCGAGGTCGTGACCTCGCAAATACTCCAGCAAGAACATTTCTTGATTGACTGCCTAATCTCTTTGGCATTCCTGCCTGCCAGAATTTCTGCCAAAGACTGTTTCTTGATATTTCCAAACGATTCTGGTCGTAAAACACAAGGCCTAATCTCGCCATATGGATCAATGACAAGCGAAGTCCAACCAGAATAACAAGGAAGTTTTCTTTTCCTTTTACCCTCCATCTGCAAGCGCAAATTATCTAAATAATAATCGCCTCGAAAATTCTTCAAAGATTTAATCACTGACTTTCTCGCCTTTTTGCTTAAATAACTGCTTTTCTGGGTATTATAATATTCGCCAGCGTCAGCCAAAAAACAGGAAAATTCTGCCCCTTTTTCTTCCACCAGCTCTTTTACTTGAAGAATTTCCTTAAAGTTATCCTCCTGGACTGTCATCCCACAACTAATTTCCTTGACTCCTGCTTTCTTAGCCAAAGAAATCGTTTTTAGTACTTTTTTGTAAGCTCCTTTGATTCCCCTAATTTTGTCATGAGTCTTGCCAATTCCGTCTAAAGAAACTGCCAGAGTAATTTCAGGATAAAATTTACTGATGGCAACCAAATCCTGGCTAATTTTCTCCGGGAAAAGGCCGTTGGATTGCAAACCAATTGATACTTTTGGTAACTCACAACGAATTAATTTCACCAAAGCTAGCAGATCAGTTCTTAAAAAAGGTTCGCCGCCGGCAATCCCAATATGTTTTAAATCTGACAACCACTCTTTGTTGTTTTGAAAAAATTTCTGGTAATCCTTAAGAGTTAGCTCCTCTTTCAACTTCTGTGGGTGCTCAAGATAACGCTTCCAGTTATCACACATCTGGCAACGGCCATTACACATATAAGTTAGAGAAAGATTGATATACCAAGGCTTAATCGGCAATAAAAAAAATCTCCTAATTTTAAAGTTAAAAGACACGAAGAACCTTTTAAATGCAAGGCAAAAAAATTGCAACATTGAGTCAAACTTAAATTCTAATGATACAATTATAGCGTAAAGCGTAATAATAAGAGTTATTAGAAAAAATTTTATGCAAAAACAAAACTTTCCCGTAAATCAATTGAATGGGTACATTGCTAAGGTCGAAGAAGCCGAAGCGGTTGGTCCAAAACTTAAAGGAATGAGCTCAGGTAAGATCTTTGTTCTTAAAGACGGCCGCTATTGTTTCAACCAAAACGATCAGATGTACCAAATTAAAAAAATGACGGTGACAGACACTTCGGGTAATAAAGTTTCTCCTGACAAGGTTCCTTTTGACACAGAAAACCGCATCGCTGGCATTATCAAACGCGGGGACAAAACACTTCTCGTTCATCGTATAAAAAACGGCAGAGAATACTATGTTTTTCCTGGTGGACACAATAAAAGAGGTGAAACTCACGAACAAACTTTATCAAGAGAAGTAAATGAAGAGACTGGTTTATCAATCAAGCCAACTGGTTTATTCTTGAAACTCAGTCAAGAAGGTTTTGCTACCGAGTATTTTTATACAGCAGAAGAAACCGAACAAAAAGAAATCAAGCTTGTTAATCCGGACGTTAAGAAAGGCGAGATTAGCAAACCAGTGTGGGTGGACAACAAAACTGCCAAAACTATGCGTAATATCCTTCCCGAGAAAGTTGCTAAAAAGCTATTCCAGTGAAGAAAGAATTTCAATTGCTTTATCCTCGAAAATCGGTTCCCTTGTCTCAGGAACTCTGAAACTGTGATCCGCCCCCCTCAATTTGAAAATATGAAATATCAGAAGATGCTGTTGATTCCATATCCTTCTTAACAACATCTATCCCGCCGAATTTATCTTTTTCTCCTTGAATAATTGAGATCTTTCCTCGAAAATCTTTCAAATCTATACTTCCTGTAACATACCCTAAAACAATGACTGAGTACTTAGAATGTTCCTCTATTATTACATTTTTTAGGAAAAAACTGGCCACGATTGCTCCAAGAGATTTTGCCACAAATCTTATATGCTCAAAACTGTTTGCTTGGACAAACTTCATTAGCTCACTAAGAACCAATAACTCTTCTTCAAGTTCAGGCCCAGACGAATGTTCTTCTCCTCTATCAAAATATGGAAAATTGAAAGCAAGCACACAATGGCCCGCATTTTTACAGGAGGCGATTACTTTTTCTATAAAAGAAGAATCCATTCCGTAAGATCCTCCCGGTAAAATTATATCTAAGGTATTCGACTTATTGTTATAAAAATATTTAAAGTTTGGTAAGGTCATTTTGTCAATTTCTAGGCAAATATATTATAACCTAACTATAAGATTAGACTAATCGTAAGTATGCGTTCAGTATATTCCTTCCCCGTTTTTTCAAAAACACTCTTTTTACTGCACTTCGTAAGATTTTCAGAAGTGTTTATATATTTCCAAAAATACCATTAAAATTACAAATCAAAGTATTTTGGGTATATAATTGGGCAGGCTTAAATTGCATGAAATTAGTCTCAATTATCATTGTCACCCGCAACCGGCAACAAGAAGTTTTGGCTTGTTTGGAATCTGTTTTTAAAATGGACTGGCCAAAGCTTGAAGTGATTTTAGTCGATAATGCTTCGAGCGACAATACCATAAAAGCAGTCAAAACAAAATTTCCCAAAGTAAAAATTATTAAATCAGAAAAAAACTTAGGGGCTTGCGGCGGAAAAAATTTGGGGCAAAAACAAGCAAGGGGAGAATATCTTTTGTTTTTGGACTCTGATACTGTAGTTGACAAGAATTTGCTAACAGAACTGGTCAAAACAGCCCAGTCTGATCCGGCAGCCGGCATGATTTGCCCGAAAATGTATTACTTTGACAAAAAGGATGTTATCTGGTATGCCGGGGCAAAGGTTAATTTACTAACCAGTCAGGCAAAAAACGATGGTTGCGACGAAAAAGATCTTGGCCAGTATGAGCAAATAAAGGAAACTTCTTTTGCCCCAACTGCCTACTTGGTCACCCAAAAAGCAGCAAAAAAACTCAAAGGTCATGGGGAAATGTTTTTTATGGGGTACGTTGACTCTGATTACGGTTATCGGGTTAAAGAAGCAGGCTTCAAGGTTCTCTTTTGCCCAAAGGCAGTTCTTTGGCACCGACTTAATCAAGATGAAAATCGAAAAACAATTAGAGCCTTAGGTTACAATTTACCCCTACGCGCCTACTACTTTGCCAGGAACAGAGTAGTCTTTATGAAAGCTCATGCACCCAAGGTCAACTTTCTTATCTTTATGATTTTCTTTTTCCCTTTAATGACAATTTATATTGCCTACAAAATTATCGCCTTTAAAGGCGGCTGGAAATTTCTTAAACCCCACCTTCAAGGAAGCCTTGATGGCTTAAAATTTGCCTTAGGTCGAAAAATTGAAAACCGCTGGGTTTAGCTTAACCAGTCAGACAATTAACTGGCTTTTCTGTAACTTTCAAAACTGGCAGCTACTGTCGGGTTCACTGTCCGCAAAGCTTCCAAACCCTTGGTACGAATATCCGTTGATTTAACAATGCCATTAACCGCCGCCGTTGGCAACCAAGCTTCAATCTGTGCCACTACCTGCTCAGCATCAGCACTAGAACCCCCTGCCTTTATGACACCATTGACAATCTTTCCCCGATCAAAATCTTCCAAACTGCCGTCTTTTTTTTGGACTTTATACAATCTCCTCACCTCCTTTCTTCTCTCCTTACTTTAAGACTGCTCAACCGTCTGCCAAACTCTAGTTTCACTTCTCTCAGGAGATATCTTATCCCCAGGGTTTTATCTCAATGACTTATCTTGGCCTTCCAATAGCCAACACACCAGAAATCACAATTCAAGAATAGCACAAAAGTTACCAAAGGAGAAATTTTTGCAGAAAAATTACCACCTAAAGTGAGAAAAGGCTTTGTTTGCCTCTGCCATACGATGGGTATCTTCCTTTTTCTTAATTGCCAAACCAGTATTGTTATAGGCGTCAATAATCTCTGCTACTAACTTGTCTGTAAAAGTATGAAATTCTTTGTTGGGTCTTTTTTGCGCCGCCTGTATTAACCAGCGAATGGCCAAAGATTCTTTCCTATCTCCTCTGACTGGCATTGGCACCTGATAAGCGGCCCCTCCAACTCGGCGAGAACGCACTTCCATTTGCGGCTTTACGTTCTCAATTGCCTGCCGAAAAACCAAAAGTCCATCCTGATTTAATTTTTCTTGAATTTTCTTCAGCGCATCATAAACAGCTTTCTGAGCTAATGTTTTTTTGCCACTGCGCATCACTCGATTAATAAATTTTGCCAACAAAATATCCCCAAAAACTGGGTCGGGACTAATTTTTCTTTTCTTTGCTGAACCTGATCTTGCCATGCTAATTAAATTTAAAATGTAAAAATATAACTTAAGTTATTAAGCAGCTGGGGAAGCAGCCGGTTTAGCCGCAGTCTTTGCCTCGCCTCCTTCTTTTTTGGTACCATAACGCGAACGACTGCTTTTTCTTCCCACCACGCCACTGGCGTCGAATTTACCTCTGACAATATGATACTTTACCCCTGGCAAATCCTGCACCCGACCACCTCTCACCAAAACAATTGCATGTTCTGAAAGGTCATGACCGATTCCCTGAATATATGCAGTCACTTCTTGTTTGTTAGATAGTCTTACCCGGGCTACTTTTCGCAAAGCAGAATTTGGCTTTTTCGGCGTCATTGTTTTGACCAAAGTAACCACTCCCCGTTTTTGAGGATTAGTCGATTCAAACATTCGTCTTGTCTTAGAATTAAAAGAACGCCTCAAGGCAGTTGCCTTAATTTTTTCTGGCTTCTTTTTTCTTCCTTTGCGAACTAATTGTGAAATTGTCGGCATATTTTAGATAAAATTCCAAATTCGAATACGAAATCCTAATCTAGAAATAGGAAGTGAGAAATGGGAAGCTAGAACAAGAAGTGGGAGGTGGGATACTTTAAAATCTCACTTCTCACCTCAATATCCCCTCCTGCCATTGACTGGGCTCAGCTGCTGGCGGGCAGGCAACTTCACACTTCTATCTTCTCACTTCAAATTGCGGATTTAGTGCTTCGAATTTTCCAATACAGGCTACAATTTTACCAAATTTAACCTGATCTATCAAGGCTTCAGCACTGCCCTCTCGGGAGTTACTGGAATCAACCGGCCAATAATGACATTTTCTTTCAAACCCAGTAACTGATCTTCTCTTCCCAACATGGCCGCATCCGCCAAAACGTTACTAGTCTCTTGGAAGGAAGCAGCTGATAGCCAAGATTCAGTATAGAGGGCGGCCTGCTTAATCCCCATAATTATTTGTTCAGCCGTAGCCGGTGTGCCTTTATTTTTCTTGACCAATTCATTTTCCTCTTCAAATCTTTGTTTAGTGACTGCTTCTCCCGGCAAAAAGACAGTGCTGCCCGGATTCTTGACGCGGACATTTTGGCTCATCATCCTGACAACCACTTCAAAATGACGATCATTAATAGAAATCCCTTGGGATTCGTAAACTGCCTGAATCTCGTTAATCAGATAGTTTTGGGCCTCCCTCAAGCCTTTAACTGCCAAAATATTCCTGACATCCAAAGCGCCTGAGGCCAATTGCGTCCCCGCCAAAACTTCTTCATTGTCATTTACCTTTAGCGTGCTTGTCAAAGGAATAAGATATTCTCTCTTCTCGCCATCTTTCCCTTTGATCCTGACTTTATAATCACCTTCTTCGGTAATCACTTCTACTTTACCGGAAATTTCTGCCAGGGGAGAGACTGTCTTAGGAATTCTTACTTCCAAAAGCTCAGTCACTCTTGGCAACCCCTGAGTCACATCCAAACCAATAATTCCTGCTTGATGCTTTGTCTTGAGAGTCAACTGTGTCCCTGGTTCACCAATTGATTGAGCGGCTAAAACACCAACTGGCACTCCCAACTCAACCATTTTCCTCTCAGCGAAATTCCAGCCATAACACTTAATGCAAATCCCGTGTTTGGCCTTACAAGTTAGAGGAGAACGAACAACTACTTCATTTATCGGACTTTCTTCAAGAATTTTTGTCTTTTCTTCGTCAATTTCTTCTCCTCGTTTAAACAAAACTTCTTTTGTTTGCGGATCAACAACTGGCTCAGCTAAAATACGACCTAAAATTCTGGCACCAAACATTTTACCCCGCGGCCCTTCTTTAGAAATAACAATTCCTTCTTTTGTACCACAATCTTCTTCCCTAATAATTGCTTCATGGGAAACATCAACTAGTTTCCTTGTCAAATAACCGGCATCAGAGGTTTTTAGGGCGGTATCAGTCAAACCTTTACGAGAACCTCTGGTAGTCGTTACATATTCAAAAGCAGAAAGTCCTTCTCTAAAATTACTTTTAGTTGGCAAATCAACAATTCTCCCCATTGGGTCAACCACTAACCCTCTCATAGCAGAAATCTGTTTTATTGTGTCCCGGGAAACACGGCCAACTTTGGCATCAATAACTAACTTAATCGGGTTAGTCTCATCAATAATTTCCCAAGTCTTATTAGCTAACTCTTCAGTCGTGTCCATCCAAATTCCTCTGATGAGCCTCTTCTCCTCTTCCAAAGTAATTAACCCCTGACGATAGGTTTCTTCAATTTCCGCCACTTTCTGATTTGCTTTTTCAATAATAGTCTCCTTTTCCGGACTCATCTGGCAATCACGAATGGAAAGAGAAACCCCAGAGACTGTCCCGGCTTGAAAGCCTAAATTTTTCAAATTATCAATTAAGGAGACAATTTCTTCATGGTCGCATTGTTTCAATGCTTTAGTAAAAATTTCTTTGATAGTATTTTGCTTAACTGAAGTATTCACAAATCTCAAAACCTCAGGCAAGGCTTCATTGAAGAAAATTCTTCCCACCGATGTCTCGATTACTTCCCCGCTATCTAATTTGACATTAATTGGCTCTCTCAGCTTAACTTGTTTTAATTGATACAAAGTAACCGCCTCTTCAATTGAATAAATTTTTTCCTTCCGCGTCAAAAGAGGATCTAAAGAAGTCAAATAATAAATCCCCAAAGCCATCTCTTTCCTGTCTGGAGCATTAATTGGCGTCCCGTCAGCTGGTTTTAGCATATTATGATCAGGCATCATAAGCTCCACTGCTTCTTGTCTGGCTTTTTGCGACAAAGGCACATGGACAGCCATCTGATCTCCGTCAAAGTCAGCGTTGAATCCCTGACAAACACAAGGATGAACACGAATCGCACTGCCTTCAATCAAAATTGGATAAAAAGCCTGAATACCCAGCTTATGCAAGGTGGGAGCCCGATTTAAAAGCACCGGGTGGGCCTTGGTAATTTCCTCTAAAATATCAAAGACTTCAGGCGGTCTTCTTTCTAAAATATTTTTGGCGTTTTTAACATTGGGAGCAATTCCTCTGACAATCATTTCTCTTAACACAAACGGTTTAAACATCTCCAGAGCCATTTCCTTTGGTAAACCACATTCCCTTAACCGCAATTCCGGACCAACCACAATTACTGACCGGCCGGAATAATCAACTCTTTTCCCCAAAAGATTTTGTCTAAACCTTCCTTGTTTACCCCGCAACATATCTGACAAAGAACGGAGAGCCGGCGCCCGCCGAGCATTCCGTCTATCGCGCATACTCTTGTTAGAATCAATTAACGAATCAACTGCCTCTTGTAACATTCTTTTTTCGTTGCGCAAAATAATGTCAGGCGCCCCCAGTTCAATCAAGTGCTTCAATCGGTTATTGCGATTAATAACTCTGCGGTAAAGATCGTTTAAATCGCTGGTCGCAAAGCGTCCGCCAGTCAGTTGAACCATTGGCCGCAAATCTGGAGGAAGAACCGGCAAGACCGTTAAAATCAAACTGCGTGGCTCTTGTTTAGAGCGGAGCATTCCCTCAACAATTCTTAACCGTTTTACTGCCTTAATATGCCTTTGTCCGGAAGATTTTTCTGCCTCTTCTTTGAGCTTGGCCGCCAGTTTGGATAAATCGAGTTTTTTGAGAACTTCCAAAATTGTCTCCGCTCCCATTCCCACTCTGAAAAAACCAGCGGCGCCAAGATCTCTAAGTCGCAAGTAATCCTCCTCAGAAATCGTTGTCAGCGGCTGCAAGTTTCTCACTCTGTCGATCAACACACTCAGCTCTTCCTTAAGTCGGGCAAACTCGGTTTCTTGACGATCCTCGGCCCATTTTTCCCGTTGTTTTCTCGCTAATTCCAATTCTTTCTCTGCCAAAGTGCGGGCTTCTTTATTTTTTATCTTTTCTTGCAAAGCCTCTTTTTGCTCTTGATATTCTTTTTGTATTTCTTCTTTTTTCTCCGCCATGGTTTGCTTTACTTGTTCTTCCTTCTCTTGATAGGCTTTTTGCAAACCGGCAATTGCCTCAGCCCGCTTTTCATTCTCTACCTCAATCACCAAATATTGCGCAAAATAGACAACTGCTTCCAAACTCTTGGCAGGAATATTCAAAAGCAAGGATAATCTTGAAGGGGTACCACGAAAATACCAAACATGAGCTACTGGCGTTGCTAAAGAAATATGGCCCATTCTCTCTCTTCTCACCTTAGAGAGAGTAACTTCAACTCCACACTTATCGCAGACAATTCCCCGATAACGGATTCTTTTGTATTTGCCGCAGTAACACTCCCAATCTTTGGTTGGCCCAAAAATTCTCTCACAAAAAAGTCCGTCTTTTTCTGGCTTTAATGTTCGATAATTAATCGTTTCTGGTTTGGTAACTTCTCCATGAGACCAAGCAAGGATCTCTTCTGGTGAAGCAATTTTAATCAATAATGATTTAAAGTCAGCAATTCCTTTAGTCATTTTTACTCTCCTTCTGTTTTAGTTTCTGGTTTTTCTTCTGACAAATTCTCGACATTTTCTTCTAGGCTATCCATCTCCAAAACCTTAGCAAACGCCTCTGCTTCTTTAGCAAGTTCACTTTCTGCTTCTTCTGGTTTTTCAATTACTCCTTGAGGCAAGATATTAAGACTCAAAGCTTTCAGTTCATTAACCAAGACATTAAATGACTCAGGAACCGAGGCTTCAGGAATATCCATCCCTTTAACTACTGCTTCAAATGCCTTGGCTCTACCAATAACATCATCGCTCTTTATTGTCAACATTTCCTGCAAAATATGGGCAGCCTGATGAGACTCCAAGGCCCAAACCTCCATCTCTCCCAATCTTTGTCCACCCATTTGCGCTTTTCCGCCTAAAGGCTGTTGCGTCACCAAAGAGTAAGGTCCGGTGGAACGCGCATGGGTTTTATCTTCAACCATATGAATCAATTTCATCATATAGGCAATCCCCACGGTTACCTCCTGATCCATGGCTTCTCCTGTCTTACCATCATAAAGCTTCACTTTTCCTGAAATAGGAATACCGGCTCTCTTCATTTCTTTCTCCATCAACCCTTCAGAAAATTGCTCAAAGACGGGAACAGCCACTTTGTAACCCAATTTCTCCGCTGCCCAACCAAGATGTGTCTCCAAAAGTTGACCAAGGTTCATTCTCGCCAAAACCGACAAAGGAGAAATAATAATGTCTACTGGGGTCCCGTCAGCCAAATAGGGCATATCTTCCACTGGAACAATTTTAGAAATTACTCCTTTGTTACCATGTCTGCCTGCCAGCTTATCTCCTTCGGTAATTTTTCTCACTTGCGCAACTTTAACCTTAATCACCTTATTAATGCCCGGCTCGAGCTCATCTCCTTTTTCTCTGTCTAAAATTTGTACCCCAACCACGGTGCCTTTTTCACCGTGGGGCATTCTGAGAGAAGTATCGCGAACTTCTTTGGCCTTTTCCCCAAAAATTGCCCGCAAAAGTCTCTCTTCGGCAGAAAGTTCTGTTTCTCCTTTAGGAGCAATTTTACCAACGAGAATATCATTCGGACCAACCTCAGCTCCGACGACAACAATACCATCTTCGGCCAAATTAGCCAAATCGTGTTCGCCCACATTAGGAATGTCTCTAGTAAGCTCTTCTGGTCCTAACTTAGTATCTACCACTTGAGCTTCATATTCTTCAATGGAGATCGAAGTAAAAACATCTTCCTTGAGCAATCTCTCAGAAATCACAATCGCATCCTCGTAACCTAAACCTTCAAATTGACAATAGGCAATCAGTAAATTTTTACCCAAGGCAAGTTCTCCCTCTTCGGCCGCTGGCCCGTCAATAATAATTTCTCCCTTGCGGACTTTTTGACCAACTTGAACCAACGGTTTCTGAGAATAACAAGTCCCAACTGGATTAGTCCGCTGAAATTTAATCACTTTGTAAGTCTCTTCCGATCCTTCCCACCAATAATAATCTTCAACAACCTTTTCCTTGGCTTTTACCTCTGTTTTAATGATCACTTTATTAGCATCAACAAAAATTACTTTGCCGTTGTTTCTTGCACGGACAACCATACCCATGGCTGAAGCCACTGTTCCTTCCATTCCTGTCCCCACAATCGGCGATTCTGGTCTTAGTAAAGGCACTGCCTGACATTGCATATGAGTACCCATTAAGGCCCGGTTTGGTTCATCATTTGCTAAAAAGGGAATTAAAGAAGCAGAGGCGCCAACAATTTGTTGGGGACAAATATCAATAAAATCAAGCTTGTCCACTGATACTTCCAAAAATTCACCTTTATATCGCACCGGCACCCACTCATTTTTAATATAGCCAAAACTATCAATATCTACTCGAGCATAAGTAATATAATATTCTCTTTCTTCGTCTGCCTGCAGATAAACAATTTCCGGGGTAACTTTAACTTTAACCTTGCCATCTTTCTTCACTTTTTCCACTCTAAAATAAGGGGCTTCTAAAAATCCGTATTCATTAACCCGACAATAAAGAGCCAGATAAGTTACCAAACCAATGTTTTGACCTTCAGGAGAACGGACAGGACAAATTCTGCTGTATTGCGAAGCATTAATATCGCGGATAGAAAAAGAAGCCCTCTCTCGGGTAATCCCTCCCTGACCCATAACCGAAAGTCGGCGGAGATTGTCCAACTCAGAAAGGGGATTAGTCTGATCTAGAATTTGTGAAAGCTGCCCTTGACGATAAAACTCATTGATTGCGGAAATCAAAGGTCGAGCATTGATAAGGGCTTGAGGTTGAACTTTTTCATTAACACTAATCAAGGCCATTCTTTCTTTAATCATTCTCTCCAACCGCAGCAAGCCAACCTTGACCGCACTTTGCAAAACCAATTCGCCTACTCTTCTCACCCGGCGGTTTGCCAAACTGTCAATATCGTCTATTTCACCTTTGCCATTTTGCAAATTAATCAAGTAGGTCAAGATACCAACTAGATCTTGTGTTTTTAATATCCAATTTTCTGGGGTATTGGGAAAATCAAGACCAATTCTTTTGTTAATCTTATAGCGGCCAACTTTACTCAAATCATAGCGACGGTTGTTCGCAAACATATTGCGAAAAAACTCATCGGCATTTTCCAAAATTGCTGGTTCTCCGGGCCGCAACTTCTTATAAAGTTCAATCAAAGCCTCTTCTTTAGTCTTTGTCGGGTCATACTTAATTGTTTTTTCCAAAAAGGAACGTCCTCGATCGTCAAGAGAACCAAAAGAATTTAGAATTTCCTCATCTGTAGAAAGACCAAAAGCCCTCAGAAGGACAGTGGCCGGAAATTTCCTTCTCCTGTCAACCCTAACAGAAACCGTATCGTTTCTCCCCACCAAAAACTCTAACCAGGAACCTTTCATGGGCCTAACTTCTGCCATATAGAGTGTCCGACCAGTATGAGGATCTACCTCACCGGTAAAGTAAGCTCCTGGAGCACGAACAATTTGGGTAATTACGCATCGCTCAATGCCATTTATTATAAAGGAACCTCGCGGAGTCATTTCCGGAATATCACCAAGAAAAACTTCTTGTTCAACTGATTTTCCTGTCTGTTTATTTAAAAGACGAATCTTGACTTTTAAGGGGCGTTCGTAAGAAAGACTTTTACTAATAGCTTCTTCAATCGTTCGGTTTGGCTCACCTAAAGAGTAATCCAAAAATTCTAGTTGCCAATTTCTGCCGGCAAAATCTTCAACTGGAGAAATCTCCTTCAAGGCTTCTCCCAGTCCGGTCTTTTTAAACCATTCCCAAGATTCTCGCTGGACTTGCGTCAAATCAAGGCGCGGCAGGTTAGAGTAGACTTTTCCCCAATTGACGCGTTCTGTTTTTTTTATTTTCATTATCTTTTTTACTACAGTTTCGGCAGGCTAAAATCAACAAGAATCAAAAAATATCGCCAAAATTCTTCTTTTGGCGATGCAAAAGAAACGGACACATCCGGTCCGCTACACCTACATTCAAATTAAGGGTATTCTAAAGCAGAATATTTTTTTTGTCAACAAGCAAATTTAAGCACTCAAAACGAAAGTAAATATTTTTTCCTGTTGTTTTCTTGTTCTTCAGCAGTCTTGGCATAATGAATCGTCCCGTTCTTGTCTGAGAGATAATACCAATAAGGTGAATCTTTAGGCTCTAAAACTGCTTTAATTGAGGATAGGCCCGGATTGCAAATCGGATGGGGAGGCAAACCTACGTTCAGATAAGTGTTAAAAGGAGAATCAATTTGCAAATCTTTTGCGGTCAGTTTTTGCGGCCACCAGTCACAAGGTAATTGGCCACGCGAACAATTTTGTGAAGCAACCACATATTGTACAGTGGCATCTACTCCTAAGGCCCAATTATTAGACAATCTCTTCAACAAAATCCCCGCGACTAAACTTCTGTCCTCTGGAGTTTTCGCTTCTCTCTCTACTAAAGACGCCATGGTCAAAACAAAATTCAGATCCCGATTAGAAGCCGCCAGCTCTTTTGCTAAACCAACAACAACTTTTTTCTGAAAATTCTTCCCGATAATTTGCAAAATCGCACCCTGGGTAGCGCTTTTAGGTAACAAATAAGAATCAGGAAAAAGTTGGCCTTCAAGTTTGCGATCTACGATTTCTCTGTTCCATTCCGGCAAATTGACCTTATAACCTTCTTTTACTAGCAATTCCCCAATTTGTTCTGCCCGTAACCCTTCAACAATCGTTAACCACTGATCAGTTTCTCCTTTAACCAACAAACTAGCAATTTCCGGAGTAGTCATTGATGGAGAAAGATAAAAAGTGCCAGCTTTAATTCTCCTGCTCAAACCAGTCACCGTTACCCAAATTTTAAAAGCAAGGGGGCTTCTTATTAAATCCCGCTGCTTTAACACGGAGGCAATTTTAGAAACGCCTTCTCCTTTTTTTATTTCCAAAGATTGGGCTTCTTTTGCAGATGAAGATACAGGTTTTAATTCAATCGTCCACCACCAAAAAACTCCCAGAATACAAAAAAGGAGGCAATAAACACTGGCAAAAATAGAGAAAGTTTTTCTCTTCACTCCCTGATTTTTTAAACTTCTTCAAAAAGGGCGCGGCGGTATTTTTTAGTCTTTTTATCAAAAATATATATCCGGCCACACTTGCAAGTAACTTTTTCTGTGCCATTCTTACCCTCTTCTCTTTTACCTTTAGACAAAAGAGCTCCACAACCAACACATTGTCCGCGGGAAAGTAACCATGCCTGTACTGGGGCAATGATATTTTTAATCATTTTTCCTCCTCTACTCACCTTGGACTAACCCGCAATTAATAAGGGTGAGTTTCCAAATAATATTGTAGCATAACTGCCGCTGCCATTGCATCTTCTTTCTTTTTCCGCAATTTCCTTTTCCCGCCGCCAATAATCAATAACCGTTGCGCTTCTTGAGTCGTTAAAGTTTCATCAAAAAACTCCACTGGCAAACCCGTCTCCTTTTTTAATCTTGCCCCAAACTCTTTTATCTCCACGTCCATCTTTCCGTCCGGAATACCAACAACTATCTTTTTGATCGTTGGATCAGTAAAAATTGATTTAAAATTTAAAATTAAAAATTTAAAATTTCCTGCTGTTCCTATTGGCTCAACCAGTCCTGTCACCATATCACCGATAGCCACTCCTATTTTCTTTCTTCCATAATCAATCCCCAAGATTTTCATCGATCTAAATTCTAGCAAGTCTGGCCCTGACAATCAATCTCCTTAGATAAGTTCCCGGCGGCACACAGGTAATTAAAGTCAAATAAGAATCATCATAACGCTGGGCCAAAATTGAAATGTCTGTCGGAGAGACTTCAATCATCTGCTCGACCACATATTTATACCTTACTTGATTAAAATCAATCAGAACTTCATCCTTTGGTCGCAAGGTCGGCAAAGTAGAAAAAATAGTCATATAGTTTTTGGGGTTAAAAAATTGCGGTAAAACAGAATGACCAAAAATTACTGTGTTTCCAAACCTGCCGGGGGCAGCTGTTCCCGGATACTGGATTAGATTATGATTTAAATCATTGCCAACTGCCACACGAGCTTTTTCTATCCCTAATTTGGGAATCGAGAGTGTATAAAATTTTGTCTGGCTATCATCGAAAATAACCTCTTTTTCCGCTGACCAATCACTAGTCTGGGTTAAATCAGGTAGGACAATTTGTGTCCCCGAGGCAGCTGCCTCCTCTCCTGCTACCTCCCCAAAAGATTGGGCAATTGCCGCTTCCGTGTTGGGACTGACAAAAGAAGAGGAAAACCGTGGTGACAGCAAGAGTTGGTAGGTAATAATTGGATAGGCGGCATTTGCTAAAAAAAACAAGCCAACGACTATAAGAACAAAAGAAATTGCTCGGCGATTAAACTGCCAGTTTGGTTTTTTCGGGTTGATTGTTCTTTGTCTTTTAACGTATCGATAGAGCGCCATTTTAAATCGCTTCCTCTCTCAAAGTAATATTCTGTTTACTAAGAGGAAAAAAATGTAAGAAAGAAAAAAATTTCGGTTGAAAAGAGATTTCTATGCCGACCACTTGGGGCAATGTTTTCAAATAGGCCTCGCCTTGGGAAAATTTCTTAGCGTAAAGATGGTCAACCACTTTATCACTTTCAATCTCAGGCAAAAATGAGGCAATAACTTTGGCAGAATAAATTCCTTTTGTTTTCTCTTTAAGAACAAAATTCTTTTCCTCTTTAACTGGTTGCGGCTGATAACCCGCTGGTACCAGCGACGACAGTTCCTTTTTGATTAATTGGTCAAAATCTTCCTGACGAAAGCAAAGAGCAGTAAAAGAATACTTTCCTTCAAGAGAAAGAGCGCTTCTTTCATCACCAATCTCTCCATCAAAGTGTCCTGTCTTATCCACCTGTCGCAAGGAGTCTGTCAGCAAATACTCATTTGTCCCAACTTTAGTTTTAATTTCAGCCATTGCCTGAGCTTCCATTTCCTGGCTTAGTTGTTCCTGCAAATTTAAGCGATCTTCTTTAGAGACAGCCTGAATTTCCCGACTGCTACCGCCAGTAAACTCAGTTGGGTTTTCTACCACAAAAGAAGAGGAGGAAAGTGAGCTTAATGTCAAACTGGATTTAGCTGGCAGATTATATTGCGTTCCAATTTCCTCTGCCTCAATTGGGGCTTTCTGTTCCCCCCATTTATCCACCAGCGGCCGGGCATTCAGATCAGTTGTTCTTGCAGGCACAGTCACCTCTTGAGTAAGAATAAACTTTAACCCTCCAGGCCCCACAAGGACGCTGCCTTTAGCCAAAGTTTTAGGTTTATCAGTGCCGTTATAAATCACAATTTCGCCAGTCGCTTTGTCGCCAACAACTTTCTTTCCGGTCACTTCCGCTGACTTTTTACCGGTAACAGTAACTGTTATTTCTTTCCCTGGCAAAACCATCTTCTCGCTGTCCACACTGCCAGCTTCAGACGAAACCGTAAAATCAAATTCCTTTTCAATTTTTTGGGCTTGTACCAAGAGTTTCACTTCAGAGCGCGATACTTTTAGAAAGAAAACTATTAAAACAGCCAAAACCATCAAAACTACTCCGGCTGTTGCGAGAACACGATGGGAGAGAAAAGCCCAAAGGATTTTTAAAAACTCCAGTAAATTTCTGGCGCCAGATCCCAGTTGCAAACGCAACTTGCTCCCCAAACCACTCAAAAAAAACTGGGTCTTCCTTCTCAAAACGCGTGGTTGCTCTGTAAAAGCGGCTGTTTCTTCCTCTTTTTCCTCTTCAAGGGAGATCGGTGAGCTTGGAGTTTGCAAATTCGCGGAAAAAGATGGCAAAGTAGTTTTAAGAACGTCTTCTCCTTTGATAAAACCAAAATTTCTGCTTGTCAAAGAAGCAGTTATTTCTTCTTGTGGTTCTTGGGTTAATTCATCTGCCTCTGGAGGAGGTTGACTTTCCAAAACTGTTGAAGGCAATTGATCTTTCTTTGCTTCCTTAAGTTCTCGACTGCCGGAAAGAATAACAGCAGACATCATAAAATTTTCTTCAGCCACTTCCACTTTAGGAAACTGTAAAAAATTCAATTTTTTTTCCGGATCCGGGCTAACCCAAGGATAAGAAAGTAGAGCCTGCTTTTCCTCTTCAAGAGAGCCAACACCCAAAAGTAAAATTCTCGCTGGCAGCGGACCTTCAAAATTAAAACGCAAAAGCCCTTCCTCTAAATCTAAAGCCAAACTGTTGCTCCGACCAACAATCTTGCTTCCCAAAAATTTTCCTTGAATAATCAGTGAAACAGTAATCTCGCTTTCCTCAATATTAACCAAAACAAGGTTAAGGTTTTCTCCTTCCTCTTTTTTTAGAAGATGAGCAATCGCCTCTTGAGTAACGACAAAGCCCAAAGATTTAAGCAAAAGTTTTTTGCAGACAAACTGCAAAACTTCGATTTTGCTTTTTTTGACACCAGCGCCTTCCACCCAAAAATCAGGTAATCCTAAAATAACTTTTGTTGGCTGCTGGCCGGAAACTGCCGGCAAATTAGCCACAGCTGAAGCAATCGATGAATCAGCAGCCACTACTAATTCTTCGGCGTTTTCTCCTCCCCAATTTTCCCAAGAACCAAAAGCTAAAACCTTTCCCTCATTATCAACAAAATGCCAGACTGCTGCCTGAACCTTTTTGTCGTCAACTACCAAACCCAAAAAATAATCCTCTGTTTCCAGACCGTCTTTTTCTTTCAGCTTTATTTTTTGTAAAAAATCGTTTATGGGCAGCATTGTCAAAAATTTCTAATTAACCTAATTTCTAATTACTTTAAATAAATTCCAAATCCCAATTTACAAATTTTTTAGTCATTGATTCATTGGACATTATTTAGGTTAATCAGGTCAATTAGAATAATTAGGTCAATTTTATATAAATACGCCTTTTTCCTGCTCCACAGGATTCTTCTTTAATTATTTTAATCTTTCCAATTTCCCCTGTCGAGGAAACATGTGGACCGCCGCAAACTTCTTTAGAATAGTCGCCGAGAGAGTAAACTTTTACTACCTCGCCATACTTCTGTTCAAAAAAAGCCAGAGCTCCTTCATTTTTCGCTTGCTCTAAAGTCATTGTCTTTACTGTCACTGGCAAATTCTCCACAATCTTTTGATTAACAATGCTTTCCACTTGCTCCAGTTGCTCCTGAGTCAACTTGTTCGGATAAGTAAAATCAAACCTTAATCTTTCAGCGGTAATATTACTGCCAACCTGATGAACGCCATCGCCTAAAACTTCGCGCAAGGCCTGATGTAATAGGTGAGTGGTTGTATGATATTTAGTAGCGATCTTTGAATGATCGGCCAAACCGCCCGCAAATTTCTTTTCTGCTCCAACACGAGATTTTTGTTGATGTTCTTTAAATGCTTTTTTAAATTCTTCTTCAACCAGCGTAAGTCCTTTTTCTTTTGCCATTTCCATTGTCAACTCCAATGGAAAACCATAAGTTTCATAAAGAAAGAAGGCTCCTTCTCCTGAAATTTTTCCTTCTATTCCCTGTTCTTGCACCAACTTCTCAAATTCTCTTATTCCCCGGCTTAAAGTTTTGGAAAATCTTTCCTCTTCCTTCTTTAATTCTTCCTCGATTTTTTCTTTATGAGTTACCACCTCGGGATAAACCTCTCCCATTACTTTTATAACTTCCTCTGCCACTTCAGCCGCAAAACGCTTTTCTACTCCCAATGTTTTTCCAAACCTTACTGCCCTTCTAATTAACCTTCGCAGTACATAACCCTGTTCCACATTCGCAGGAACTATCCCTTCGGCAAGGACAAAAACTGCTGCCCGTAGATGATCAGCAATAACTCGCATCGGTTTTTGGTTTTCTTCATCCTTGTAACTTTTTCCGGAAATTCCTTCGATCTTTTGAATTATTGGCCAAAAAAGTTCTGTCCGATAGTCATCATCTAACCCGTTTAGGACTGCCAAGGTTCTTTCCACTCCCATCCCGGTATCAATATTTCTTTGTTTCAAAGGTACAAATCTGTATTCATCTTCCGTCTTCTGTCCTCCGTCTTCTGTCCTCCGTTTCTCATACTCCATAAAAACATCGTTCCAAATCTCAATATATTTGCCGCAAGAGCACCCTGGTCGGCAATCGCTGCCACATTTGGGTTTACCAGTATCATAAAACATTTCCGTATCCGGGCCGCAAGGACCGGTTTTTCCAGCCGGCCCCCACCAATTATCTTCTTTTCCCAAAAAATAAATTCTTGATCGAGGAATACCTACTTTCTGCCAAAGAAGGGCAGTTTCTTCATCTTTCGGTACATCCTTATCGCCGGCAAAACAAGTAACTGAAATCTTTTCCGCAGGAATTTCTAAAACTTTAGTCAAAAATTCAAAGCTCCAAGCAATCATTTCCTCTTTCCAATAATCGCCGAGTGACCAATTGCCAAGCATTTCAAAAAAAGTGTGATGATAAGTGTCGCCCACAGATTCAATATCCCCGGTCCGCAAACATTTTTGCACACTGCATAATCTTTTTCCCAAAGGATGTGGCTCCCCTAAAAGATAAGGCACCAAGGGATGCATACCCGCAGAAATAAAAAGAGTGGTCGGATCGTTTTCGGGAATCAAAGAAGCAGAGGGAATTTCCCTATGCCCCTTTTGTACAAAAAAATCAATAAATTTTTTCCGTAATTCGTCAGCTGTCATTTTATCATCATTCTGTAGGGGCGGACCAATGTGTCCGCCCGACATCGGGTTATATTTGCAGTATAAACGAAATCAGCCACAAGCGCAAACCAAACTTATAATTAAAACATGGAATTACCCCAACGAAAATCAATCAGATTATCAGGATATGATTATTCGCAGGCAGGATTTTATTTTATTACCATTTGTACCCAGGATCGAAGATGTTTACTTGGTTCTATTGTAGGGGCGGACCAATGTGTCCGCCCGATACAGGACTTGGAGGAAGGGATAGAAACAACCCTGCCAGTCTTAAAAAAGGAGCTCACTTTTTTACCAACGGCCTACCTTTGGAGAGAAAGAACTTTCTGGCCTGACGATGAGCTTGAATCTCTGCGTTGTCAGCAGTTTTAACAATATTGGCAATTGCTTCATTGGCTTCCTGTTGCACTCTCTCGACTGCATCTTGAGCGACTGCTGGAATTTCTGCAATCATCTCTTGAGCTTCTTCTTTTGTTTCCTCAAGCTCGCCCACAAATTTCTTCTCAACTTTTTCCAGCTTTTTTCCTTTTTCTTCAACCTCGTCCTTAAAATCATCCCAATGTTCCAATAAAATTTTTCCTTTCTCCAATAAACTCTTCTTTAATTGACTTTTATCCTCAGTCGCTAAATAAGTAACCACCGCCCCAACAATCCCACCAAAAATCATTCCCAACCAAAATCCACTGTTTAGGCCTTTGTCTTTATCGTCAGTTTCGGTAGTTCGCAAAAGAGGCTCATCCATTTTTTTCTCCTTTTCGTTTCTCAAACAAAGTGCTGACAACTTCCATTCCGCTTTTAAGACCCATTAGAAAACTAGACATACCCGAGATAGGCTTGGCAATCGAAGAAGAAATTAGATGACTATCTTCTAAAATCTGATTGAAAGTTTTGACTGATTTTCTAAACTCCCGGAGAATATGAATAACTTCAATCCCGGCAATAGTTAAAACAGTAGCAATCGTCGTTACGACTAAAGAGAGAAGAATTTGATTCAAATAAGGAATTGTCATTGGGCAGTTTGTAAAATTGACAAAAATATTTTAAGTCTTCTTAAAGTTTAAGGATTTCCAATCTTCTTGTCAATCACTAATCTCCCACAATTACCTTGCGGTTTATAATTGTCTTTTTTCCTTGACGATTAGTGGCTTCTATTGTTACCACGTTTTCACCACGCGGTAAAACAATTTCTTCCTTAAATTGTCCTTTCTCAGAAAGAGAAATCAATGTCCCGTCAATTTTGACCGTGGCATCTTTGTCGGTCTTGCCGGCAACTGCTACCTTTGCCGAAAAAACCTGACCTTCCTGAGGAGAAAAAACCTCCAGCGGTGGCGGAGAAATAAACTTCAAATATTGTCGGCAAAAGAAAAAAGCAAATCCACCCACAATAACAAAAATCGTTAAGATAAAGGTGCTTTTAGGTGTCCAGTAAAAGTTTTTTTTATCCAAAGGCTCCGCTATTCCCCGAGGAACAATTTGTCCTCTTTCGTTCTCCCAAAAATCCCGACGGAAAACAGCCAAAACATTTGCCGGAGACAAACCTACAGCCAAGGCATAATTGCGAATAAAACCTTTAACCGTCGCACTTCCGGGAATTTGCGAAAAATTGTTCTTCTCAATTGCCTCCAAATATTTTACCCGGATTTTTGTTTCCTTCTCAATTTCTTCTAGGCTGAAACCCAAACTCTTCCTTTTTTCTGACAAAATTTCACCAACTGTCCGCATATTTTTTTGAAAAAATCTATCATCTATTCTCTATTTCCTGCTGCTGTCCTTAACTATCTACTGCCCCTCTTGATTAGAAGATAAAAATTCATCGATGTTTTCAACCAAAATTTCCCTTGGTTTTGCTCCTTCTCCCGGACCAACAATGCCCGCTTCCTGCAACTGATCTAAAATTCTTGCCGCTCTAGCATAACCGATTGAGAATCTTCTCTGGAGCAATGACGCCGAAGCTCTCTTGTCTTGACAAACCATTCTTGCAGCTTCTACAAAGAGGGGATCTCTCCCTTCGCCTCCCGCACTTGGGCCGGCTAATTCTCTTTCCCCAGCTTCAGTTACCTCTTCGGTATAAACTGGTCGCACGCCAGTTCTGTTCAAAAACTCCAGAAGATTTTTAATTTCATTATCAGAAACGAAAGCTCCTTGAATTCTAGTGGGTTTGGCTTGATCGGGAGGAATATAAAGCATATCTCCCCGACCAAGAAGTTTTTCCGCACCCGGTGTATCCAAAATCACCCGCGAATCAACCATAGAAGAAACTGCAAAAGAGATTCTACAGGGAATATTAGCTTTAATAAGACCAGTCAAAACATCAACGGACGGCCTTTGAGTAGCAATTACCAAATGAATCCCGGTTGCCCTAGCCATTTGGGCAATTCGACAAATAGCATCCTCGACCCTGGCCGGAGCAAAAAGAATAATATCCGCTAACTCGTCAATAACAATAACTATATAGGGCAAGGTTTGGAACCCGGACATTTCGTTATAAGCCTCAATGTTTCTCGCGCCCACTTGGGCAAACATTTTATAGCGCCGGTCCATTTCCCCAGTTGCCCACTCCAAGGCATGAACAATTTTTTCCTTTTCCACAACTACTGGAGTAAACAAATGAGGAACTCCAACATACTGATTAAACTCAACTCGCTTGGGATCTATCAAAATTAATTTTACTTCTGAAGGGGTAGTTCGGAACAAAAAAGAAGCAATCCAAGAATTGAGAAGCACTGATTTTCCGCTCCCCGTCTGACCGGCGATCAAAACATGAGGCATTTTGGCAATATTACCTACTACTGGCTTGCCGGAAACATCCAAACCCAAAGGAACCAGAAGTTTGTTTTTGCGATCCTTCATTGCTTCACTGGCCAAAATTTGTCTGAGAGTTACAATTTCCAGGGAGCGATTTGGTAATTCCAATCCTACCAAGGACCGACCGGGGATAGGGGCTTCAACTCTAATTTGACCTGTCGGCGCTGCCAATGCCAAAGCCAAATCGTTGGTAAGCGCTGTAATCTTGGAAAGCTTGGTCCCTAAAGCCACTTCAATCGCATATTGGGTTACTGCTGGCCCGTCATTAACTTCCACCACGTGAGCAGAAATTCCAAAAGAGTTAAGGGTCCTCTCAATTGTGGCCGCATTTTCCTTAACATCACCGCGGTCAGCTTTGCCTCCAGTAGTTTCCGACAGAAGAGAAAGCGGGGGATAATTCCAGACAGTCGTCTGTGCACCAGGAATACTGGTAACCGAAGGGAATTCTTCAGTCTCCTTTTCTCCACTAGCTTCTCTTCCTTCTTTTCTTAGGGTTTCTGCTTTAGTTGACAGATGAAGAAGATCAGGTCTATTTTGAACAAACACTGGTGGCTTTTTCTCCTTGGGAGCAATAATTTTCTTGCCAGAAGAAAAAAATTTGCTGATAAAGAGGATTACCTGATCCAGCGAGGTATTGAAAAAAACAACAAATCCGACTAAAGTTCCCATACTTAAAACAAGATAAACACCCAAAGGGGTAATCAAATAAGCGAGCTGGTCAAAAATTATTTTGCCTACTAAACCCGCCTTAGTCAAAACCATCAGGGAGGAAGCCATCAGAGTACCGCCAAGCAAAACACTGGCATGATTCCAAGGAACGTTAAATTTCGTCAGCATCAAACCGGAAAGAAGGAGAAAAAAAACCAAAAAAATTACTCCCCAGCCAAAGATTCTCAACAAAAGAAGATTTAATTGATAAAGGATAACCCCTTGCCGGGTAAAAGACAAAATTATCAGAAAAGCCAAACAAAATAAAAAGATATAGATAATAGAAAAAAGAGCGTCTTTTTTAAGACGAAGTCTAAAGCGCCTTTTTAACCATCCTTTTCTTCTGGACATAAGATAATTATATTCCTAATTCACTAAACTTTACAACCTAAAACAAGGGGAAATTTAGGTATTTAAGCTTAACATTTGTTATATGACAAAAAGATAATATCGTCAGTAGAAAATAATTGAATAATAACTGGTAGTTGGTGCAGAGGAAGATTTTTTGATTTCGGCTGAATTAATATGACGCAAAATTCCCATTTTGGTTTTTTTTAGTTTTTCCATTACCATTAAGAGAGTAACAATCGAAGAGGGAGAATCTAAATTCTTACTATCAAAACTTAATATTTTTTCGTAGTTAAATTTTTTCATTTCTTGCAAAGTAAGAGTATCCATTTTTTGAGCTTCGCTGGAATTTAAATAATGAGAAAAATCCACCGAGGCCAAGATAACAGTATTGTCATCAACTTTCGTCGCTAAATACTTTGCCAAAGCTTCCAAGTTTTCCAAAGGACAATTTTTCTTAAAAATAATAGGAACAACTTTTGTCTCAGGAAGATAAGTATAAAGGTGAATCATATTGTTGCCAATTGAATGTTCCTGCTCAAAAATCTCATTGTTAACTTTAACAAAATAATTTTTTAAAAGATCGTTGACAAACTCAGGATCGTTTCTTATCACTCCAAAGCCTTTTACCTGCCAATCCTGGTCATAAACAGCAATTTGGCTTTCTCCTTTTTCATAATGATTAGGCCCTAATAAAATAATTAATTTTGGCTTTTGTAAGACAAGTTTTCTTATAAGTTCAATATTCATAAACCCAACAGAAAAATCATGAGGAACAATACCGCCAAAAATCTTTTTTTCTGGCGGGGGTAATGATTGGCTTGGGGATAACCTGCTTTTAATCAAAAACAAGCCGGCGCCCAACAATAAAATTGTTGCTAAAATTATCCCTAAAAACTTCCTCATCTTCTTAAACAGAAGGGGAAATAGGTGGAGGTAAAACAGAATCATTAGCAGGCGGTTTTTTGTTTTTTCTTTTTATAAAAAATCTCCAACCAATAATAAAGGCTAAACAAGACAGAATTATTCCTAGCTGATATCCCGCTTTAGCAGGCGGGGTTGAGGGTTTCGAAACAACAGGAATTACTTTTTTGGAACCTTCCACGACTACTGTTCCAGCGCTACTCCTTCCCCAAATTTCTGGAGAATACATCAAAGATGCTTCCGCAGGAGGCACCAGAAATTTACCCTGAGTAACTGCTCTGGCGCGATAAAAACAGATATTTTCCCCTTCTTTTAGTCTATAAAAAGAAAGAACAACTCCATTTTGAGTTATTGTAGACACATAACAATTAAGGTCAGAACTTGCTCGGGAAAATTGCTCGTTTTTGAAAGCCTCATTTATTGGCACTAGACCAGAAGGAAGTTCGTCGGTTAAAACTGCAAATTTTTCTTCTGTTCTTAAACCAGAGACAGTCAATTTAACCAGAACTTCATCACCAACTCCAATCGTCTGGTAAAGATTTTGATCTTCGTCAAAGTATTCACGCTTAACTGTCAAACCATGACTTTCAGCTTGTGCATTTTTATCCGTGTGCCACTCCTCTACAATTAAAGTTGAATAAATCTGCCCGTCTCCTTGTTTATTAATAACAATTCGAGAGCCAGAATCTTTAATTCGAGAAGAAGGAATAGATAACTGCCCGACTACGGCTTTAGTATCACTAACTTTACCTGACTTTAAAACTTCTCCATCGAGAGTAACTGTAAAGAAATAATTAGGTACATTCTCTTTCTCTGAGGTGGCGTAAGCAGAAATTGCTTCAATTGCCTGGGCAGTGCCAAAGGTATTCCCCCAGTAGTCATAACGGCGATTCTGGATTAAAAAGCGAACCGCTTTGCCAATAAGAGCGCGATCAGCTCCGCCCATAATCATCGCCCTTATCGCCAGCGCAGTTGAAGCGTCGATTGATCCAAAATTTTCTTGGCTACCTTTTTCGAAATAAATTTTATCTCCTTGAGACTTAGCTAAAGAAATTAATTGATTTAAACCATTTGAGTTTGGATCTTTGTCACCAGATTTAATTTTCGCTATCACGGCAAAGGATAAAATATCGGGTGTCAATTTAGGATCTCTTAGGTTTAAGAGAATTCCCTTTTGGTTAACATTGTCGAAAAAACTTAAACCATAAGCTTGGGCAATTTTTTCCTCTCGATTTGCTGAATCATAATTTCTTGTTTCAAGATAGTATCGCGCCTTGGATAATGTTTGCTGGTCATCATAGCCCAAACGTTTTGCTCGACTTAAATATTCCACTACGTAAGCTGTAACAAAAATACTACTATCTTTAGTCGACCACCAACCCCAACTGCCATCAGGTCCTTGTAATTTAGCAAGTCGTTTTATAGAAGCCTTAATAATTTTGTCTAAATCCTGATCCCCTAGATAATCTTTAAAAAGACCAAGATTTTCTTTCACTACTACCGCAGGAACAAAAGCGCTCGTTGTTTGCTCAACACAACCATAAGGATAGTAAAGTAAATATTTTATCGAAGAAAGTAGCGAACCATGTAAATTGGAAGAAAGATAAAGATCAATTTTACTTTTGCTTTTATCTACATCATTAGATAATTTAATTTCATATTCCTTATTTCCTTCTCCGGTAGCGCCAATTTTTTGTTTATAACCAAAAGGGATAACTGGAATTTCTGAGGTAACTTTATCACTGTTTTCTTGATTTTCTTTAGAGACAGCGGAAAAGAATAATTTTGCTTTTCCGTTTTCTTTTTGCGGTTCAATCTGCCAAGATATTTGTTTAGTTTCTTTCGATTTGATCAAAACATTTGTTACTTGCGGCTCCTTGACAATCCCAGAATCAAAATCTAATCTTACAGCAAAGTTCTGGTCAGCCTCGGTAAAATTCTGTACTAAGGCGGAAACAGAAAGCTGGTCTCCAATTCTGAGAATATTGGGCAAAATTGGTCTAACGATAATTTTTTTAGAAACAACTATTTCCTTTGTTGATTGGCCAACTTTTGTTTCGTTTGAAGCAGCAATTCCGGCAATAACCCAAGTAGTTAAATTGTCAGGAAGTCTAAAGGTAAGTCTGGCCTTACCCTCGTTGTCGGTCTGAACAGCGGGATTCCAATAAGCAGTATCTTTAAAAATAGTTCTGCTTCCACCACCTTTTTGATTATGAACGAAAATCTCTTCGGCAAAAAAAGTATGATATTTTTCAACTTCCAAATTGTAAACTGTAAATTTTCCCCTTATCCATTCAAGAGAACTAACTTCTACTATTTGACCATCTTTGTCCAAGAGTTTATCGCCAACTTGGAGACTACCGGCTTGCTTCCATCCACTATCTACCCAAAGAAAATGATTCTCGGTAACCTTTAACTTGCCATTAATAATTAAATAGCCGGTTGCTTCTGCCTTGTGAATCCCTTGGACCTTTGCTTTAACGAATTGAGAACTCTTTTCGCTTTCTTTGGTTAAAATATATTCGCCCACTTTAATCTCAGAAATCGGCTTTTGTTTACCGTCAGCCAAAAGAATCTTTGTCTCGCCGGAAAAGCATCCTCCTGCCTCGGCATTGGGAACTATTATTCCTTGTAGAGAATGAGCCTCTTGGGTATCGTCCCATCTTTCTTTCCAAAAGGTTTCAAAAATTTTTCCTGGTTTTTGATCAACTAATTCAAAGAGGGCTTTGTCTACTGCCCAAACGGCTACCTCCGAAGGAACAGGATTACCAGCAGTATCTTTGGTCTGAACATCCAAAACTACAGTGTCGGCGGGACCATAAATTTCTCTATTGGGAATTAAATTAACAACAATCTTTTTGCTTTCAGTCGAAATAGAAACATTGGTAGAACTGCCATCTAGGGTAAAATCAGAAAAGGAAGAAACTCTGGCATAAATATTAGGTAAATCAGTGGCTAACAAGGGAACCTGAACCAAAGCGCTTTTACCATTTAAAGAAACAATTTGGAAACGGTCCATTCTCCCGCGTTCCAAAGACAAAAAAACATCCCGATCGGGAATTTCGGAATGAATTGCCAAAATGGCTGTCTCTCCGGGTTTATATTTTGTTTTATCACTTTTAACCGTCAGTTGGTTTTGGTATTGATCATAGTTATAAGAGTAATCCTTATCGGAAACCCAGGTGTAAAAATCTTTTTTGACAATATTGCCTTGATTATCAGTCGCCTCTACCGTAAAGACATAAGAACCGTCCTTTATGGGCAAAAATTTGATAGTCGCCTCTCCGTTGTTGTCAGTAACTAAGTTCATTTCTGAAAAATCTTCTTTCTCTTTCTCGTAAGTGGGATACTTTTCCTCTTTGCTCCATTTAGGAACCCAATTTTCTCGATGAATCTTGACTTTTAGAGGGATTTGAGAAATTTTTCCATTAAAATGAGGTTTAAGAATTAAGGGAATTGCAATTTCTTTGTTTACTTGGTTACCAAAACCATAGTCTTTGCGAAAAATATCAAATTCGCCAGCATAAACCAAGACATTTTTTCTGGCAAAAGCCGGGTTGCCAGAACCATCATCATATTGCGCCTCAATGGTAAAAATTTTGTTCTTTCCATCACTTTCTTTACTTTCAGCTTTTAAGTTAATATTGGCTTCACCCTTTTCATCAAAAGTAGCAACTTCCTCACTAAGCATTTTGTTGCCATAACTCCACCAATAATAATCTTCGTCGCCAAGGAAACTATAATCGCTAAAATATTCATAACTAGCGAAGTCGGCCGTTGAAATAGAATATTTTACTTGTCCACTTAAGGGTTGGCCGGAAAAATAATTGCCTTTGACGGTAAACTTCAACTCATTTTTGGCAATAATTTCTTTTTGAGAGGTTTCAATATTGATAGTATATTCTGGTTTACGATAGTACTGAACTTGAAAAGAGACACAATTACTACCAAAGTCCAGCCAATTCCGATTAGAGTTGTCTTTACCAGTATCAATTTTAAGCTGATAATCACCGGGAGTGGCATCTTGGGGAATTTTATATTCTCCGTAAACTGAGCCAGTATTAGTAATAGCTTGGGTGGTTTCATAAACAACATTATTTTTTTCATCCCAATCACGGTAGATTTTTATTTTAGCGGTCCCTTGAGGAAGGGCATATCTGGCGTCATCATCGTCTCTAATTATTGCCTTAAAATAGACAGTATCTCCAGGTTGATAAACAGGTCTGTCAGTAAAGACAAAGTATCTCGAAGCAATTTCTTTTGCTATAAAACTGCGGTAGTTATAACTATCCAGATAGCGAAGGTTTATAGGAATAAGGGCTTGTTTGTTTTCAAACTCTGCGATTGCGATGTCGATATTAGGGTTTAAAACTAAACTGGCGATACCGTCGCCGTCGAAAGTTGTTTCCTCCAAAATTGTTGGTTTTTCTAACAAGTTGTAAGCCTTAATCCGACCACCACCGACTTTTCTTTTTGTTTGAAAACTTTGTGCCCAAAAAACTAGTCGATTATCTCCCTCCTTTGCCAAAACACCAAAGTCAGAACGAACAACAAAAGAGTACTCTTCACCTTTGGCCGTTTTAATTTGCAAAAACCAAATGCCATTTTCTTCAAGAGGAAGAGCAATTTTGACAGTGTTGTCATAACCACCTGTACCTATATTTTGCTTTATAGTTGTAATTAAATTATACTTTTCTATCTGCGGCCTTTTTTTGAGTTGCACATTGTCCTTATCGTGAGTTAAATAATCCAAAAGAGCTTGTTGATCACCGCGGTAGACGGAGATTTCCGCTTCTCCAGAGTAGGAATAACTGGCAAGATAAACAGCAGGTTCATCAGTAGAAGCAAGAGGGATTACTCCGCCAGAACCATAGCCTTCTCCGCCAGAAACAAAAATAGTGGGGGCTTCGTAATTTCTTTTATTACTTCCTAAAATAGTTTTTTCTTTCTCTTGGGTAACGGACAACAAAGGAGTTTTAATTTGGTTTTTCTTATCTGCCTGGTTGGAAAAGAAAGTAAAAAAGGAAGTTAAAAAAATAAGAAACAAGGAAAGAAGTAATAGAAAATTATTTGCTGATTTATGATCTGAACTCATCAAGTTAATTGTAGCACAAACTATTTGTCGCAAAAAGAAATTCTATCAAGGTCAGCAATCGTCTTCGGCAATTTCTTTCGCAAGCATCTTCTAAGGTTTCCCCAAATTCCAATTTCCCACCAATATAGAAATAATATTTATCTTCATTGTTCCAAGAAAGCAGAATTTTTCCGTTTTTGATAATGACTAACCTTACCCTGACTTTGATTTTTTTCTCATTCATTTTTTTGGGAGTAAATTAGCATAATTCTACTGAGGGTTAGAGCTCTTTCTGCTGCTTGCAACCGATTTTTTTTAAAATCACTAATTTTGTCGATCTCCTCCCAAATATTGGGGAAACACCCAATTTTGGGATTTAGCGTTGAGTAAGTTTTCCTGCAAAAAACTAAAAATCTTTCTACTAAAGAATCGTTTCGGTGGTAAATCCAGTAGGAGACTCTTAATAAATCAGTAGAAAAATTGGCCAAAAGATTATTCATAATTAAACTTCTCTTTCACAATTTTAATGAATTTCTCTCTGGCTTGGGGATCTAAAATTTCCTGACTATTATTCTCACCTGGTTTCAAGTTGATTAAAGCAAAAGTTTCCACCTGGTTGGTTAAAAGATTAACTCCGCCACCCCAGAGATCTGACTTTTTACTGCCTTCCAAAATTAATAGCTTTTCACCGTCAGTATGCCACTGCCCGCCAATAGCCATTCTTCCGCTGGCGATATCCACTGTTATTTTAACGTAGTCTTCGTAATCTTGTCTTGCCAGCCTAAGATCAGATGAAGTAACTTTGTCTTCAACTAAAACAACTCCCATTAAAGTTCGCTTCTGAAAATTGTAAAAATTTTTAGTCTTCTTTTTTTAATTTTTTTATAATCTCTTCTATTGCAAGAAGTTGGCTTTCTTTTTTATCTCTTTCTTTATATTCCACTTGGTCCCCAGTTTGCCCAGAGCTTTGTTTAAGAGTCTTCCCGCTAACTACTAATCTCACGGGAAGACCGATCAAATCAGCGTCGGCAAATTTTTCACCAGCAGAAACATTTTCCCGGTCATCATAAAGCACTTCAATACCAGCTGCTAACAATTTACTATAAATCTCGTCGGCTTTTGGCCTAACAGCTGACTCCTCATTGCCAATGATAACCAATTGGACCTGATAAGGAGCAACGCTCTTCGGCCAAATAATACCTTTTTCGTCATGGTGTTTTTCCACAATTATCCCCATTGCCCGCTCAACACCAATGCCATAAGCTCCCATTTGCAAAAATTTTTGACTGCCGTCTTTGTCGGTAAAAGTGGCCTCCATCGCTTTGGAATAAAAATCGTCGTATTTGAAAACATGACCAAATTCAATACCGCGAAGCTCTTTAAGTTTTCCCTTTTGACATTTGGCGCAAAGATAACCTTCCTTGGCTTCAGCAATGTCTGCTAAAACTTCGCAAGTAAAATCTCGACCATAATTCACATTAATAGAGTCGGTAGTTTTTTCTTTTTGGCCGCCAATAAAGTTTTTCACTGTGGTTAGAGAAAGATCGCCAATATAGCGCGCAGGATGTCCCCAACAATGCACCCAACCCGGACGACTGCCCATTTTTTCAATATCCTCATCAGTGGCTGGAGTCAAAATTCCTTCTCCTGCCACTTTGGTTAATTTTGCCTCACTCACCTCTAAATCTCCCCGAATAACAGCAATAATCATTTTACCTTTGGCAGTCTTGTAAACAACATTTTTCAAAAATCGGTTTTTGGGAAGACCATAATGTTTGACATTGTCTTCCATACTCATTACCCATTCAGGCTGATCAATAATTTGGAAAGGCTTTTCTTCTTCTTCCGGGTTAACTGGATCACGAACAAATTCCGCCTTTTCTTTATTAGCTTTATAACCGCACTCGCAAGTTAAGATAGTATCTTCTCCAAATTCGCAAGGAACAATAAACTCATGACAAAAATCTCCTCCTAAAGCGCCGCTATCCGCCTCGACAGGAATCACTTCAATCTGCAACCTTTTAGCAATTTTTTCATAAGCATGAAAGTGATCCCAATAACATTTAAGAGAACTTTCTTCGTCAGCAGCAAAAGAATAAGAGTCTTTCATTAAAAACTCTCTTAAACGAATCAAGCCACCCCGAGCTCGCAGTTCGTCCCTGAATTTTTGGGAAAATTGATAGATAATAAAGGGCAAATCTCGCCAGGAAGGTGAAAATTTTTTGACAAATTCTGTCATCACTGCTTCGGCAGTAGCGCCAATAGCAAACCAAGCTCCCCGACGATCTTCAACGCGCATGAGTCCCTCTCCAAAAGCCTCATCGCGGTGAGTAGCTTGCCAAAGTTCCAGGGGATGAAGCGTGGGAGATACTACCCGCTGGCCGCCAATAGCTTGCATCTCTTCATCAATAATTTTAATAATTTTTTCAAAAACTCGATAACCCAAAGGGGTTAAAAGGTAACGACCAGCAGACAAATCACGAATAAAGCCAGCTTTATAAAGAAGCTGATGGCTGGGCAAAGTTGCTTCTTTGGGTGCCTGCCTGACTGTTTTGCCAAAAAGTTGCGAATAGCGCATAAACAAATTCTAACATGTTTTTCTTCTGGGCACAATTTTTCTAGATAACACAAAAGGTTAGCCTAAGTTGTAAAATGTAAATATGGAGCAATATCAGAATCAGGGACTCACTTCCCAACAAGCATTGCAAAATCAACGTCGGTTTGGCTTAAACCAATTGGCCAAAAAAACCAAAAAAGGAATTTTCTGGCGTTTCTTGGAAAAGCTTCTCAATCCAATGATTATTATTCTTCTTCTTGCCGCTTTATTATCATTTTTGCTGGGACAAAAATCTGATTTTCTGGTTATCTCAATCATCATTGCGATCAGTCTGACTTTTGACGTCCTTCAGGAACACCGAGCAGAAAATGCTACCGAAAAATTAAAGCAAAAAATTGCTCTGACAACCGAGGTCTTGCGCGACGGAATAAAACAACAAATTCCTAATACAGACTTAACCATTGACGACATTATTTTTCTCAACGCCGGCGATATTGTTCCGGCAGACGCCCTGTTATTAGAAACTAATTCTTTGCTGGTTGATCAGTCCGCCTTAACCGGAGAATCTTATCCGAAATTCAAAAATGCCGGAACTGCAGACAACCTTGTTTTTATGGGAACAATTGTTGTCTCTGGTAATGCCATTGCCAAAGTTGTCCAAATCGGCCAACAAACCCAACTGGGGCAAATCTCCAAAAAATTAATCTCCAAAAAACCAGCGACTGAATTTGAAAAAGGTCTTAACAGTTTTGCCTTTCTTTTAGTTAAACTTACTTTTATTTTTGCTTTTCTTCTAACCTTTACCAACGTGTTAATGGTTCAACGCGAGTTTGTCAGTTCTCTTTTGTTTGTTTTGGCTTTAGCCATCGGCTTTGCTCCAGAACTTTTACCAATGGTGGTGACAATTAATTTGGCAAAAGGGGCATTAAGTCTTTCTAAAAAAGGGGTAATTGTCAAATTTCTGCCCTCAATTGAAAATTTTGGCAGTATGGATATTCTTTGTACTGATAAAACCGGCACTTTAACGGAAAACAGAACCTCTCTGGAAAGCTATCAAAACCTTGAAGGCCAACCTGATGAAAAAGTTTTTTTCTTTGGCTATCTCAATAGCTACTTCCACACAGGATTTAAAAATCCAATCGACGAGGCAATTTTGGCTCACCAAAAAATTTCCACCAGTGATTTTGAGAAAATTGGCGAAATCCCTTTTGATTTTTCCCGGAAAAGAAAATCAGTGATTCTCAAGCAAAAAAACAAAACTTATCTAATTTGCAAAGGAGCACCCGAGAGTGTCTTGGCCGTCTCCCAAAAGCTGGATCAAAAAACGGAGAAAAAAATAAAGACCAGTCTAGAGGCAATGGCCCGCGAAGGTTTTAGAACAATTGCCGTCTCTATTAAAGAAATCAGCAACGAGAAGCAAGAATTTAGTCTTGAAGATGAAAAAAATTTAAAACTCCTCGGGATTATGGCTTTTGTCGATCCTCCGAAAGCCGGAGCACAAGAAATTGTCAAATCTTTGAAAAATTCCGGCGTTGCCATCAAAATTCTTACTGGCGATAGTGAGCTCGTCACCGAGCACATTTGGAAACAATTAAGTCTACCCGAAGCTAAAATCATTCTCGCGTCCAAGCTTGAAAATTTAAACGAGGAAGAATTTTCCAAGGCAGTAGAAGAAAATGACATTTTTGCTAGACTTAACCCGACAATCAAAGAAAAAATCGTTACTACTCTTAAAAAAAATAAACACGTGGTCGGTTTTTTAGGAGATGGCATTAATGATGCCACCTCGCTCAAGGCCGCAGATATTGGCATTTCAGTTAATAACGCAGTTGACGTTGCCAAAGAAGCGGCTGATTTAATTCTGCTCCACAAAGATTTAAAAATTCTTCACACCGGCATTCTTGAAGGCAGGAGAATTTTTGCTAATATTCTGAAATATATTGTGATGGGCACCAGTTCTACTTTTGGCAATATGTTAAGTTTGGCTGTCAGTTCTTTATTTTTACCTTTTCTCCCCATGCTTCCTGTGCAAGTGCTATTAAACGACCTGCTTTATGACACTTCACAAACTCTAGTTGCCCAAGATAATGTTGATCAGGAACTGGTAGCAAAACCAAGGAAATGGGATGTTGGTTTTATCAAAAACTATATGTTGAGTTTCGGAGTGCTTAGCTCTTTATTTGATTTACTTACCTTTTGTTTGCTCTTTGTAATTTTTAAAGCCACTCCACCACTTTTCCGGACTGGTTGGTTTTTAGAATCAATTCTCACTCAAACCCTAATCATTTTTTCGATCAGAACCGTCAAGGTGCCTTTCTGGAAAAGCAGGCCAAGTCGAAGCTTTGCTTTCGGCTTGCTTGGTATTGTCGCTTTTGCCGTTCTACTTCCTCACAGTTTTCTGGCCAAGGACTTTCACTTTGTCAAACTACCAGTCTTGTTTTATCCAATCCTGTTACTAATCATCCTCTGCTATTTCCTAACCACAGAAATAGTAAAAGCTTTCTTTTACGCCAAACATCATTGACAGACCAAGAAAGTATATCGCCTGTCAGCAAAAAGGAAATGAATTTGCTTACGGGAATTTATCGATGCTCTTCAGCCTCCGCGGCCATGGCTTGGGCTTTGGTAGCATGAACAGTCCCTGCCGGATGATTTGGAGGGCTGTAAATAGTGTAAAGTTTGACTGGGGTTTCGGCGATGACGTTGTGCTGTGTGCCAGCAGGCACAACAATCGCGCTTCCGGGGCCAAAGGCAGCTTCCTCGCCATTCATAATTACTTTTCCTTCACCTTCCTCGATTCGGAAAAATTGATCAACAGTCGGATGAACTTCCATCCCGATATCTTCTCCTGCCTGAAGACTCATAACCACCAGTTGGGAATATTTACCCGTATATAAAACTTGACGGAAATTCGCATTTTCCTCAGTAATTTTTTCTATATTATCAACATAACCTACCATAATTTCCTCCTTTCAAGTTACTAAATATTAGTAATTAAATTATGCAGGTTTTCTTTTAATTTTTCAATACTTTCCCAATCATAAATAGAACAGTCCATAATTTTTTCTTTCTTTTTACTGACGAAACTTAAGCTTTTTTTAATCTCTTCAAGTTTTTCTTTTGAAACTAAATCTGATTTGGTAATTAAAATTATTTCCGGTCTTTTTAGGAGCTCCTCATCATATTCTCCTAACTCTTTCCTCACTGTTTTATAATCCTTAACAACCTCAGCTGACTCAGCGCTCAGGCAATGGACTAAAATTTTTGTCCTTTTTATGTGTTTCAAAAATTTAATCCCTAGTCCTTTTCCTTGATGCGCGCCTTCGATTAAACCGGGAAGATCGGCAATAATCAAACCATCTTTGGTGACTCCAAGGTTTGGTTCAAGAGTGGTGAAATTATAGGGAGCAACTTTGGCATGAGCTTTGGTCAGTTCATTAAGCAAGCTTGACTTGCCAACACTGGGCAAACCAATTAAACCTACATCAGCAATCAACCGCAATTCCAAAAAAAGTTGTCTTTCTTGCCCGGGCTCGCCTTTTTCATACTCCATTGGCGTTTGGTGAGTTGCAGATTTAAAATGCCAATTTCCCCTTCCTCCCTTACCACCTTTGGCAATTAAAATCCTTTGACCTTCTTCGTTTAACTCCCAAACTTCTTGAGTTTGTAAATCTTTGATAACTGTCCCCAAAGGCAAGCTAATTTCCAAATCTTTTCCAGAAGCGCCAGTCTTTCGATTAGGACCACCCGGCTGGCCGTTTGGCGCGAAAAATTCTTTTTTGAACCTAAATTGTCTTAAGGCAGCAAGATCGTCAACCCCCACAAAATAAACATTTCCTCCTGCTCCACCATCACCACCATCCGGACCGCCTTTAGGAACAAATTTTTCCCGATGGAAATGAACAATCCCATCTCCACCATCACCTGCTTTAATTTTTATCTGCGCCTCATCTACCAACATAAAGATATCTTACCATTTTTAGGGCAGTTTAGCGGCAAATTTTAAATCTTTTGGCTGAAAGTACAAATCAATGGTAGGAACAGGAACCAAATTAGCCACAAAAAAATTAAGTTCATCGCCAAAAATTTTATACCATTGCCAATCGGGAGAAAATTCTTTTAACAAAACATATCCTTCTTTTTTTAATCTTAACAAAAGGTCTTTTTTGGGGGAGACTTTTTGAAAAGAAGCTGTTTGGGGATTGGTAATAATGACTAAAGAAGGCAAAGAAGGCGAATTTTCAACAATTACTTGATAGTTATAAGTGGTTTGGGAAGGAATCTTGGCTTCCTTAAGCGAATATTCTTTTAAAACAATATCTGGCAGCATTTGATAGATGGGAATTGATTCAATCCCAAAGGTATTTCCTGGAGCAATATTTTTTAAAATCCAGACAGAAGAAACTTTCCGGGGATCAGGGGAAAATTTGATTTTCCACCAAGCAAGTGATTGGAAAAGTTGAATCGACATAAGAACAATTAAGAAAATAGTGGTAACTAGACCCTTTTCCCCAACCTTTTTGTCTGCCAAACAAATCAGCAGGACTAAAAAAGGGAGTAAAACCAAAGCGCGATTGGTCCAAAAAATTTTTAGGGGAAAAAGACTAAAAGCAAAAACTGCCAAAAAGGCGAGTGTTAGTTTTTCAATATTAGAGAAAGGCCGGGAAAAGAACAAAAGAAAAACCAAGGAAAACCAAGACAAGCCAGATAAGGAATAACCAAAAAGAGTAGGAATTTGAGAAAAAAGCAAAAAAAATCCCCAAGGCAGACCCAAAAGGTAATTACCAGTTGTTCGAGGAACTTCAATAAGATTAGAGGAAAAAAAGTTGCCGAAGTTCCCTCTCCCATAAAAAAGATAGGGCACGCCGAAAAGACAAAAGGTTAGGGAAAAAATACCCAAACCCTTAAGTAAGAAAGAAAAATCCTTCTTTTTGTTAAAATTACCCAGGAAGAAAAGATAAACTAGAAGTGGCAGTAAAGGCAGAGCGCTAATTTTGGTGGCAACAGCTAAAGCAGCAAAAAAACAGGACCAAAAATAATTTCGAGAAGTAAAGTTCTCAACAGTTAACAGAAAAGAATAAAAAGTCAGACAAAGCCAAAAAAGCAAGGCAATGTCATACTTAAAATAATTGCTTAAAGAAAGAAAAAGGGGATTAAAAACAAAAAGAAAGACTCCCAAAAAAGGATTTAATTTTAATTTCTGACAAATTTTGGCAAACAAAAAAATTGAAAGCAGACCAAAAAGCAAAGTATTAAACCGTAGTAGAAGAAATATTTTTCTAATTTCGGAAAGATGGATAAGCCCAGATTTGACCAAAAAGGGATTAACCACACCCAAAAGTGTCCAAAATCCAAGATAAAAACCAGAAAGCACAAATTGTAAAAAAGGACCGTAGGCGGCTCCTTCGACATTGGGGGTACCGTGTTGAAACACTGCCCGAACAGAATTTAACTGGTGCCATTCATCCATGTGGTAGGTATAAGGGTGGTCTTCTTCGGGAATCCCCCAACCAATAATTTTTATCAGTAAAAGACAGTAAACTATGGCAACAATCAAACAACCCCAAAAATTCCACCTCCGGGCAGTTATCGCTTCACTCTTTGGGATTTTTCCTTTTTTGGAAGTTAGCCAATGCCAGAAAACATTAAGTTTTTGCGGGTGTCTATTCCAAGGGCGTAAGCCTGTGTGTATTTTACGAACAACACAAAACATTTGTCTTTAACGCCGGCGGTGGTTTCTTCCCGGGCGGGAGTAGCGCAAATGATGATGTTCAAAACCGTTTCGGGCATCAGCAATATTCTGCGAACAAGGAGGATTATCTATTATCTTGGCAGACAGTTGTCTCTTTTGTCTTGCCCGAAGGGGCTTTTGGCTCTCATCAAGAAGACGATAAAAGATAAGCCCCACAATACCTAAAATTTGGCTTGCTTGCTCAGGAGAAAGGTTCTGTTCCTCAACTAAATTCCTCTGTTCTAATCTAACTTCTGAATTTTCAGCCAAAATATCTGGGACACTTTTCAAATAACCAATTTGTTCTGCCGTTAATCTTTTTTCTATCATGTCAGAATTATACCACCCAATCGCCACAATTAGTATCCTTAAGGCTTAGTAAAATCTATAAACCCAAAAACAATATCCTTATGGACAATTTAGGGCCTTACGCCAGCCAGCTTCCAAAGCTTCCTCTTCCGAGCAAAACCAACGCTCGCCGCGCTTTTCGTCTATTTGAGTTTTGGCATAAGAACCACATTCGGGCAGATGATAAATTTTTTCACCGGAAGCACTAATATTGCCTTTAATATTACACTGGCTTTTACTCGGTTCCTGAACTTGAACAGTAGGCGTAATAGAAGCAACGCAAGCTTCCCAAAGTCCTCGTTTAACCTCTCTGGCTTCTTTCTCTGCTTCCAAAAACTCTTTTTGGTACTTTATATCTGGAGGGTAGCTATCAGAAGTGGCAAAACCTTGTTTCACCAGCTCAAGATTAACAAACAGAGCTTGCTCTGAGCCTGCCGAAGGGCTATCTACCCAAACATAACGCAAAAGCCGGCCATATTTATCCCTATCAGTAATATCCTTTTCCAGACGAACAGTTTTCCCTTCAACGAATTCCTTATTCTTTTTGGAGGCTTCAATACCAAAACATTGAACTTCCTTTCGGGGATCAACGGTTTCCGGAGCGTCAATGCCAATATAGCGCACATGCTCTCCACCTTCAATTTCAATCGTATCCCCGTCAATCACCCTCGTCACCCTAAAAGTTCCAGAAACAGAGGCAGAAGTAGAAATTTCTGCCGCCAACTCAGACGGGGCAGTCGGAACAGGAACCGCTGTTAAAGTTCTTTGAGAAAAAGAATTATTTTTTTTACTTACACTTAGCCGGCCAAAAACAAAACTCGCCAAGAGAAGCAAACAAATTCCCGTACTCAAAAAAAATTTTTCCTTACCGTTATACTGCGTATAATGCTTTCCCATTATAATTATACTCAGGATCTCCCTCGCAAAAAATCTTCCAAATCTTATAGCAGCGTTGCTGCCGAAACAACTAAAAACATCCCCAGTCCGTGAGAACACAAAGAAATCAACAAAAATCTAGTTGATTTGATATTGGAAATTCCCAGTAAGCTAACTCCCAATTCGTCCGGCAATGGAGACAAAATGATAAAAGCACCGACCACCGGTAACATCCAGCCAAAATATTTGGTATGAACCAATTTTCGCAAATGATTTTTTTTGCCCATTTTTTCTAGTTCCTCATAAAGCAGGGAAACTTCTTTACCAACATCATTCCTAACAAACGCAAAAATTAAATAATCGCTGGTCACGGCACCAAGGCCGGCAATGACCACTAGGGGAAAAGCTGGCAAAACTTTCGCCAAGCTCAAAAGAATCAACACTCCTGTCATCATCGTAAAAGTTGAAACAAAAAGCATTCCTGCTAAAAATGCACCCAGATAACCAAATTTTCCCAAATTAAGAAGAAAATGGTGAAACCATTGGTTTTGCAAAACAAGATAAGTTACCAATATCCCAAGACCAAAAAGCAGCAAATTTTTGTGTTTCCAAGATAATCTCCTCATATCAAATTTCAAAGATAACTACCAAAACCATTGGCCGGCGGCCAGTTTTTTCAAAGAAAAACTTTTCCAAAAACTCCTGGACTTTTTGACGTATTAAGCGCTGGGTAACAATTCCTGACATTTCCTTTAATTTTCTAAAAATTCCTTTTTTTGCTTCTCCTAAAAGCTCAAGATTTTCTCTAATATAAACAAATCCCCGGGAAACAATTTCCGGCTCTCCTGCCAATCTGTTCGTATTTTGATCTAAAGGTAAAATTGCTACCACCATACCTTCTTGAGAAAGAATCTTGCGGTCCCTCAAAACAACATCACCTACATCGCCAACACCCAAAGCATCCACCATTACCTGCCCCACTTTTACTTTCTCTTTGGTTTGGACCAGTCCTTTTTCATCAAACTCGATCACTTGACCAGCATCTTTTAGCAAAACCTGCTCAGAGTGAAAACCATTTTTTTCTGCCAGTTTTTTGTAAGCAACCATGTGGCGATAGTTTCCGCCAATTGGGACTAAATATCGTGGCCTCACTAGCTCCATCAACTTCCCTAAATCTCCCTGAGCTCCATGTCCAGAAACATGAATATCAGATCTAATATCTGAATAAGCCACTTCTGCTCCCAGACGGTAAATATTGTCAATTAAATTGTAAATTGTCGTTTCGTTTCCGGGAATAAAATCAGAAGAAAAAACCACTTTATCGCCGGATTTTATTTTGATCCCTTCAATTTCTCCGGCTACCAGCCGATCCAAAGCTGAGCCCAACTGTCCCTGACTGCCAGCCACCAGCAAAGTAAGAGCTGACGGTGGATAATTGTTAATAAGTTTCTTTGGCAAAAAAACTTCTTTAGGGTATGACAAATACTTGAGTTTGGTGGCAATAGCAATACTTTTCTCCACTGACCGACCGACCAAAACGATTTTTCGGTTGTGCCTTAAAGAAACATCAATCGCCTGTTTTAAGCGGGAAACATTAGAAGACATCGTCGTTACAATATACTTTCCCGGACAATTGGAGATTTCCTGCTCAAAGACTTCTTCAAGTCTTGCCTCAGGCGGAGTAAAACCCGGGTTCTCTGCTCTTAAACAATCAGACAAAAGACAAAGCACCCCTCTCTGACCAACTTCTTTAATAAGAGTTTGATTGGTTGGCGCGCCCATAATTGGCCGCAGATCCAACTTAAAATCAGCCGCATGATAAATTAACCCTACCGGGGTTTTAATTATCAAATGCAAAGTGTCGGGAATAGAGTGAGTAACTTTGACAAATTCTACAGAAAAATCGCCAACGTTAACCCTTTTACCCTCGCCAATTTCCTCAATATTAGGAATAATGCCAAACTCGCTTAGTTTATCTTCCACTAAAGCCTTTGCCCACTTGGGAGCAAAAATCGGCAATCTTTCTCCTAATTGAGGTAAAACGTAAGGCAGGGCGCCAATATGATCATCATGTCCATGAGACAAAAAAATTGCCTTTATTTTATCCTTTTTTTGCAAAAGGTAAGTAATATCAGGAATTACCAAATCGACCCCCAACATTTCCTCTTCTGGGAAACCAACCCCACAGTCCACAATAATAATTTCCCTAGCAGTTTCGTAAACGAACATATTCTTCGTCACATGACCAAAACCACCAAGAGAGATAATTTTTAAATAGTTCTTTGACATAAATTTCAACAAATAAATTTCTAATTAACCTAATTGCTCTAATTATTTTAAACAATTCCCAATCGGAAAGAAATTCTAAATCCTAATTTCTAATTTCCAATTTCTAATTTCTAATTTCTAATTTCCAAACAAATTCTAAATTCAAAAAATAATTTGATTATTTTGGATTTTGGTCATTTGATATTGTTTGTAATTTGGAATTTGGAATTTGGGATTTTTTAGGTAATCTTGGTCAATTAGAATAATTAGTCATTAAACTAAAGTCAGTTGTTCCTCCTTTTTTTCCTCCACTACTGGTCCAACCATCACTCCCTCTAAAATTTTTTCCAGCCTTTCAATTTCCTGAGGTATTTTTTTAAAATCCTCCCTTAATTGTTGCTCCACATTGGCTCCTCTTAAAGCAGCGGCCGGGTGAAACATTGGAATTACTATCAATCTGCGGCCATTATAATCAACCAGCCTGCCAACACCATGATCGCGGCTGATTTTGGCATAAGGTAAAAATTTAGCCATTGAAAACCTTCCCAAACTTACGATTACTTTTGGATTGATAATCTTAATCTGTTCGTCTAAATATTCACTACAGGCTTCTATTTCTGTAGGCAGGGGGTCGCGGTTCTCCGGTGGCCGATGACGAAGCATGTTGGCCACAAAAACTTTATCTCGAGAAAGTCCTATAGATATCAAAAGCTGATCCAAAAGTTTCCCCGCTGCTCCGCAGAAAGGAATTCCTTTCTGGTCCTCCCAGTAACCAGGCGCCTCTCCCACAAAAAGTATTTCGGCATCAGGATTCCCATTTCCTGGAACCGGATTAGTCGCCGTCTTGTATAAAGGGCATTTTTGACAGGAAGCAATCCTTTTTGCAATTTCTTCTAGTCCGCTTTTTTTATCCATCAAATCTCTAATTAACCTAATTACTCTATTCTATCATAACAAATCTTATCATTATCCTCGGAGAAGATAAAGACAATTAATTTATAAAGCATTTTTAGATAAAATCTAATTTGCCCATTTCGGGTATAATACGATCAATGATAAAAAGAAGACCACAGCTCAAGTTTTTCAAAGATCAAATCGAATATGTTCTCGCTGGCAGTAAGACTTTAGAACCACGTCCGCGAAGTCCGCAATGGATTAAAATGATTTCTCAGGCAGAAGAGATCGACTTAACTTATGGCCCCCGTTTTAGTACCCCTAGAATATTTGCCAGAGCAAAAGTGGAAAAAGTTGAAGTAAGGCCATTTGAAACAACCACAAAAGAAGACCTTAAAAAGATTTCTAGAGGGTGGGAAGAAAGAGAACCACAAGAGTTCATCGAAGTACATAATAAATGGTATGCAGACGAACTTGCTAAGGGATATCCTGTAGTTTGGATGTACTTCAAGGTAGTTGAAGTCTTTGCAAATAATTACTCGGAATTATTGCCAGCTTGATAAACAATCTTTCTACAACTATCTACAAGTACACAGTTGGAACAATCCGGATTTTGTGAATGACACCAGCGTCTGCCAATAAGCCAACTTGGTAAATCAAGTTCGGCGGGAAAGTGGGGATGTATTTTTCTTGCATCTTTTATAATTTCCTCGGTTTTATCTGATCGAGAAAACCCTGTTCTTTGGAAAATCCGTCTAACGTGAACGTCTACGGGTATATCAATTTTTTCTAGATTTCTTATAGGAACCTGAAAATATAAGGCTAGTGCTCTTATGGCCATATTAGCCTTTTTGGGGCCTATACCCTTGAAATCGAGTAGCCTCGCGTATAAAGTTTCTACGTCAGGATTGTCATTCCAAATGTTTATTGCTTCAGCATTGTAGTTTTTAACTAAACGTTCGGCCGCAAGTTTGGTATACCTAGCCATTGTTTTCCAATATCTGTGAAGAGCTGGTTTTTGCCCAAATATTGTTTCTATGTAAGAAGTATTGATTTCAGCAATTTTTCTAATATCTAGATGTCCCAATCTTTCTTTGAGAAATTCAGAAATTTGCCAAGTATAATCAGATGACATTCCTTGATTGTAAATTACTCCTAGTAAATAGGCATTTGGGTTGTTTACAACAAAAGGCAAAAACTCCAAGTCAGAATCTTTTACCTCACGACATTTATAATAATATCGAAGCATTTCTTTTACTATTTGTTTATCTCTTTCCATTATTATTTTTTACTACTTATTATAAGTTGTACGGATGGGTTTTTTAGCTTACCAAATGAGGTTTTATTGTAGTCTCCGTAAATATCGTCGATCATGAACCCGTTTCTCTTTAAAAGTTTTATTGTTTGGTCTTTTTTGAGATAGGTTGTGGTGTAAGAGAAAAACCATTTGTTTACGGCTTCTAGGTTTTTGTCGAAAAGAAGAGTTTTAAACTCGATCTTTATGATTTGTTGTTCTTTATTGTGTTCTAAATGTTTATAGTATCTTTTGGAAATATATCCATTAGGAATCCAATTCTCCTTTTCAAATTTCCAGTTTTTTGCAGGATTAAGGTTGCCCATAAAGGGGTTAACGATATCTAAAATAAATTTGCCTCTGTTGGTTAGATGATTCCGTACATTTGATAGAAAATTTTGCCTGTCTGTCTCATTTTGAAGATTTAAAAAAGTATTGAAACCACAAATCACAAGTGGAAACTTTCTATTTAGTTTAAAGTTCCTCATATCTTCTTTAACAAGTTTAACTTTATTGCGAACAGAGGTGGAGAATTTTGAAAGTTTATCTTGAAGTCTTTGAATCATAAAGTCAGATTTATCTATTCCGTACACCTGATATCCACAGCAAGATAAGGGGATGGTTATTCTTCCGGTGCCACAGCCAATTTCTAATATAGGCGAGCCGTATTTTTGTGCAGATTCTATCCAGAAAGGTATGTCTTCTGTTCGAGAAAAATGTTCAAGATCATATTCCTCTCCCCGGGTAAGTTTGTGCCAGTTTGTCTTATTCAGGCACGAGTATTTAGAGAGATTTATTTTCCTTTTTTGGTAAGCCAAATTGATAGTTGGTCCCATGCGTCGCCCCATACTTTAATTTGCTCTTTATCACTGAGTTCTGCTAATGTCTTTTTTTTGTCGGGGACGTAAAAGATTAAATCATAATTAACACCATTGGTACCGCGCTTTTCTTGAATAATTTGTCCATACCCTCTTGAAGAAAAAATTTTAAACTCCTTTCCGTCTGTATACCCGATCGTTCTTTGAACATACGCCTTGCAGGGTTTAATGCCTTTTGTTAGTTTTAAGAGGCCATCTTCGCCGATAGTTTTCAAAATGTATTTTGTGTATACTCCAGGAAATCCACCTAAGCTTTCAATAAAAAGCCCTGAATCCATAGCAATGAGAGGTTTGTTTATTTTTTTATAACACTTTTTAATTTTATCTATTATAATTTCTTCTGGGGAGTCTGACTGGATTTCGTCAACCTCAACCTCCTCGCCAATGACATCAATGCCATATCTATTTAAAACCGATTCGGCAGATTTTATTTTGTTTTTATTTGTTGTTGTAAAAATTATTTTCATTGCCGGTTAATTGATATTATCACATTTTGTATTTTATAGGATCTTTTATACCAGCTTTCTCGAAGGTTTCTAGTCTTTCTTTACATTCTGAGCACTTCCCACATGATATAGCGTTTTCTGACGTACAAGTGCGAGTTAATTCAAAAGGGAAATTATTTTTATATCCCCACTTTATAAGATCAATTTTTTTAATTTTTTGTTTTCCCTTTAAAAGACCTTTTTGGAGAAAAGGTGAAAGAATTTGCCAGTTCCACTCCTCCATATTTGTGCATACATAAAGCGTGTTTAAAAGTAAATCTACTTCTCTGGAACCGGGAAAATAGTCGCTGGCGACTGATCCTACGAGAACTGTATCTAACTTAACGGCCTGGTCGTTAAGAGAAACACCGTACTGAACTGCGTAACTTTGGATAATCGAGTTTCTGAGCGGATGACCTCTTTTAATAACCCTCTTTCGGGATAAGTTTGGTTTTATTTCGGATAACGGAACAGGAGCTGAAGCCACAAATAAGTCTTTGACATTCTTGGGGTATTTTTTCTTTAGGTAACTAACGACTTTCTTTACTGACTTTAATTCGTGCCTTTCTGCCGCTGCACCCCTTTTTAAATAAAAAGGGTAGACGATCGAACCCCACTTTTCTATAATTAGTTGAGCTCCAACCGATGAGTCTATCCCTCCAGTCATGGTTAAAACGACATTTCTGTTTTTTGGGAGTTTGTAAACAAATCCTCTTTTAAAAAAGAGGATTTGTTCTAATTGTTGTTTTAATTGTTTGTTTTTATTTTTTCTTTGGAACATTTCTTTTTTCTAAAAAAGGAATAATGGTGTGTAATAGTTCTTCCAATATTTCTTGTTTATTTTTGTTAGTGATATCAAAGACTAATATTCTTTCAGGAAATATTTCTTTCAGTCGCTCATAATATGTGGCAATTTTTTCCATAAATTTCCAATCTTCTAGACTGAAATTGTCTTTCTGGTTTGTTTTGTAAATTCCAACCGTGGCTCTGGAGAGGAATTGATTAAGGTTAGGTTTAAAAAGAATAGTTAAATCTGGATGTATTCTTCCGATCGACACGATAGAAATCATCCAATCCATTAGTTCTTCTGGTTTTTTGTTTGGGTAAGCATCTTGCAGATTGGGTATACCATAAGCAATGAAGGTGTCTACGTCGCGGTCAGCCAGGACCACATATCCAGATTTAAGTTTTGATAAGGTTATTGTTTTGTCTATAAAGGCTGCCCTACTTGCAAGAAGAAGGTTTTCCGTCACAGGATGTCCAATCCTGAAAAACCTATCCTTTTCTTTTCTTAAAATGCTTAGAATTTTTCCATCCAGATTTTCCTCTGATGCGTCGCTATTATCTGGTGCCCTAAAGACCTTGTAACCCATTCTCTCCAGATGATTTTGTACGAGAAGAGTTTGGGTTGTTTTACCGGAGCCGTCTATTCCTTCGAAAGATATTTTGACTCCTGGCAGTTTATGACTAGTTTCTACATCCTGCTTCATTGAGAACTTGCATGTTATTAGTCATTAATTCGACGTAACTTTCGTTGAATTTATCATCAAGATTAATTTTTTCTTTGATTTTTAGGTATTCTTTCCCAGGCACAAGTTCAATTCCGTATTTCGCATTAATATAAGCCGTGTTCGAATCACAACTGCGAATCCATTTATACTTTGCCAGCCTTTTTATTTCTAGATGTCCCGAATCTCCCAGCCCTAATAAATGATGAGGTTTCTTTGAATTTAGTAACTTTAATTGTTTGAGTTGGTTAATAAGAAATTCTCTTCCGCTGACGAGGTTATTTGTTTCTTTATTATTGAAAATTGTTTTAGGTGAATATATGGCACCTAAACCTATGGAGAAGACATAATCTTGTTGGGAAAAATATTCATAGCAAGCTAACCAGTCTTTTAAGGTGTTCCCTTGCACGACTGCCATGTACTTTATGGATTTACGGTTTAAATTATTGGCGAATTTAATGCTTTTTTCTATTGTTTTGTTTTTATCAAACAGGACATCTGGCAGAACAAATTCGTTGGGTAGGGTTAAATTTATTGCCTTTTCTAGGAGGTCTGTTGACAAAGCTTCGCCGAATTCAAAAGCAGAATTGTCTAGAATAATATAGTCTCCCAGTTCCTTTCTTTTAATGTAGTATTCCAAATATTTTTTGTCCTTTAACACTTGGTGGGCAAGCAGAAGTTGTATTTGATAGGGAGGAAAGTTGGTGATTTGTGTAGTTTGAGGAAGAAAGTCAGTTGGAATTATATGAGCAACTTTTATCATTTCTTTTACCTTATGGCGCCATAATATATAGTTTTTATTTATTTGTCAATAGCCTTATAAAATTATAATATTCTTGACAAAATAAAACAGATGTAGGACAATGGCGCCATAGATATATTTTCTTCAATGGAAACAAAAACTTTAATTAAAAAACTTCTAGAGAATTTTGGCGAAGACCCCGAAAGAGAAGGCCTTAAAGAAACACCTTGCCGCGTTCAAAAGATGTACGAAGAGATTCTGAGTGGATACAACCAAGAGCCCAAGGACATTTTTAAATTTTTTGACAGTGAACAATACGAAGGGACAGTTGAATTAAAAGAAATCCCTTTTTTTAGCTTGTGCGAGCACCACTTGCTCCCGTTTTGGGGAACAATTGATATTCTTTACCGACCTAATGGTCATATTGTCGGGATTTCCAAGTTAGCCCGTTTAGTGGAAATTTATTCAAGAAGACTTCAAATTCAAGAGAGATTGACACGGCAAATCGCTGAAGCGGTTATGGAAAATCTTTGTCCTAAAGGGTGTGTTGTTATCGTGCGGGCAGAGCATCTTTGTATGAGTATGCGGGGAGTAAAAAGACCGGGTATGATTACAGAGACGAAGTGTATTAAAGGAGAAGTTAATTTTTAAAATGACAGGCAATCCAACTATTACCAAAGTTATTACCATGGATTGTGGCCACCGCTTGAGCGATTATAATGGAAAATGTAGGAGAATTCATGGCCACACTTATAAGCTAGAGGTGACTATTAGAGGCAAACTTAATGAACAAGGAATGGTTGTTGATTTTAATCAACTTAAAGAGATCCTTGTCCAGAAAGTGGAAAATAAATTTGACCACAAGCTCATTCTTAAGATAGATGATACTCTCAATCAAACTATTTCTAAAGTAATTCCTCAAGATGAAGATTGGATTTGTTGGGTTGACTATAATCCGACAGCCGAGAATATGGCGGCGGATGTCTTTGAAATTTTAAAGGCAGAGTTAAAAAGGAGAAATTTAAAGCTAGAAAAAGTTGTTATTTGGGAGACTCCATCTTCTTTTGCCGAGATTAGCGAGCATGGAGAAAAATGAAATGGAGAAAGATGATCGGTTAATTATTTCGGGGGACGGCGTGTTCTATAGCCTTCAGGGTGAAGGAGTAACTATGGGTTTACCCGCAGTTTTTTTACGACTGCATCTTTGTAATCTTAAATGTGTTTGGTGCGATACGTGGTATACGTGGAATGAAAAGACCAGCGAGTTTTGGAGTGAAAAGGAAGAATGGACTATTGAAGAAACTGTTAAGAGAATTAAAGAAGCTTGGCAGTGCCAAAATAAGCAGATAAAAAAAAGATTGGTTGTTACTGGAGGGGAACCACTTTTGAATCAAGATAAATTGACAACATTATTTAAAAAATTACCGGATTGGGAAATTGAAATTGAGACTAATGGAACTATAACTCCCATTCCAGAGTTAATTAAGAGATGCCAATTTAATTGTTCACCAAAAACGAGTAATTCACTAAATAGCAGGAATATCAGAATTAAACAGGGTGCCATAAATACTCTTAAAAGTGCGAATACCTTTTTTAAATTTGTTGTGGTAAGTCCAAATGATGTTAAGGAGGCGGAAAGAGATTATGTAAAACCTTTTATGCTTGACCCGAATAGAGTGATAATAATGCCTCAAGGTGCAACGAGCGAAGAAGTAAGAATTAATGCTCTAAAAGTGGTTGACATTGTTAAAAGTCGCGGGTACAGAATTCTCCTTAGACTTCATCTTGATTTGTGGGGAGCAAAGAGGGGAGCATAGTTTTTCTACTATACTATTATGAAAGATAATATGAAAGTGTATTTTACTACTTCGTCAGAGGGTGTAAAAAGAAATAAAGAGACCTGTAGGAGAATAATTAATCAGATAGAAAAGTTATCTTGCGAACTATCTTTAGACTGGATAAGGCTTGCTACAGATAAAAAAGAACCATTAAAAGGTAGGCGTGCCAACCCTGCTAAAATTTTTAAAGAGAACTTAAGTGCTTTAACGAAAGCTGAAGCCTGTATTTTTGAGACTAGTATCATTAGTTGGGGGGTGGTTTATCAAATAACCTATGCAATTACAAAGGAAATTCCAACCCTTTGCTTATTTGATAAAGACTTTAAAGCATCAGAAATTTCCAACATGCTCCCTGGTATAAGATCTAAATATTTATTTCTTGAGCAATACGGAGGAGATGAAGATTTAGAAGATAAAATAAGAGATTTTGTTTCTAAAGTTAAAAAATCAATATTGGTAAAATTTAACTTTATTGCAACTAAGGAAATTAAAAATTATATTGAATGGGTAGCAAAAAAGAAGAATATTTCTAAATCTGAATTTCTTCGAGACGTAATTAAAACCGAGATCATTAATAAAGACAGAGAATACAAAGATGTTATCTTGTAAGATTAATTTTCCGATCGATGATACTCCAACCTTAAGCATTAATCGTGATTACTTATGAAAACCCTCCATAAATAAAGAGGCAGAAATTTGGCTAAAAGGAAAAGAACAGGAAAAAAGATTGTTTATTAAATCTGCTAAAAAGTTAGCAAAAGAAATTTACACGCAAAAACCGGGTTCTTGGTAGAACAATCTCTAGACAACAAAGAGAAGATAATAATATGGCAGACTTAGCAACAGACAAGACACATTTAGTTTTAGTAAACGCGGTCATTGAGAAAGACGGTAAAATTCTTGTTTCTTAAATTTGCACTAATTATTACCAGCTTTGGATAAACTCCCCTAAATTATTTTCATCAATAATTACCTTTCCCCGTTTACCTTCAACAATCATCTTCGCTACCTTGCGGCAGATTTCCGCCACATTTCTTTCCAGCGTGCGCACTCCAGCGTCAAATCCCAACGGCCGAACAATTTTCGGCCAAATACTGGCAGAAATCTCTAAATCGCTGCCGGTTAAACCCATTGCTTGCATTGTCCGCGGCAGAAGATAATTTTTTCCAATTGTAATTTTTTCAGCATCAGAATAGGAAGGCATCTGCATTGGTTCAAGCCGATCAAGCACCGCCGTTGAAATGTTAGTTGTATTATTTGCCGTGGCAACAAACAAAACTTCGCTTAAGTCGAACGGATAATCAACATAATAATCAACAAACTTATCGTTTTGCTGAGGATCCAAAAGTTCCACCAAAACGCCCATTATGGTTGAACGTGCTTCGTCGGCCACCCGGTCAATTTCATCAAGTAAAATCACCGGATTTCGAGAGCCAGCATATCTTAAAGCTTTAATTATCTGTCCTGGCTCTGACTCGCTTAACATTCTCGACCGACCACGCAAAAAAGCAGGATCGCCTAAGCCCCCAAAAGGAATCCGACTAAATTTTCTGCCAAGAGCCTGAGCAATAGAATAGGCCAAAGTAGTTTTCCCTGTCCCGACTAGGCCAACAAAACACAATATCGGCGCCCGCACTTTTTTTTCTTCTTGCCGTTCTGTCTGCAATTTCAAAACCGCCAAATATTCTAAAATTCTTTCCTTAATTTGATCCAAACCATAGTGGTTTTCATTCAAGATCTTTTTGGCATAACCAAGATCTAAAATATCAACTGTCTTTTTGGTCCAGGGCAAACTGCAAACCCAGTCAATATAGCGGGAAATTTCATCGTAATTTTTGGAATAATTTTCAAAATGCAAAGCCAGTTTCAGCCTCTCAATACTGGCACTAATCCTTTCTTTTAAATCAGGAGGAAGAATAGTTTGAGCAATTCGATCTTCGAGCTCTTTGATTTCTATCAACAAATCCTGTCTATTGTTCCTGCTCATATATTTTAATAATAGCACAAGGAAGAGTTCTTTATCGGCGGTATTTTCTGACGTCCTGTCCAGACCTGCGTGTTGGATAGAAAGAGGGCTGCTGTCTGACACTCGGGTGGCGGAAAGAGGAATCTTCTGTTTTTGTTTTTCCCGACAAAAGCATTGTCAAATTAATTCTTCCCCGATCATCTATCTCTAAAACTTTGACTTGAACCTTTTGTCCTAAGCTAACAACCTTGCTGGGATCGTCAACAAAACCTTCGGCCATCTGTGAGACATGAACTAAACCTTCTTTTCCCGGCAAAATTTCCACAAAAGCACCAAAGGGCTGAATTCGTTTTACCTCTCCTTCATAAATTTTTCCCACTTCCGCCTCTTGCACTAAACCGTTAACTTTCGCTACCGCTGCGGCAACTGATTGCTCGTCAACACCAGAAATATTAACTGATCCATCGTCTTTCACTTCAATATCTGTGCCTGTTTCCTCAATTAGTTTGCGAATTACCCGTCCTCCTGGCCCAATAATTTCTCCGATTTTGTCCTGATCAACATGAAGAACCGCAATCTTGGGAGCATATTGAGAAATCTTCTGTCTGGGTTTGTCCAATACCGCCAGCATTTTTTCGAGAATAAAAGCTCTGCTTTCTTTTGCTTGCGCCAAAGTTTTAGCAATAATCTCCTGTGTTAAACCAGAGATTTTAGTATCCATTTGAATGGCGGTAATCCCTTTGGGCGTGCCAGCAACTTTAAAATCCATTTCTCCGTTAAAATCCTCCATACCGGCAATATCTGTTAAAATAACAAAATCTCCCTTTTCTCCCTCATCCTCCCCAGTGATTAGTCCCATCGCAATTCCGGCTACTGGTGCAGCAATTGGAACTCCAGCATCCATTAAAGAAAGGGTCGAACCACAAGTGGAAGCCATAGAAGTTGAACCGTTGGAAGACAAAACTTCAGAAACAACCCGAATAGTGTAAGGAAAGACCTCCTCACTAGGAACAACTGGTTCAAGAGCTTTTTCCGCCAAAGCTCCATGACCAATTTCCCTGCGAGAAGGATTGCCAAACCGACCCACCTCTCCAGTCGAGTAAGGAGGCATTGAATAATGATGAATATATCTTTTAGACTCCTCACCCGTTGCACTTTCAATCAATTGTTGCAATGAAGGAGCCCCAAGAGTAGTCACTGTCAAAACCTGAGTTAGGCCGCGTTTAAACATAGCACTCCCATGAGTCCTGGGCAAAATCCCAACTTCTATTTCCAGCGGTCTAATCTCGGTCAAAGAACGGCCATCAACTCTTTGACCAGCCATAACCTTTTCTCTAAATGCTTTTTTCCAAAAATATTCAAAAGCATCTTTTGCTTCTCGTTTTTTCTCGGCAGGAAAATCTTCCAAAAAAACCGCCAAGATATCTTCGCTTCCGGCACCAGAAATTTCTTTCCCTCTTTTTTCTTTAAAAATCATATCTATTTGTTGTTGGGCAAATCTTTGGGCTTTTTCCTTTATTTCTGAAGAAAATTCCTTTCTGGGAGAATAAACTTTTGGCAAGCCAACTTCATTTTGCAGTTCTTCAATAAGCGAGAGAATTCTGGCTGACTCTTCTTTGGCAAAATCAATCGCCTGCAGCACCTTATCTTCAACAACTTCACTACCTTGACCTTCAATCATCACCACTTTCTTTTTACTCGAAGAAACAATTAAATCCAGCTCAGAAAACTGTTTTTCGGTTTCAGTTGGATTAACAAAAAGAACATTATCTTTTAGCCCGACCCTGATCGCTGCAATCGGACCATTCCAAGGAATATCAGAAATTGTCAGAGCAGCAGAAGCAGCAATCACCGATAGCACATCGGGATCATTTTCTAAATCAACAGACAAAACCGTCAAAGTTACTTGAACTTCATCAAAATAATCCTTAGGGAATAAAGGTCTAATTGAACGATCAACTAATCTGCCAATCAAAATCGCTTCGTCGCTAGGTCGGCCTTCTCTTTTAACCCAACGGGACCCTTTAATTTTTCCGCCGGCATAGAGTCTTTCCACATACTCCACACTCAGAGGGAAATAACCCAAATCTTCTTTTGGCTGAGCCCGAACAACGGTTGCCAAAACCATGGTATCGCCGTATTGAGCCAAGACTGAAGCATTGGTAAGAGGAGCAAAACGGCCAACTTCCAATTTCAGCTTTCGTCCACCAACTTCCGTTTCTTTAGAAATAATTTTCATAACTTCAATTTGCAGGATAGACGATAGAAACTCGAAGTTTGATCTTGAAACTAGAAATTAGAAGTTAGAAAAAAATCTATCTTCCATCTTCTAATTTCAAGGTCCAGCTTCTGGCTTATACTGTCTATCTTCGATATTATAAGGTGTCTATTTTGTAAGGCCTAAATCCGTAATAATTCTTCGGTACCTTTCTTCGTCTTTTTTCATTAAATACGATAACAATCTTCTTCTTTTAGAAACCATGGATAAAAGTCCGCGACGGGAGTGAACATCTTTTTTGTTACCTTTGAGATGTTCAACCAAGCGGTCAATTTTGCTGGTCAATAACGCAATCTGCACCTCCGGAGAACCAGTATCTCCCTTGGCAGTGGCGTATTTCTCAATAATTTTCTTTTTTTCGTCAGGATCTAAAGCCATATTATCTTTTTAAATCAATTCAAACAATTATACTAAATTCCTTACAGTTAAGCAAGGCTCGACAAATCATCCCAATGGTCTCATCGCAGGGAAGAGAATCACGTCACGAATGTTCGCTTGGTTAGTTAAAAGCATCACTAACCGGTCAATACCAATCCCCAAACCACCAGTCGGCGGCATACCATATTCCAAAGCTTCCACAAAATCCTCATCCATAGGATGGGCTTCTTCGTCGCCAGATTTTTTCGCTCTCACCTGTTCGGCAAAAAATTCCTTTTGCAAAAGTGGGTTGTTCAACTCGGAATAAGCATTGCCAATCTCTCGACCACAGATATACGGTTCAAATCTTTCAATAACTTCAGGATCATCTGCTTTCGGCTTACACAAAGAAGTTGTCTCTTTAGGGAAATCTGTTATAAAGGTAGGCTGGATAAGCTTTGGCTCAACCAATTCAAAAAGAGTGGCGATCGCAATTCCCTTTTTGAATCCCTCGGCAACACCAGTTAGAGTTGGTTCCCCTTCATAAATTAAATTGTTTTTCTTGATTTCTGCCAGCAACTGCTCATCCGAAAGCTTATCAACCTCAATTCCGAGATACTGGCGCAGAGCCTCCTTCATTGACAGTCTTCGCCAAGGAGATTTCAATTCAATTTCCTCGCCTTGATAGTTAATTTTTGTCTTCCCTAAAACTTTTTTGGCAACATATTCTACCATTTCCTCAGTCAGTTTCATCATATCTTGGTAATCAGCATAAGCCCAGTAGCACTCCATCATCGTAAACTCCGGGCTATGATTTTTGTCCATCCCTTCATTGCGAAAATCTTTATCAATTTCGTAAACTTTGTCAAAACCCCCAACAATTAATCTTTTCAAATAAAGTTCATCAGAAATTTTTAAATAAAAATCAGTATTTAAGGCGTGATGATGAGTTATAAAAGGCCGGGCATTGGCTCCACCATATAAAGGTTGGAGCGTTGGAGTTTCTACTTCCAAAAAGTCTCTTTTTTCCAAAAATTCTCTTATCGCCGCAATAATTTTGGCCCTGGTTCGAAAAACCTCTTTTATTTCAGGATTCATGAGTAAATCAAGATATCGCTTTCGATATCTTTCTTCGACATCTTTGAAACCGTACCAACTCGAAGGCAAAGGCCGCAATGATTTAGCCAAAACGGTAAAGTCTTTTACTAAAATTGTTAACTCGCCGGCTTGGGTTTTAAACAATTCTCCTTTTACCCCAAGAAAGTCGCCGAGATCGAGAAGTTCCAAAAGCGAGTATTTTTCCTCCCCCAATTCATCAAATTTAAACCCTATTTGAATTTTACCGGAACCATCAACCAAATCAGCAAAAGACATTTTTCCGTGGCCGCGCAAAGCTATTAACCTACCGGCAACTTGAACCAAGGCGCCAATTTTTTTTCGGCAAACATCCGCAATCGGCTCACGAGAGTACTTGCTAGGATAAGGATTTACCCCTCTTTTACAGAGATTTTCTAGTTTTTCCAAACGAATTTTTCTTAAATTATCTTCGGGTGCAGTCATACTATTTGCATTTTATCATAAAGACAAGAAGCCTTCTTCTTTTTGACATTGAAAACAATTTGGCAACTCTCCAAAAAAAGGGTTTATAAATTACTGCTTAAGCATTTGAGGCACCTTTGAAGATTTTTGGTTCAAACCAATCAGCGGGTGGCTTGCTTTGGGGCCTTGGCTGTTCTGATTTTTCTCTAGTAGGTAATTCTGGTTTTGGTTTAGTCGCAAAAATCTCCGGCTTTTCTTGTTCTACTATTTCCTCTGGCTTTTGAGCGCCTACTCGAAGACAAACAGCCACTGATTCGTAGGTATCCGCCCCAACTCGGGAACTATTTAAGCTTCTGGTTCTTGCCCAGATACCATTTAAGATATTCTGAGCAGTGTCCACATCTAAAGGTAAACCAAGACCAGAAATTATGCCAAGAACAACTTCAGAAAGAGAAGAAGCCTCTGCGTCGATAACGTTCACTTGACCAAAACCGGAATTGGTAGGATCAATATCAATATTAATAATGTTTTGGGTCGGATAATCGTTCCCCGCAAAAAGGGAATCAACCTCTTTCAGCCCGCAAACTATCATTAAGTCTACGCTCACTCCTCCATAAGAAAACTGAGCCTCACTCTCAGAGAGTCGGGGAGCACCATTTTTAACCTGAACAACCAAATTTGGCCGTCCATTTTCGTCATTATAGCTTACCTTCTCAATCTGATCTGCTGGGTAGTCAAAAGAGACAATTAAGTCAGTTCCTTGAATTCTTTCGCTAATCTTGTCCACTCCCACTAAATGATTGAACCCAACTGTCATTGGTGTTGGACAAGTTACAAAGACTGTTTTGCCGATTGCCTGTAAAGGCAAAAAAAGCGCTAGTGTAGCAGCTACCTGATCAAATGACGGGTGTGGCGGCAAAGCCAGCAAAATCTTTTGACTGGCAGAAATTTTCTCCTGTAGCTCAGGAAAAGAATATTTTTTATTCATACCTGTCCTTAAACCCTATACTTTTAAGTTTAAAACTGCGCTTCTCCTTGGAAAATTCGCAATTTTGAGATTAGTTTAGGTTATAGGATATTAGCACATCACCGACTTGAAAATCAAGTTTGTCAGCAAAAATCGCTCCAAATTCACTTCCTTGTTCCACTTCATTAATATCCTGTTTTTGCTCTTTAAGAGAGACTATTTTGGTCTCGGCAATTTCCACTTCACCTCTTTTGAGCAAAACCGGATTTAGTTTGTTAATCTTCCCTTCAAGAACACGACCTCCTGCGACTTTTTCTCCTTTAATTTCAAAAATAGCAAGGATTTCTGCTTTTCCAAGAACCCGACGTTCAGGTGCTTGACAATGTAAAACTCTTTCCGAGAGTTCCCTAAGCAAGTCATAAATTATCTTATAGGTGGCAATTCTAACTTTTTCTGTTTCTGCCAGCTTTTTAATCCCTGGACTTAAGGAAAGATTGAAACCATAAATTTCTGCCCCCACTGTTTTGGCCAATAAAACATCACTTTCTGTAATCTCCCCAACTCCTTTGGTAAAAATTTCAATGCCTTCTGGCAAACAACTGCAAATTGCTTCCAAAGAACCAGCCACGTCTGTTTTCAGAATTATTTTAAGAACTTTTCCTTCTCCCTGACCCTCTTCTCGCGTTTGCCCCACAGGTGAAAAATCCCCAGCGGGCTCTTCCTTGCCAGCCGTTGCTACCAAAACAGCTGAAGTTACTAAAGAACCAACTGGCGGCAGAGCAGAAAATCCCAAAACCTGCACTGGATCAGCCGGCAAAGCCACTGGTTTTGGTTTTCCCCATTCGTCTCTCAACATTTTGACTTTGGCGGAAATACCTGCCGCCTGAATTCTGTCACCTTTTTTCAGGCTGCCATTTTTAACAATTAAGTTAACCAAAGGACCGCATAACTTATCTGCCTTTGACTCAATAACGACAGCTTCAAATTCACCTTCAGGATCAGCCTGAAGATTCTCCATTTCTGCCATTAATAAGATCATCTCTAAAAGCTGGTCAACCCCTTCACCTGTTTTTGCAGAAACCGGCAAAGCCACGGTTGTCCCTCCGTATCCCTCAACAAAAACTTCCTTTTCTGCCAGTTGCATCTTCACTTTTTCCGGCGCTGAGTCTGGTAGGTCAATTTTATTAAGAGCAACCAAAAAAGGAACCTTGGCTTCTTTGATCATTTTGATGCTTTCTTCTGTCTGCGGCATAACTCCATCATTGGCAGCAACCACCAATACAACTAAATCGGCTACCTTTGCTCCTCGCGAGCGCATTTCTCTGAAAGCTTCATGCCCTGGAGTGTCAATAAAAGTAATTTTTTCTTCTCCTAATTTAATCTGGTAAGCACCAATCGACTGAGTGATTCCGCCCACTTCTTTCGCCGTCATCCTGGACTTTCTGATGAAATCAAGTAAACTCGTTTTACCGTGGTCAATGTGACCCATAATTGTTACTACCGGTGGTTTTTTCTGCAATGCCATGGTTTTTACTCCTTTCTGTTAAATTCCAACCTAAAGTAGAAGTGAGAAAGTAGAAGTGAGAAGCTAGATGGTGAATTTGGAAGTTATAATGATTCTATTTTTTCTCATTTCTCGCTTCAATATTCTAGTTTCTCACTTCCTGTTTCCCTACGTCCTCCTGCTTTTTCTCTTCCGCTTCTGCTTTTTTCGCCGCTTTTTTCTCTTTTCTGGGTTTTGTTTCTTTCTTCTCTTCTATGACTTGTTCTGGCTCTTTTTTCTCTTCAGCTAGTTCCTGACCTTCGATATCAATTCTATAGCCGGTAAGTTTGCTGGCAAGACGGACGTTTTGACCATTTTTACCAATCGCCAATGACAACTGCTCTTCAGGCACAATCACTAAAGCCGTTTTTTTGTCCTTATCTAATTTAATAGTCAAATTTTCGGCAGGAGAAAGTGCTGCCAAAACAAATTTTTCTGGATCATCACTATACTGAATAATATCAATTTTCTCTCCGGAAAGTTCGTTAATCACTGCCTGTACCCGGACTCCTTTTTGGCCAACGCAACTGCCAACCGGATCAACTCCTGATTGTTTAGAATAAACGGCAATTTTGGTTCTTGAACCTGCTTCCCGAGCAATTGCTCTAATTTCTACTGCTCCAGAAGCAACTTCCGGCACTTCTCGTTTAAACAAACCCTCCACCAAACCAGGATGGGCGCGAGAAACAATAATCTGTCTGCCTCGAGCAGTCTCGCGAATGCCTTCAAGATAAAAAACCAACCTCATATTAAGGCGATAGCTCTCGGCTTTATTTTGTTCGGATGCTGGCATCAAGGCCTCTCCTTTACCCAAATCAACCAAAATATTTTCTCCTTCAAAACGAAGAATCATTCCGTTTACCAGTGTTCCTACTCTTTTTTCATACTCCTCCAAAATCGAACTTTTTTCCGCCTCGCGGATTTTCTGGACAATGATATTCCTTGCTTGTTGTGCCGCAATTCGACCAAAGCCGGCAGGAGTAATTTCTCTTTTTTTCTCCGGCTCACCGACTGGCCAAGAAAAAAGCTTTGATTCACCGCTGGCAGGATCAACTACTACCTCATACTCATAATCCTCAGCTGTTCCATAATCTTTTTTATAAGCTGTCAAAATCGCCAATTTTATCGATTCTAAGACAGCAGCTGGGTCAATTCCTCGTTCAGCCGCAACTTGAGCCAAAGCAGCAGCGAATTCTGTTCTTGGTATATTGGTGTTTGCCATTTTTAAGAAATTTAAAAAAATAGGCGAGATTTCCTCGCCCTAAAATCACATTAACTTTATAACCTTTCGCCTTAAGAAAACACTCTTATTTTACCACTTAAAACAACCCCGGTCAATCACAAATCCCCATTTAATATTTGAGAATACTTTGCCACAACTTTCTTAGAGCTATTCTTGGTGATACTTCTTAAGATTTAACAGTCAAATCTAACAAGCTTTTTCCCTAACCATTTCTAGGTCTTCTTAGGCATCCTCGAACTCTTCTAAAATCTCTCTTTGCCGGCGCGAGAGTTTTTCAGGAACAATTACTTGAAGTCTGACATATTCATCACCTGTTCTTCCTCCACGTGGGTCTTTTATTCCTCTCCCACGCAAACGAATAGTTGTTCCTGGTTGAGTCCCTGGCCGGATCCGCAAACTTAAACTGCCATCTACTGTCGGCACTTCCACAATTGCTCCTAAAGCAGCTTGCACAAAAGTAATTGGTTTCTCAACATAAACATCCAATCCCTCGCGCCTAAAAGTCTTGTCCGGTTTAACATCAACTGTTAAATAAAAATCGCCAAAATCAACAACTGAACCGTCATCAACTCCAGCAGGAATCTTAATCTTTCTTTTTTTTCCTTCTATCTGAACTTCTTTTTCAACTCCATGAGCAGCTTCCATAAAACTTAGAGAGATACCGTAACGAGGTTTCCGCGAAGCCCGACCACCACCAAACGGAGAAGCGCCACCAAAAAACTGGGCAAAGATTTCAAATGGGTCAGAAAAGCCGCCAAAGTCAAAACCTAAATCTGGACCTTCGCCCCCACCATATGTAGTATAGGTGTAGCTAAATGGACCTTGTCTATAGGTTCGGGTTTGGCCTCCAAAAGGACCAGCAGCACCACCAAAACCAGATCCAGGTTCAAAGGCAGCATGGCCAAATTGGTCATAGGCAGCTCTCTTGTCTTTGTCAGACAAAACTTCATAAGCTTCGTTTATTTCCTTAAATCTCGCCTCCGCTTCAGGAGATTTATTCCTGTCCGGATGCCAAGCCAACGCCTGCTTGCGATAAGCAGCCTTCAACTCTGCCTCCGAAGCGGTTTTGGGAACCCCTAAAACTTCATAATAATCTCTTTTTGTGGTCATAAAATAAGGGTGAGAAGTGAGAAACGAGAAGTGGGTCGAGAAATGAGGGTGAGAAGTGAGTAAAATTTACCCATCCCACCTCTCACAACTCGACTCACAACTCACAACTCATCCTCACCCTATCATCTTATTTAACAACTTCTCCTTCTTCCACTGGCCCTTCGTCTTTTTTTGACTCCTCTGCGTTTGTCTCTCCAGTTGATTGTTGACTGTCAGCGGTTGTTTGTTGTCCTTGGCTATACATCGCCGCCCCTACTTTCTGCAAGGCCTCAGACAAATCCTTAGTTTTGTTTTCAATTACTTCGGCGTCTTCACCTTTCAAAGCTTCTTGAAGAGCCGCAACTTTATCTTCCACCTCTTTCTTGTCCTCTGGTTTTACTTTATCGCCAGCTTCTTTCAGCGTTTTCTCACTGGTATAAATTAGATTCTCTGCCAAGTTGCGCACTTCAACCAGTTTTTTCTTTCTTTCATCCTCAGCTGCATGCGCCTCCGCTTCTTTAGTCATTCGCTCGATTTCATCTTTAGAAAGACCAGTTGAGCCTTTAATCGAGACACTTTGACTTTTTCCGGTAGCTTTATCCTTGGCCGTCACATTGAGAATTCCGTTGGCATCCAAATCAAAAGTAACCTCGATTTGGGGGACTCCTCTTGGCGCTGGTGGAATCCCATCAAGAATAAATCGACCCAGGGATTTATTATCCGCTGCCATTGGTCGCTCCCCTTGCAAAACATTAATTTCAACTTGGGTCTGGTTATCCGCTGCCGTTGAAAAAATCTGCGACTTAGAAGTAGGAATTGTGGTGTTCCTTGGTATCAAAGGCGTGGCAACTCCTCCTAAAGTTTCAATTCCTAAAGTCAAGGGTGTCACATCCAAAAGCAAAACATCCTTGACCTCACCACCCAAAACTCCACCTTGGATAGCCGCACCAATGGCCACCACCTCATCAGGATTAACTGAACGATTTGGCTCTTTGCCAAAGAATTTCTTTACTGTCTCATAAACTTTGGGCATCCTTGTCATCCCGCCAACCATCACGATTTCGTCAATATCTTTTATTTCCTTCTTGGCATCAGCGAGACATTTTTTAACCGGTTCAATCGTTTTTTGAATTAAATCGTTGACCAACTCTTCCAGCTTGGCCCGAGTAATTTTCATGGTCAAATGAAGGGGATTGCCATCTTTCCCTTGGGTAATAAAAGGCTGATTGATTTCCGCCTCCATCGCTGAAGAAAGTTCGATTTTTACTTTTTCTGCCGCCTCTCTTAATCTTTGAATCGCCTGAGGATCTTTTCGCAGATCAATCCCGTTCTCTTTTTTAAACTCATCAGCAATATAATCCAAAATCACCTTGTCAAAGTCATCTCCACCCAAGTGTGTATCTCCGTTGGTAGCTTTAACCTCATAAACTCCTTCACCTAATTCCAAAACAGAAATATCAAAAGTACCGCCGCCAAGATCATAAACGGCAATCGTATGGGCATTCTTTTTGTCCAAACCATAAGCCAAAGCAGCTGAGGTTGGTTCGTTAATAATGCGCAAAACTTCCAAACCGGCAATCTCACCAGCCTGCTTAGTTGCCTGTCTTTGGGAATCATCAAAATAGGCAGGTACAGTAATTACGGCCTGAGTTACTTTGCTCCCCAAATAGGCTTCAGCATCAGCTTTAATTTTTTGCAAAATCATCGCAGAAATTTCTTGAGGAGTAAAAGTCCTGCCTTCAACCTCAACCACTGCCATTCCGTCGCGACCCGCTTTGATCGTATAAGGAAGCCATTTAATATCATATTGCACTGAAGGGTCATTAAACTTACGGCCCATCAATCTTTTAATTGAAAAAATTGTCGATTTAGGTTTCACAACCATCTGGCGTTTGGCCACGTCGCCTACTACATGAGCAATAGGATCAACAACCGAAGGAATAACATTGCGTCCTTCGGCTGAATAAATCACTTTTGGCGAACCGCCTTCCATCACCGCCACACAAGAATTAGTTGTTCCTAAATCAATACCAATTATTTTTCCCATAGAAACCTCCTTTACATATAATCTCCTTTTAATAATTGTTCTTTAGCTAAATTCTCAGCTTTCTCTTCTGGTTTTTCCTTCTTAAAAACCTTAACTTTTGCCGGAAGAAGGACTTTGCCTTTAAACAAATATCCCTTGTTAATTACTGCGGCTACTTTTCCTTCATCCTTTCCCTCAACTACTTCAATTGCTTCCATCAAATTTGGGTCAAATTTTTCCCTCTCAGCTTTTATTTCTTCCAGTCCTTCCTCAGCCAAAACTTTCTTAAACTCTGTCACTACCAAATCCAAGCCCTTATCTTTTAAATTGTCTGCCGCCCTTTCTAGATGATTCAAAATCTCAATTAGGCGGAGAACTAGGCGCGAATTAGCATACTGGACAAAATCAGCTTTTTCTCTCTCATATCTTTTCTCCAGATTCTGATAATCAGCCAAAGCCCTTTTCCAGTTATTAGTCAAAGTCTCCACTTCTTTTTTTAATACCTCAATATCTTTTTTCATCATCTAAGCGAGCTTTCAATCATTATTCTATATTACCAGCCCTTGAAGACTTCCTCAATTAACTCGCCAAAATATCTCACTGTAGGGAAAACCCGACAGAAGTTCAATCTTGCAGGACCAACTACCCCAATAATTCCTTTTCTTGGCCCTGCCTGAAAATGACGATAAACCAGACCGCAAGGTTCAAACAAAGCATCGCCAAAATCACTTCCCAAAATAACTCCCAATGGGTCAGTCAAATCAGATCTTTCCAACAACTCTTGCCAAAACTCTTCTTCATCAAGATGCGAGAGTAAGGCCTTGGTCAAGTCAATATCAAAAAACTCTGGCGCGTCCAAAATATTGGCCATCCCTGCAGTATAAATGTCTCCTTCATCTGTAGTTGTCACTGCCAACTCTTTGGTTCTCTGCGCCAGCTCTCTTGTTGTTTCCCGTAAAAATTTATCCATCTCATGGCGATAATCCCAAACTTTTTCCTTTACTGCCACTTCATCAGTCAAAGACAAATCTTGTTCTTTCATTAAATTAGCCACATAGTATTTTAGTGCCATTGGAGTTGGCAAGCGGCCTGAAGAGGAATGAGCTTTTTTCAAAAATCCGTTCTCAGTCAGCTTCACCATCTCATTCCTAATGGTCGCTGGCGAGACTCCAAGGCTGTATTTTTTCTCCACAGTTTCTGAACCAACAGGTAAGGCACTATTGATATACTCTTCAACAATCGCCTTAAGAATCCTTGTTTGTCGATCAGTTAAGTTCATAATCGTAAAATGATTATTGCTTTTCTAAATTATTTCTTCTCTTAGCAGTTTTATATCACGATTGCTAATTCTTGTCAAGAGGTGGCTTTTCCCTCAGTAAAACCTATGCTAAGATTACCTTAAAATGGATAAAGAAAACAAAAACCTAGTTGTCCTTTTTCTCCTGCTCTTAACCCTCGCTTTTTCTGTTTTTGCTTTTAGACAAATCCAGGTCTGGCAAAAAAGGGCTGAGGAAGGCCCTCTGGAAGTAAATTTCAGCCCTGCTCCTCAAGATCCCCTCAAGCGAACCTGGACCAATTTTAGCCAAGGCGGTGAAGAAAAAACCCCAATGCTCAAACCAGCAGCAAAGGAAATTAAAGCTTTACAACCAGAATATATTAGAATCGATCACCTTTTTGACTTTTATGAAATACTGAAAAAAGATGCTCAAGGCAATTTAGTCTACGATTTTTCTGACCTAGACCAAAGAATTAAGGAAATTGTAGATCTTGGAGCGACTCCCTTTCTTTCCCTGTCTTATTTTCCCCGCTTGATCTCTCCGGACCCAAACGCTTTTCCTGACTCACTTGATTTATGGAAAATCTTGATTGAAAAAACAATTCAACGGTACAGCGGCAAAGCAGACAAAAATATTGCCGACATTTATTACGAGGTTTGGAACGAACCTGATCTTTTTGGCAAAATGAACCCCGAAACCTATTTTTCCCTTTATCAAGCGTCAGTGACTGCCGCTAATAATTGTCACAACTGTCTACCTTTCAAAATCGGCGGACCGGCAATTACTACTTTTAACCCCAAATCTGAATGGTTGACTCATTTTCTTACCTTGGCGGCTCAGAACCAAACCAGACTGGATTTTATCTCTTGGCACTCATATCAAGTCAATCCAGCAAAAACTGCAGTTGAAGCAGAAAGCCTTAAAAAATTGGTTGAAAAAATTAATCTTGCCAACCAGCCAGAATTAATTGTTTCTGAATGGGGTTCTACTCCCGAAGTTTCTTCACTCCACGATTCATATTTTGACGCCAGTCATACCCTCGCCACCATTGCCAAGACAGACAATATACTCAATCGCCTTTTTGCTTTTGAACTTAAAGATGGACCTTCCCCAGAACAAAAGCAATTTTGGGGAAGGTGGGGACTACTAACCAATGAAAAATTTGGTTTAACTCCTAAGCCAAGATATTATACCTTTCTTTATCTTAACCAGCTCTTGTTATACCGGCTAAATTTTTTGGCTTCTTCAGCCGACCTTCAGGCAATCGGTTCGACAGATGGAAATAAAAACTTTGTTTTAATCATTGCCAGGACAGACAACACCACCAAACCAAGACCAACAATCTTAAGACTGCTTAAGCCTCCGACAGGCACCTATCAGGCACAACTCTATTCGCTTGACTCTCTGCACAATCCACTTCTTTCTTTGTCAGTAGATATCTCTTTCAGCGACGGAAACCTAATTGTCAATTTTCCGACTCAGCCAAATGGAGTTTACCTGGTAAAAATTTCTCGCTCTCCTTAAAGTCCATTACCCGTCCCTGAGGGTGGTTCAATTATTTCCTCCACGGAAAATAGAGTTTCTTTCCAACGAGTAAATTTCCTTCCCAAACTTAAAACCCTTTTAAGCTCATTAAATCTAAAGAGTAAAGAAACCAAGAAATAAACAGTAAGACCGATCACCAGAGAAATTAATGTTAGTAGCAGAAGAGGAAAAGCTCTCGTGGTATTGAAAACTAAAGCGTCCAAAACCTTCATACTGATCCAAGCAAAAAAAGCAGAAATTAGTGAGGCGCTAATCATCTTCAACCAAACAAAAACATCATTTTTACCAACAAACCTTTCTTTTTTAAAATTAAAGACCAAAACTAAGAGGACTAAATTAAAGGCATTAGCAAGCGAAAAACCCAAAGCCAACCCAAAAATGCCCCAGTTAAGACGATAAATAAAGAACAAGCTCGAACCAATATTTATAACAACAGAGAGCAAGCCTGACCAAAAAGGAGTGCGAGTATCGTGGAGAGCGTAAAATCCCCTCACCAAAAGCTGAATTGCGCTTTGACTAAAAATGGAAAGAGTAATCGCCAATAAAGCTCTACTAGTAGTAATAGTTGCTACCCAAGGAAAAGATTTTGCCCCATAAGCAAAACGCACCAGCTGGACACGCAAAACCAGAAAAATCGCGGTTGTCGGCAAGGCAAAATAAAGAATCTGGTTAAAAGATCGGCGCAGGGTTTTTTTAAATTCTTCTACCTGTTTCTGAGCCAATTGCAAAGATAAGATCGGCAAGGCCGCCTGTCCAATAGAAGTCCCCAGCAATCTTACTGGTAAGTCAACTAATCGTTGGGCCAAATAGTAAAGAGTTAAGGATCCCGGAGAAAGGGAAGTTGCCAAAAAGAGTGAAACTGTTGCCTCGACCTGAGTAACCGCTAAAGCAAGAGTTCGCGGTAGCATTAGTTTAAAAACCTTTTTGACTCCACGGTCAGCCCAATCAAACAGAAATGAATAGTGAAAACCCAGACGATAAAGAAGAGGTAGCTGAATTGCCAGATGAAAAAAAGCCCCTAAAACTACCCCGAAGGTAGCCGCCCAAATACCCAACCACTTTGAAAGAAAAATAACTGAAAGAATAATCCCTAAATTGTAAACAACTGGAGCGAGCGCCGGAATTAAAAATCGTTGATGCGTCTGAATAATGGCGGAAAAGAAATTAGAAATCAAAAAGAAAAGTTGTGCTAGTAACATTACTCTTGTCATCTGGGCCATCAGCTCAATCTGCCAAGGCGCAAAGCTGCCGGTGATCGCAGCCGAAATCGGTTTAGCAAGCAAACAAATTATGAGTGACAGCACCAAAAAAACTGCTAAAAGAAGATTAATAATTGAACAAGCTACTTGATTGGCTCTTTTTTCATTGTCAGATAAAATTTCGGAAAAAACAGGAATAAAAGCCGCAGAAAGAGCCCCAATAACCACCAGCTGAAAAATCATATCCGGTAGACGAAAGGCAGCATAATAAACATCGAGCTGCTCCCGACAGCAGGCAAAAAATTTTCCCACCAGAAGCCTCTCTCTAATAATTCCCAAAAGCATGGAAAGAGCATAGGCAAGAGAAATAACCAAAGCAGCAGAAAATATCCCACTCTCCCGGCGGGTCAAAAGACCCTTACCATTACTCCATAGGTTTTTGATTTTTGTCCAATCTTTCATCTTCTTCCGACTTGCTAAATAACTGTCCTGATAAAAATGCATTCCTCTGAATGGCAGTATAAGAAAAAAACATTGCTTTTTAAAGAGGGAATCGTATATAATAGTTAAAAGTTCAAAGTGTAAAGTTCAAAGTTATAGTGAATAATTCAAAGTTTTTTTGCCTTTACCCTTAAACTTTTAACTTTTAATTTTTAACTTGAGGAATGAAAGTGAGCAAACATGCCAGTCACAAAAAGTGCTGCTAAAGCTTTAAGACAAACCAGAACAAGAACCCGACAGAATAAAAGCAAGGTAGCAAAGCTAAAAGCAGAAATAAAAAAGTTCAAAAAGACCAAAGACCCCAAGGCTTTATCGGAGTTGTATTCTTTGGTTGATAAGTTAGTCAAGGTTAAAATTCTCCACCAGAATAAAGGGGGAAGACTTAAAAGTCAACTTTCTCGCCTGATTAAGTAAATCATCTTCCTGCAAAAAATCTTTGGCAAGTAAAATCAATCTTTGACAAACCGTTGTGGTTTTTACTATACTAAACTTATGCCTGCCAAAGATAGAATTAATCTTCTGCCAAAAGACAGTTTTGAAAATTCAAGTTTGGGAAGATTGCTCTCATGGGCTACCAACGTTGGACGCTGGATTGTTGTCCTTACCGAGTTCGTGGTTATCTGCGCCTTTCTCTCGCGTTTCTACTTTGATACAAAACTAGCGAATCTTTTTGACGATATAAAGCAAAAACAGGCAATTGTTGACTCCGCTATTCCTTTTGAAGAAAAATTTCTTCTCACTCAGGAGAGAATTAAACTGGTTAAGACCCTGCTAGCTCAAGAAACAAAACCCGCTAGTCTCTTTAGCAATATCAGCAGCCTTATTCCTTTTGACGTCTTTCTCACCTCTTTAGGGTTCAACGAAAATAAGCTTGGCTTAGAAGGTTATAGTCTGTCAGATAAGGGAATTAATTTATTCGTCAGAGAACTGGCCACCGAGCCTCATTTAAGCGAAGTCAGTCTTGACAAAATCAGTACAGATAAAGATCACCCGGCAATTACTAATTTTACTATCACCGCTACCGTCAAGAAATGAATACTGATATCAAAGAAAAATATCAACAACAAAGACGCTACTCTATCAGATTACCGAAAATTTCTTATACTGCTAAAACCCGCTCTATTATCTGGCTGGCAGTAACTATCTTGACTGTTTCTTTTTTCCTAATCGCCGCCATTAAACCCACCCTTACCACGATTGCTCAGCTGAATCGGGAGATAAAAGACAAAGAGGAAGCCAACCAGCAATTACAAAAAAAGATTAACGCGTTGATAACAGCTCAGGAGAATTATGCGAAAAATAGTGACAATCTTGTTCTTCTGGACCAAGCTCTTCCGGAAAACAGTGAATTTCCCACCCTGGCTTATTTTTTGGAACAAGTCGCTACTCAATCAGGGGTTACCTTAAAATCTCTTAATTTTGAGAAAATTGATGACCGAGCAGAAACTAAAAAGCAAAACAGTCCTTCTCCTGGACAATTTTTCAATTTTTCCTTAGCGGTTAGCGGAGAATATGTTAATCTAAAAAGCTTTCTCGCGTCTCTGGAATCATCAAGAAGAATCCTAACTTTAACCAGCTCAACTGTTAGTAAAAACAAAAAGAACGAAACAGAGACTGAATTACAACTCTCGGTTTCTGGTCAAGCATCGTTTGCAACCAAAAGTCAAGTTCGTTAAAAAATTTAGAAAGTATGAAAAAAAAATTCAGCCAAACCATTTTTATCATTTCAGTCCTGGCCCTCACAGTCGCCTCGTTGTGGGTTTATCTTTCTGTTCATCGAGCCTTGAAAAAAACCGAAAAACCAGTTCTGACTCCCCAAGAAACTAGAGTCTTAAATCCCAACCTCGATGAAAGTATTTTTGAAGAGTTGCAAAAGAGAAAAATCTGAAGATGAAGATAAACTTTCAACCAAAAAAACTTCCAGTTCCGGTTGGCCTGATTATTATTTTAACCATTACTGCCAGCAGTCTCTTTCTGATCCAAAGAGTCAAAAACCTCAAGACAAAAACCTCAGCCCAAGCAGCACCTAACCAAATCAAAATTACCAATATCGGCAGTTATTCGTTTACTGTTTCCTGGGTAACCAATGACCCAGCAACTGGATTGGTGGAATTTGGAGAAAGTTCCTCTCTTGGGCAAATCAAGAAAGACGTTCGGGATCAAAAACAGGCCACTTCCGCCAAATATTACACTCATTATGTTACCCTTGATAACCTAAAGAGTGAAACTAAATATTATTTTAAAATTGTCTCTTCGGGAATAAGTTATGGCAATAACCAAAAACCTTTTGAGGTTACGACCGCTAACCTCAAAGTCCCTGCCGATAATGATATTGCTCAGGGAAAAATCTTAAATAGTAACAACAAACCTGCTAGTGGAGCAATCGTTTATTTATCAATCAGTGGGGCAATTACTCAATCTGCCTTAACCGACAGCGACGGCAACTGGATAATCCCTCTGGCCACTGCCAGAACAACTGATTTAAAAGACTTTGTCAACTATGATCGGAATGCTCAAGTAGAAGAAATTTTTGTGCAGGGAGATCTCCAAACTGCCACTGCCACTTTAACCACCAACAATGACAATCCTGTCCCTGATATCACCTTGGGGCAAACTTACAACTTTATTGGACAAATGCCTCAAATTACCCCCACGATTGCTCCCACTAAACAAACTTTTGCAGAAACCTTGCCTCAAGCGTCTTCTTCGAGCGGTTTTTCAGAAATCAATAATCAAGATTTGACAATCATTTTTCCCGGAGATAAAGAAGAAGTTAATAATCCTCTCCCAGAATTTCTAGGAACTGGTCCAAAAGGGCAAAAACTGGAAATCAAAATCGAATCTAATCAAGTCATTTCTTCTCAAATTGTCCCTGATAGCCAAGGTCAATGGAAATATTCCCCTACTACCGCCCTGGCGCCCGGAGAGCACACTATCACTGTCTCATATACTGATTCCCGGGGCTTTCTGAGAAAAGTCAGCCGTTCCTTTGTCGTTCTTGCTGCCGGCACCAGCCAATTGCCATCATTTACTGCCACTCCTTCTGGGCAAACTGCTACTCTCACTCCGACACCAACCACCCTTCCCACTCCAACGCCAACCGCCACTTCTTCTGCCTTGCCCTCAATAACTCCTAGTGCCACCCCAACTGCCACCCCAACTGTGCCATACCGCACAAGCTTGCCATCCACAGAAAGCGGCACGCCAACACCCGGCACAATTTTCCCAACCAAGTTACTTTTTGAGGCTGGCTTTATCACTCTTCTTTTTGGGGCAGCTTTACTTTTCTTTTAAAAGTTTCCTTTCATTTTTGGCACAAAAGGAATAAAATTTAAGCATGAAAGTGGCAATTGTCGGCGGGGGAATTTGTGGGCTAACCAGCGCTTACTTTTTAGGGAACCAGGGTCATCAAGTTTCTCTGTTTGAAAAAGAAAAAGTATTAGGTGGACTAGCAGGAAGTTTTAAACAAGGGAATTGGCAATGGCCATTGGAAAAATATTACCATCATTTTTTTTCCTCTGACACCGCAGTTTTCTCCCTACTCCAAGAACTCGGTCTGAAAGAAAAACTTTTCTTCAAAACACCAAGAACTTCTATTTTGGTTAACAGCAAAATTTCTGCTTTTGACACTCCGCTAGCAGTTCTCACTTTTCCTTCCCTTAATATCTTTGATAAAATTCGTACCGGCTTGATTACTGGATGGTTAAAAATTAATCCCTTCTGGCAACCCTTGGAAAAAGTAACTGCCCACCATTGGCTAAAAAAATACTACGGTAAAAAGGCATACCAGATTCTGTGGGAACCACTACTTAAAGCAAAATTCGCAGAGAACTATCAAAACATCCCTGCCTCTTGGTTCTGGGCCAGAATCAAAAAGAGAAGTAATCGTCTAGGCTATCTGGAAGGAGGATTACAAACCTTAATCAATGCTTTGGCCGCTAAAATTCAAGAAAACAAGGGACAAATAATTCTCAATACCGAGATTAGAAACTTAAATGATTTAAATCATTTTAATAACTTTGACAAAATTCTTGTTACTACTCCACCGACTACCTTTTTAAAAATCGTTCCCGATCTTCCGCCAAATTATCAAAAAGAAATTCAGACATTAAAATCTGTCAGTGCCTTAACGCTAATCCTCTCCTTAAAAGAAAAATTTTTGACTGATAATACTTACTGGTTAAATATCAACGAAGAAAGTTTTCCCTTTGTTGCTGTAGTTGAACACACAAATTTTGTTGATCCTCAGCATTATGGCAACAATCATCTTGTATATATTGGCGGTTATTACCCCCCAAATCATCCTTTTTTGAAAATGACAGGGGAGCAAATTTACCAAAAATTTCTGCCCTTTTTAAAAAAAATTAATCCTTATTTCAACTTTTCGCTTTACACCTCCAGCCTCTCGCTTTACACTGACTCTTATGCTCAGCCAGTTATCCCTCTGAATTATGCAAAACACCTTCCTTCGCTTAATACACCTAAACCCAATGTTTTTTGGGCAACAATGCATCACATTTATCCTTGGGACAGAGGAGTGAATTATGCAATTAAGCTCGGAAAAAAAATTGCCAATGAAGTATCCTCCTAAAAAGCAGGTAAATTGGCCGCTTTTGGCAATTCTTTTTTTGGCCGCCTTGCTCCGTTTTGGCGGGTTATCTTGGTGTTTGCCTTATAGCCCACATCCAGACGAATGGAACATGGCAGCAGCAATAACTCGCTTGGATTGGAAAGGCGCCTTTGATCCAAAATTTTACGCTTATGGTCAGTTTCCTTTATACCTCTCCTATTTATCTACCACTTTATACAACTCGCTCCCTTGGATAAAGATTCAAGAAATTAATATTCAGGAAGCAACTTTTTTTCTCCGTTTTTGGTCTGCTCTCGCCGGCGTTGGCACTGTTTATTTGGTATATCTCATCTCGAAAAAACTCACCCCCACAACTCATCCCCGACACTTCGACTTCGCTCAGTGCAAGCTCGCAACTCATAACCCACAACTCACCCCACTTCTTGCCTCTCTTCTCGCCGCTTTCACTCCCGGTCTTGTTCAAATCTCCCATTTTGGCACCACTGAATCCTTGTTGTCCTTCTTCTTTCTTCTTGCCCTTCTTCTCTCCTTCGCAATCCTAGAAAAGAAAAGGCTGAAATATTATCTCTTTGCGGGAATCATTCTTGGTTTGGCTATCGGTACCAAAATTAGCGGCCTTCTGTTTGCCTTCCCGATTTTTTTGGTTTTTCTAATCCAATTTTTGGCAGTTTTAAAAAATGAGAATAGACTAAAAAACACTGGACAACTTTTTTTAAAAAATTTTGTTTTTCTAGTTTTTCTTGTCCTTCTGGTCCTTCTTTCCTCTCCCTATCTAGTTCTCGCCTTTAAAGCCAGTCGAAGCACTCTTCTTTATGAAACCTCGGTTGCTACCGGAACATCACCCGTCTTTTATACCCGTCAATTTATCAATACCACTCCGGTTCTCTTTCAACTACAAAAAATTTTCCCTTACGCTCTCGGTTGGCCGATTTTTACCTTAGGAACTCTGGGGTTTTTTCTGGTATTAGTTTTGTTAATTAAAAGTATTCTAAAAAGAAAAAGAGTTTCTCGCCTTAATACTTACTTCTTAATACTTAATACTGCCTTTATCGTCTACTTTCTCTCTCAGGCTTTTCTCTTTTGTAAGTGGACCAGATTTATGGCACCAATTTTCGCTTTTTTCCCAATCTTCGCCGCTTTTTTCTTAAGTTACTTAAGAAATTTAAGATGCTTAAGTTACTTAATCGTTCTTTTCTCTGTTTTTCCCGGCCTCCTTTTTTCCTTCATCTACTTTAGTCCCGACATCCGTTTTACTGCCTCTGAATGGATCTACAAAAATATTCCTTCCAACTCCCAAATCCTCTTTGACACAGGCAACGTCCTTGATATTCCAATCAGTCCCCCTAATTACCAATTACCAATCACCAATTACTCCCTTGTCTCTTTCGACTTCTATCACCTTGATGAAAACCCGGAACTTTTTTCCGAACTTTTGCATTATTTAGAAACTTCTGATTACATCATTGTGCCTTCAAGAAGAATCTTTGCTAACCATTTAAGAATAGCAGAGAAATATCCTAAAACTGCTAAATATTACCAACTTTTATTTTCTGGTAAACTAGGATTTGTCCAAATCGCCAAAATTGAGCCTTTTTATTCTAAAATATTCAAAGACGAAGAAGCTGAAGAAACCTTTACGGTTTTTGATCACCCGACAATCAGAATTTATAGAAAAAATGTGAATCTCACCAAAACTGACTATGAAAATCTTTTTCAATAAGCAGATATCCTTTTTTGTCCTTTTTTTTATTATCATTCTCGCCTCTTTTTTCCGTATTTATGGTTTTGACTGGGATCAAGGATATCACCTGCATCCAGATGAGAGAATGCTTATAATGGTCACAGAAAAAATTCATCTTCCTCAAAACCCGTCACAAATATTCACAAGAAATAGCCCTCTGAACCCTCTTTTTTTTCCTTATGGCAGTTTTCCGATTTATCTTTTAAAGCTAGTATCAACAATCGTTGCTTCTTTATTAGCCAATCCTCTTTTACGAACTTATTCTTCGATGAATCTGGTCGGCAGGTTATTATCAGCTTTGTTTGATATTGGAACAATCGTGGTAATTTTCAAACTAGGGAGAAAAATTTTTTCGCCCGCAGTCGGACTTTTAGGCAGTGCTTTTTATGCTTTTTGTACTTTCCCAATTCAACTTTCGCACTTTTTTGCTACTGACACTTTTTTAACTTTCTGGGTCACCTTGACTTTATACCGGCTGACAATCTTATATGAGAAACCTGGTCTTAAAAATGCCCTTCTTTCAGGCATTGCCTTTGGCTTTGCTTTAGCTACTAAAGTCTCGGCAACCGTCCTTGTTGTTTCAATAGGAGCCACAATCTTTATGGACTTTGTTCTCATTCTTGGCAAGAGAATTCGCCTCTTTTTAAAACACAAAAAAGTTTTTTACTCAACTGAGAAGAAAATTATTATTTTGAAAAAAAAGCTCAATCTCCTGATAAGTCTAGTCCTTACCAATCTTAAATATATAATTTCTATAATCTTTGCTACTGTTATAACTTTTATAATCCTCGAACCATATGCTCTTATTGATTTTTCAACCTTTTGGCAACAAACCAAAGAACAACAGGCAATGACCAAAAGCGCTTATACTTTTCCTTATACTCTGCAATACGTAGGAACAACACCCTACCTTTATCACCTAAAAAATTTTATTCTTTGGGGAGCGGGGAGTCTCTTGGGTATTGTTTCTGTCATTTCTCTCCTCTATTTAATTTGCTATTTGACAAAAGAATTCCCTCGGCCAGGAAACGAGAGTCAAGAAGCAAAAATGTTAATCTTGTTGACATTTTTCCTTGCCTACTTTTTAGTTGTTGGTCGTTTTGCCGTCAAATTTATGCGCTACTTTTTACCTCTTTATCCAATTTTTTTTCTCTTTGCCAGTTGGTTTTTGTTTACCCTCTTTCGCCGCTCAAAAAAATTGCTTGTCTTGTCAGCCTTGCTGGTCTTATCCGCAACATTTCTTTGGTCAATCGCCTTTCTCTCAATTTATTCAAAACCAAACACTCGGGTAACCGCCAGTAAATGGATTGACCAACATATTCCGCCGGGTTCGTCTTTAGCCCTTGAACACTGGGATGATGCTCTTCCTCTATTTGGGGCAGAAAAATACCACTTCTTAGAAATGCCAATGTATGAAAATGATTCTTCAACAATAAAATGGGACAAGGTTAATTCGAATCTCAAAAAAACTGACTACCTTATTCTTGCCTCAAACCGGCTTTATGTTCCCTTACAAAAACTGAACGATTGCCAAAAATACGAAGTTTGCTATCCGAAAACAGCTAAATACTATCAGGACTTATTTTCCGGAAAACTGGGTTTTGAAAAAATTGCCGAATTCACTTCTTATCCTCAGTTGGCAGTTGGCAATAAACAGTTAGTAGTTGACGATTCATCTGCTGACGAATCATTCACGGTCTATGATCATCCTAAAATTATAATCTTCAAAAAAATAGCAATTGATGATATTATCAAAAAATGAGTCAGGTTTTTGTTTTCCCAACATCACCGGAGTCGGTGATTGCCGATTACCAAAAACTCCTAAGAGGGGCAAATTATAAAACCTATCTTCAAAAAAATTCTCCGGTAGTCCTGAAACTTAATCTTTCTTGGACACGCTTTTATCCTGCTTGTTCCACTCCTCCTTGGCAACTTGAGGGAGTAGTAAAGACTTTACTGGAAGATGGTTTCAAACCTTCACAAATCATTCCAGTGGAAAACAGAACTGTGGTTACCAACGTGCAACAAGGAAGCGCCAATAACGGCTGGCTCGGAGTTCTAAATAAGTATGGACTTAAAATGACCTACCTAACCGATGTACCTTACAAAATTTACCAACCAAAAAAGAAACTTTTAATTCTCGACAAAATTTTTCCTGAAGGTATTTTGCTTCCAAAACTAATTTTTGGCGCCAACATTATTCACTTGCCGACAATGAAAATGCATGTTTTCACCACCACTACTGGCGCAATTAAAAACTACTTTGGGATGCTCAAGACTGTTCGCCATTTTGCCCACCGCTATATCCACGAAGCCATCGTTGATTTGCTGACGATTCAGAGAGAAATTCATCCGGGCATTTTTGCCGTGATGGATGGCTCCATTGTCGGCAAGGGATCTGGCCCCCGAGCAATGGAGTGGGAAGAAAAAAACTATCTTTTGGCTTCTGCTGACTGTGTCGCCATTGATGCAGTCGCCGCCAAAATGATGGGATTTAACCCTCTGACCCTGCAATATCTTAAATTGGCCCAACAACAAGGTTTAGGCATCGCAGACCCAGAAAAAATTAAAGTCAGCGGCGAAAAGATTGAAAAAGTAAATTTTCATTTCCAAAAAGCTGATACTTTTGCCTCAAGAGGCCAAAAACTAATTTATCACCATACTCCGCCTTGGTTCGAAAAATTGCTCCTACAAACTGTCATTGCCCCGTGGAGTTATATAGCATCAAGCCTATACCATGACTATTATTGGTACAACCTTATTGGCAAAAAAAGAGTCAAGGCTTTTATGAAAACGGAGTGGGGAAAATTGTTTAAACGCTATTCTTCTTTACCTTGAGATTAATTTTTTCCAAAGCTTCTTTTAAAGATTGACAATTTTTAATCTTACCCTGATGGTTTTCCTTACCTTGTCGATGGCCCGGAACAACCCAAAATAATTTTGCGTCAGTAGAACAGAGAGCTTCCAAAACTTCTAAATCGTCATCTACAAAAAAATCTATTTTCTTATCCCTCACCTTTTCTTGCTTAAAAGCAATTGGATTTTGGTCTTGGTAGTTGAGAAGGACTTCCTTAAAGAACGGAATAAGCTTGTACTTTTCGAGCCATCTAATTGTTGACGGGCAATTAAAATTTAACCGACTAGAAATCAGATAAAAACAAAAACCTCTGTTCTCTAAGGATTTTAACAAAAAAAGACCGTCATTATCCGGTACTCGATACCAATTAATCAGCAACCAGGCTAGCTGTTCAAGTTTGGTTTTTGGATAATAATAAGTTTGAGAATCAATTTTTTTTAAAAATTTCTCTTTCAAGATTCTCAATTTTATCCAAAACCCACCAAAACTTTGTTTTGCCACAACTCCGTCTAAATCTACTCCTACGCGAATTTCTCTTTTCCGTTTCATCAGTTGATTATACAAAAGTGTTTATTAACAAAAAAGCCCTTCTTTAACAATGCGAATTTGTCTCCTTGCACAAGAGCCATTATCTTCATAAAATATCTCTATGTTCGCTGATTTAGGAACAATTATATACTGGTGGCTGACTCTCATGGGCATTGGTCTGATTTTTTTGCCATTAACCAAAAGGCTTTTTTCTAATTTTTTTGACCAAGGTTATCTATTCTCAAAAGTCTTCGGGGTTGCAATTTCTTCCTATTTAGTTTGGCTGCTTGCTTCATTAAAAATACTTCCTTTTTACCAAGAAACCATCTGGTTCGTTTTAATAATCGGTTTGCTCGTTAATTTAGCCATTTCCTCTATGAAATTTCCGCCACCCACCCCCACTTCCCACCCTCGACCCACTTCCCACTTCCCACCCATACTTCTAATTTTTGCCCTTGAAGAACTTATGTTTTTTATTACTCTGACTTTTTGGTCTTATATCCGCGGTTTTCAACCCAATATACAGGGTCTGGAAAAGTTTATGGATTTCGGTTTCATCAATTCAATTTTAAGAAGCAAATTTTTCCCTCCAGCCGATATCTGGTTTGCTGGAAAATCAATCAATTATTACTACTTTGGCCACTATGTTACTGCTTTTCTCACCAAAGCTACGGGAATTAATTCTGCTGTAACCTACAATTTAATGATAGCCACTCTTTTTGCTTTTTGCTTCTCTTTAACTTTCTCTTTAACTGGAAATTTGCTTTATTTCTTCTTGCTTAAAAAATTTGAAAATTTAAAAATTGATTTCAAATTAAAAATTAAAAATTTAAAATTGATAATTATTGGCGGCTTAATCGCCGCTTTCGTTATTTCCTTGGGCGCTAACCTCCATCCTGCCTATTACAATTTCAAAATGAAAATCTTAAAAAAACCCTACTGCGATGGTTCTTTTTCTTACTGGTATCCCAATGCTACCCGCTATATTGGTTATTGTCCTGATGTTGAAGATAAAACTATTCATGAGTTTCCTGCTTACTCTTTTGTGGTTTCTGATCTCCATGGTCACGTCTCCGATATTCCTTTTGTCTTAACCTTTTTAGCTTTATGTCTAGTTCTCTTTTTAAAAATCAAAGAAAACAAAAAACTTTCCTTCTTCTCACTACTCACTACCGACCTCTTACTCTCGCTTTTTCTCGCAATCTTCTTTATGACTAATCAGTGGGATTATCCTATTTATCTTTTAGTCTTGGGAATGATTTTTTTAGTTGGTTTTTACCAAAATCGTTCTAATTTAGGAGAAACTTTAAAAAAAACCACCGTCTCTTGTTTGGGAGTAATTTTTTCTTCCAGCTTATTTTTTCTGCCTTTTCAACTCAATTTCGAACCAATGATAAAAGGAATTGCGTTTGTTCATGCTCATTCTCGGTTCTACCAACTTTTAATCCTTTGGGGAGCTCCCTGGTTCTTTGGTCTGAGCTTTTTGTTTTTCCTTTTTGGTAAAAAAATTATTCCTAAACAACTCTTGAAAAAAGAAAAAGTCAAGATAAAATCCAGCCTTTTGTCTCTTCCTTCCCCGCTTCCTACTGATATCTTTATTCTGATCCTTTTTGTAGTTTCCACTGTTTTAATCATCATTCCTGAGATTGTTTTCGTCAAAGATATTTATATTACTTCGTACCACCGTGCTAACACGATGTTCAAACTTACCTACCAGGCTTTCATTATGTTCTCTCTAGTCATCGGCTATGTTACCCTCCGCCTGACAACCTCTCTCCCTCATTATTTTGAAAAAAGGCTTTTTGCTTTTGTTAGTTGTTTTTTAATCCTGGCCCTTTTGCTCTACCCTTTATATTCAATACCAGGATACTACGGTAATCTGGATCTCAAAAATTATAAAGGACTTTATGGTCTTTATTTTCTCCAAACGCTTTATCCTGATGATTATCAAACAGTTCGTTGGTTGAATAACAATGTTTCCGGACAACCGAATATTCTCGAAGCAGTTGGCGATAGCTATACTGATTATGAGAGAATTTCTATGGCTACTGGCTTACCAACCATCGAAGGCTGGCTAGTTCATGAATGGCTCTGGCGGGGGAGTTTTGATGAACCCGGTAAAAGAGCAACCGAAGTCCAAACAATCTATGAAGGAAAAGACCGTCAGCAAACACTGGCTTTGCTCCAAAAGTACCAGATCAAGTATGTTATTATCGGAGAAATGGAGAAACAAAAATATCCTCAACTTAACGAAACACAATTCTCTGAAATCGGTAAAGTAGTTTTTCGCTCAAAGACAACCTCAGTCTACCAATTATTTCAATAAATCCTGAACAAAGGCCTGAATTTCTTTCCAATTACCACTCTTTGGCACTAAAACCCACTGTCCTGACGGATGTTTTTTGGGGTTGAACAGTAAATTTTCTCCAATGGTCGCTGTTTTAATTTGACTAAAATCTATTTTAGTCAACAAGATTGCCAAATTACCATACTCCCAGCGATTAATATCCACCACTAGATATTCTTGTAACACCTTTATCAGCTGAAGCACTTTCTGCGGATGCAAATAAAGCTTAGAGGCGAAAATTTTTTGCTTTATGGCCAGTAAAAGTTGTTGTTGTCTGGCGGCTCTGGCAAAATCAGTACCTTCTTCCCCAACTGCGTGCCGGCTACGAACAAATTTTAAGGCAGTCGTACCATCCATCTGTTGTTTCCCCGCATCAAAATGAAGATGTTCATAACGACATCTCAGCTCTTTATCTCCATTACAAGTATCGTTCTCTTTGCCGGGGATAGGATAATAAAAATCGTCAAAAGCCCTCTGAACATTAATTTCCACTCCTCCTAAGACATCCACAATTTTGCTAAAGCTTTCAAAGTCAATCACAATCAGATAGTCAATTTGCTGACCCAAAATTTCCGAAACAGTTTTTTTTACCAAATCAAAACCTCCATAATGATAAGCGGTATTAATTTTTGCCTGCAAAGCGTCAATCCATAAATCCCGCGGTAGAGAAATCAAAACTGCTCTTCTGGTTTTACTATCCAAGGAAACAAAAATCATCGTATCAGTGAGGTCACCATCATTGGTATCAAAACCGCGGATTCCCAAAACAAGGAAATTAGTCCGGCCGGCTTGATTTTTAATCGGGCCAAAATAGTTCTTCCGGACAAAAATACCCAGACAAAAACTTGCCAAAAATAGTAAAATCAAGATTGATCCCAAAATAGCTTTTTTCATTGTGTTTTAAAATCAATATTCATAATTCATAAAACTAGCTTGCCCTGGGCGATAACCGAAAAATGAACTCTACTATTTTAGCAGATTTAAACCCTCAACAACAAAAAGCCGCTAGCTATGGCGAAGGTCCGCTTTTAATCTTGGCTGGCGCTGGCAGCGGAAAAACCAAGGCTCTTACCTACCGAGCCGCCTTTCTTGTCTTGGAGAAAAAAGTGCCTTCAGCAGAGATTCTTCTTTTGACTTTTACCAACAAAGCTGCTGGTGAAATGAAGGAGCGTATTCAAAAACTGTTATCTACCTACCGTCAATCACCGATCGCCGACCACCAATCGCCTCCTTTTGCCGGCACTTTTCATTCCTTCTGCGCCAAAATCTTACGATCAGAGGGCGATCTTTTAGGGATTCCTCATAATTTTGTTATTTATGACGAGACAGATCAGCAAGAAGCCCTCAAGGAAGTCTTAAAAAAGCATAACCTTTCTGCAAAAGACTTTAAGCCAGCTTCTGTCCTCAATACTATCTCTCAAGCTAAAAACGAGCTTATTTCCGAGCTAGAGTATCCTCAATATGCTCGTGGCCCTTGGCAAAAAACAGTTGCGGAGCTTTATTTTGATTACCAAAAATATTTGCAAAAAAATGATGCCCTCGATTTTGACGACCTAATTTTCAAAGCTGTTAATCTTTTCCAAAAATTTCCTGAAGTCTTGGGTAAATTTCAAAACCGTTTTCGTTATGTTTTGATCGACGAATATCAGGATACTAACCAAGCTCAATATGTTTTCACTAAACTGCTGGCTTCCCGCTACCGTAATTTGACTGTCGTTGGCGATTCAAGCCAGTCGATTTATGGATGGCGGGGGGCCAACTTTCGCAACTTAGTAAATCTTAAGAGCGATTTTCCTGACCTAACCATCATCAATCTTGAGCAAAACTACCGCTCTACCAAAACAATTCTTGAAGTTGCTTACTCTGTCATTCGCCACAACACTAGCCATCCAATTCTGAAACTTTGGACAAAAAACGAAGAAGGAGAAAAAATTGCCCTCTATGAAGCTGACAGTGAAACCGACGAAGCCCAGTTTATTGTCAACAAAATCATTCAATACAAAGACCAATATCACTTGTCTGACTTTGCTATTCTCTACCGCACAAATGCCCAATCAAGAGTTTTGGAAGAATTTCTGTTACACAGTGGTATTCCTTACCTTCTTGTTGGCGCTACTCGCTTTTATCAAAGAAAGGAAATCAAAGACGTACTTGCTTATTTAAGAGTTATTGCTAACCCCAAAGACTCGATCTCTCTGACAAGAATTGCGAAATTGGGCAAAACTCGTTTGGAAAAATTTCTCAACTGGCAAACAGCCAATCTTGAACAAAACAAAAAACTCTCTACCTTGGATCTTTTCGACGAACTTCTTAAGGTAACTGGTTATCTTGAATTATACGATTCGCTAGAAGAAGAAGATTTAGCCAGAAAAGAAAACATTAAAGAGTTGCGTTCGGTAGCAGAAGAATTTCCCCGTCTAGATGATTTTTTGGAAAATGTTTCTCTGGTAGAACAAGAATCCTTACCCGACAAACCAATTCGCAATGGCCAAAGAAAAGAATCGGTTACTTTGATGACTTTACATGCAGCCAAAGGATTGGAATTTCCCATTGTCTTTATGGTTGGTATGGAAGAAGGCCTTTTTCCTCACTCGCGCAGTCTCCTTGATCAAAGTGAGTTGGAAGAAGAAAGACGACTTTGTTATGTGGGCATTACTCGCGCCAAAAAGAAACTTTTTCTTACTTGTGCCAGAAAGAGACTTTACTTTGGTCAACATTCAGCTAACGAAATCTCCCGCTTTGTTCAAGATATTCCCGAAAATTTGATAGAAATTGCTGAAAATTTTTAAAACACGCTTAACGTTCCGCTCTTTTTTGCACTTTTCTGGCCATCAAAGTTATAATATCATATTAACAATAAATCTGAAACCAGAATATCGAAATCCTAATCTAGAAATGGGAAGTGAGAAATGGGAAGCTGGAACAAGAAGTGGGAAGTGGAAAACTTTAAAATCTCACTTCTCGCCTCATCCGCCAGCTGGCAGACCAGCTTCACCCTTCTATCTTCTCAATTCAAATTGCGAATTCCGTGCTTAGAATTTGTTTATATTATGATTAGACTCATAACTGATCAAGAAAAATCTCAATTTAATAAATTGGCAACTCACCCTTTGCAATCTTGGGAATGGGGAGAATTCCGTCAATCCCAAGGCTACAAAGTAGCAAGGTTGGGAGTAACCGAAAAAGGCAAACTTAAAGAAGTCTTTCAAATCTCCTTTCATCCAATTCCCCCAATTTCCCTAACTGTCGGTTATCTTCCTAAAAGCCCCCTGCCCAGTAAAGAGGTTCTGGAAAAACTTAAAGAGATTGGCAAAAAAGAAAAAACGATTTTTATTAAAATCGAACCCCATACTCAAAAATCCGAAATTCGAAATCCGAAATTCGAAACTTTAGGACTTATTCCGGGCAAGCCACTTTTTACTAAATATACCTCCGTTATTGATTTAACCAGGTCTGAAGAAGAAATTTTTAATAGTTTTAAACCAAAAACCCGCTACAATATTCATTTAGCGGAAAAACACGGCGTGATTGTCAAAGAAGACAATTCCGCTGAGGCTTTTGAAGAATATCTTGACTTACTTTTTGAAACAACCAAAAGACAGGGTTTTTTCGCTCACAATCGAGAATTCCACCGCAAACAGTGGCAAATTCTCCACCCTGCAGGCATTTCTCATCTCCTGACAGCCACTTATGAAGGCAAGATGCTCGCAGCCTTTTTACTTTTTGTTTTTAATAAAGTCCTTTATTATCCTTATGGCGCTTCTACCCGGGAGCATAAAGAACTAATGGCTCCTACTTTACTAATGTGGGAAGCAATTAAGTTTGGCAAGAATCGCGGGTGTAAAACTTTTGACCTTTGGGGAGATATCGAACCTAATCCACCGTCTGACCATCCTTACTTCGGCTTTCATCGCTTCAAAGAAGGTTTTTCACCAAAGTTGGTAGAATTTTTAGGAAGCTATGATTTGGTGATTAATCCAACCCTGTATCAAATTTACAAAATCATCGATAAAATTCGCTGGAAACTACTTAGGCTAAAAAAGAAATTATTTTAATTATTCTAATTTCTAATTGACCTAAATAAGCAAGCTTGATTTTCGCGTTGCGAAAAATAAGCGAAGCGATTCTCGCTTCGCTCGAAATAAATCCCAATTTCCCAACTAAATAAATTTATAATTTGGTCATTGGACATTAGTTATTATTTAGAATAATTAGGTCAATTAGGTTAATTAGAAATTTATGCCAGATATCCGCCAATCATCCCAATATGCCAAATATATCGAATCTATTGGCTGGCAGGTAGAAAAAATAGGGCAGGGGTATGTTTTTATCAAAAAATTTCCGCTTTTGGGCTCTTTAATAAAGGTCCAACGCATCAAGCCCCCAATCCCCTTTGAGAAAATCGAAAAACTCGCCAAAAAATATCATGCTTTCCAAATCATTCTCGAACCCGCTCTTTCTAAACAGCACAAAAATTCCCAATCACCCCAACTCTCTCAAGACCCTCAAATTTCTCACCATTACAAACCCTTAACCTCTCCTTTTATCCCTACCAAAACTCTCCTTCTTGACCTCAAACAATCCGAAAAAGCAATTTTTGCTTCTTTCTCTAAAAGCAAACGCCGCGATATCCGGATAGCGGAAAGGCACAATCTAAGAATAGAGGAGGGAACGCCAGAACAATTCTATGAACTCAAAAAACAATTTCTTTTAAGAAAAAGGATTTTGCCCCTCGGAATAAAAAAAGAAATCTTTCCTCTTTATAGAGCCTTCGGCAAAAACGCGAAGATTCTGATTGCTTATCTCCCTTGTCTCTCTGAGTCCTCTTGTCCTCCCAAACCCCTTGCTGGTCTTCTCCTTCTTTTCCACCAACGAACCGCTTACTATTGGCAAGCAGCCACTACTCCAACAGGGAATAAACTTCTTGCCCCAACTCTACTTTTGTGGGAAGCAATTAAAATTGCAAAAAAACAAGGCTACCAAACTTTTGATTTTGAAGGCATTTATGATGAACGTTTTCCGCAAAATCGCTCCTGGCTCGGCTTTACTCATTTTAAGCAAGGCTTTGGCGGAAAAGAAGTTGAATTTCCTCCACCTCTCTCTTCCTCTAAATTTCCTCTGAACATCATCTAACCTTCTTTAACTCCACGCCTCGCAGATTAATTTATACTCACAAAAATCGCAGTGTTTGCCTGCCTATTGATAGTTTTTAAGTGAAATTACTTTTATTCCTTTTACCAATTTCTGGTGCTTAGGATTATCGGTAACTAATATTGCACCAATATCTTTAGCAAGAGTAACAAAAACTGCATCGTAGTAAGTAATGTTTGACTTACACGCAATCTCCAAAGACTCAGTAGCTTCTTTCTGGGATAGGGGAACAAACTCGATTGGTAAAAAATATGACATCCTCCCCGCCGAAGCGAGGATGTCTTTTTGCCTCAATTCATCCCCATCCTTCGGATGAGGTATTCTTGAGGTGCGAATAAACTACCGCGCAGTCCCGCCACGGAGGGAACGTGGTCCTCCGATGTAACATTGGAGAAGCTTGTTTCCCTGCCTGCCGGCCAGGCAGGTTTGTCGCGTTCTATCCGATGGACATCAGACTATTCTGCGAGTCTAATAAATTTAGATAAAAATCAAGGATTAATAATCTTCCCGCTTGCGTCCTCTACGAGCTGGCTATAGTCAACTCTTCCATAGTTAGGCTCGGTAGCAGTTACCAACCACACAAATTTAGTGTGATCGTATGGCGCTACTGATTCAACCCGAATTTGATCATGTGGATATTTTAAATGATAAGCATTAACCAAGTCGTCTGGCGATGTTTTCCAATTATGGGGAAAATCATGTTTTAAAGAAGGACGCCCCGTTGGACAAGTATCCTTCTCGTTCGCCTTAATTAAGGTGGGGTTGGCCAAAAATCCTCCAACAGTAGGGAAGAAGTTAAACTCTAAACAGGTACCATTAAGGCTCATGTAACCATAAACTTTACTTGTTGTATCTAAGTACCCAACTTGCACATAGGCCAAAAATGCATCTGGTTGCCATTTCAACGCTTCTTTGTCTAAAAATTGGCGCATTTCTTCACTAAAGAAGTTGCCCTCCAGGTTTTCAACTACATTATCTGCCAATCCAGATAAATCAGATTTGTGATAGTCCTTTGAGTAATGAGGTTGGCCCTTTACCCATTTTAACAAAACTGAATCTGCTGAACGTTGAAATTTGGCACCCGAATAGAGACCTATTCCGAAGGCAAAAACAACGACAAGGATTGTAACCAGTACTTGTAAGAGTCTCGTGTGTTTCATTAGTCCCCTGTAAATTATGTTATATCATAAGACAGGAATCAATTCCACGCTTCGCAGATTAATTTATACTCACAAAAGTCGCAGTGCTTGCCGGGAGTGGGGGAGAAGTCGCTCTGCGAAATTTCCTCTGCTTTTTTGATCAGCTCCTGCTTTACCGTTTCAAAATCTTCCTGCCTTCGGTAGGTTGAGATTTTTTCCTGACTGTCAAAAAAATAGAAAGAAACTTTGACCTCCTCGGGTTTGGGAGCCCTTTCCAGAATTCCCATATATGTTAAAGTACCATCAACTGCCGCCATAGCATAAACAGTCATTTGCAAATCTTTTTCAATTTCTTTTTTTGTAGGTGATTTGCCCGTTTTATAGTCAATAATTTCTATCCCCGTGGCAACCTTGTCAATTCTGTCTATTCGGCCGCCGATTTTTAATGTCGGGCTTATTTTGATAGAAAAAACTTGCTCTAAGGCCAAAGGTAATAATTGCGGGTTATATGATTTATCATAAAATTCACTCAAAATTTTTTTTCCTTCCTTTTTATACTTTTCTTCATGAGCTTTTGAAGGATAACCTAGAGGCGACCAATTTTCTTCCAATATTTTTAGCAAATCTTCTTTGGTGGGATTTTGGCCGGCAATCGCTCGCTGATAAAAATCTCTCATTGTTTGATGAATAGTATCACCAAAAGACAAAGCAGCTGACGGAGGAGTGGGAATTCTTAAAACGTAACGATATTTGTATTGCAAAGGGCAAGTATTAAAAGTATCGATTTGGGAATAAGAGAGATAGGTGATGGGTAAATTTTGAATTTTGAATTTTGAATTTTGAATTTCGGACAAAGGTTTGAAATCGAAGATTGATAATTGATTGTCTTTGGCCTTCAACGCATAATCCTTAATTCTTAATTCACCTAAGGCTTCAGCGACAAACGGCGAGACCTTCTTTTCTCTTTTTCCTTCACCATAATAATTGGCCGCAGTCAAGTAAAGTTTGTCTTTTGCCCGTGTCATCCCAACATAAAAAAGTCTTCTTTCTTCCTCAAGATGATAATCTCCCTTCGGTAAAATTTCTTTTATTAAAGCCTCGGGGATCGGAATCTGTTCTCGTCTTTCGGTCGTTGGGAACCTTCTCTCCACCAAATTAACCAAAAAAACTACAGGAAATTCCAATCCTTTGGCTGAATGAACAGTCAAAATATTAACTGCGTCATTGTCTGTCCAATCAATATCTGAAGCTAAAGGCGACTCACCTAGCTCCATCGACAAATTAATAAAATCGACTACTGCATAAACAGAGGCATCTTCATGCTCAACCTCATAGGTTTTCAGCTTATCAAAAAACTTGGCAATATTTTGCACCTTTCTTTCATCCTTGCTTGTTTTATAGTCAGTCAAGGTTTTTAGCATTCCAGTGTCTTGCAAAAAATAGTATAAAATTTGACCTGCCGTATCTTTCTTTACCAACTCCAGATGACGATGAATCATTGCTATCAAATTAGTTAAGGTTGTTAGAGTTTTCTCACTAATTTCTGCTTTTGATAAGGATTTATCGATAACTGCCAAATCTCCATTATTTTCAACAATTTTTTCGCAAGTTTCAAAAAGCGAAAGATTTAATTTTTTAGAAAAGTTAATCAAGGTAGCTAATTCTCTACCAGAAATCCCAAAGAAATCCATAGACAGAAGTCTATACATTGCGACATTGTCCTCGTAGTTATACAAAACTGATAAATAAGCGATCAAGTCTTTGACTTCAGGTTGCCGAAAAAGCATCCCTGGCCCAAGAAACTGATAAGGAACTCCCCTCCGCGCTAGCTCTCTCAGGAAAGGATCAGCATGCGCATTGGCGCGGACTAAAATCGCAAAATCCTTATAGGAGTAACCTCCTTTTGTCTTCTGACTACTATTTACTGTAGTTGATAACCGAGAGTCGGTAGCCAACTCAACAATTTTCTCCGCCACCATTTCTGCCTCATCCTCTACTCTTTCAGCCATCAAAAACTCTACCGGACTTTCTTCAACCTCCCTCATCTTTTCCAATTTTTTGCTAATTCCCAACGAGGCTTCTAGGGTATCAGGATCATTATTTTTTATCAGCCTATAGGCATTATCCAGAATTGTTTGGGTAGAACGATAATTTTTATTTAAGACCACACTTTTTGCTTGGGGATAATCTTTAACAAATTGTAAAATATTAGAAATCGCCGCCCCGCGGAATTTATACACACTTTGGTTATCGTCTCCGGTAACTGTCAAGTTTGCGTTTTCCGAAGGTGGAGCAAGAAGTTTTATCAAAGCGTATTGGGCGTAATTCGTGTCCTGAAATTCATCCACAATAATATATTTAAACTTTTCTTTGTACTGTTTTAAGATATTTGGTCTCTCACGAAATAGTTTTAGCACATTACTTATCAAATCCCCAAAATCCATCAAACCCTCTTCAGCCTTAATCTCTTCATAAAGTTTATAAGCCCTGGACAGTTCTGTATATTTTTTTAATTCGTCGTCATCCTTACTTTCAACTTTTGAATTTAAATTTTGACTTTTGACTTTTGACTTTTGACTTTCTACCCACTGTAAATATTCTTCCGGACTAACATCCTCATCTTTGAGTCTGGAAAAATGTTGCAGCATTCCATCAATAAACTTTGTCGGATTACCTAAAGGTCTAAAATATTCCAAATCAAATTTAAAGAGGTTTTTTCTGAAAAGTTGAACACTTTCAGCTTCGGTCATTAACCTATACTTTGGATCAAGCCCAATATTTAAAGCCTCGTCCCGTAAAATCCGGTCACCAAAAGAATGAAAAGTGGAAATCCACATATTGGCATAACCCAAAGGCAAAGCTTCATCAATTCTCGCTTCCATCTCCCGAGCGGCTTTTTCTGTAAAGGTCAAAGCCAAAATTTCTGCTGGAGAAATATTCCTTTTGGTAATAAGATATTTGATTCTCTCACTCACCACTGTGGTTTTGCCTGTTCCTGCACCGGCAATAATCAGTAGTGGCCCTTCACCATGCTCAATCGCCTCAAGCTGCTGCTTGTTTAAATTTTTTTTATCTTCCATGAAGAAATTATAACACCATTGGTTGGGCTAAAATCAGCCTCTGAAAAAACTTGGCTAATCTGAAAGGTTCAAAAAAATTTAAACAAGAAAAAAAGAATGAGGAAAAGCGTCTGGCTGATAAGCTAAATCTTTCCTTTTAAATAATTTAGCCTTCTTTCTTGAGGGAATTTTTCAATGGCGTAGCGAAGAGCGGTACGTGGCATCTTTTTATAATGTCTTTTCAAAAATCTTTCCTCCACCCCAAGATCTTGTTTGCCAATTTCCCGCAGCATCCAACCAACCGCCTTGTGGATTAAATCGTGTTTATCTTCCAATAGAATTTCAGCGATTCGCAAAGTGTCGGAAAAATCTTTTTTCCTGATAAAGTAATAAGTGGCAATAATACTGACTCTTCTTTTCCATAAATTATCAGACCCAGCAAAATCATAAAGAATTTGCCTTGGTTCTTTGGATTCCCAAAGATAGCCACCGACAATTTCTGGGGCTGAGCTATCAACCAAATCCCAACTGTTGATGCCGTCTATATTTTCAAGGTAAAAATCGTAAATTTCTTTTTTACCTGCCAAATCCGCTTTTTTAAATCTTTCAGTTAAAATTACTACTGCAGCCATTCTCTCTTCGTGAATTTTTGATTCCAACAGTTTTTTCAAATCGGTGAACGGCAGGGCAAAATATTTTTTTACCACCTGACGGATTTCCCCTAACGGCACACCTAAAAACTCATCCCCTTCTGCGTATTTTCCTTTACCTGTTTTAAAAAATTTCTGGAGAACTTTGGCTTTTTGGACATCCTTTTTTTCTTTTAATTCTTTTCTTAAATCAGCCAAGTTTTTGGGAGGATAAATCCGATACTCTAGCAAGTGGAGGGTTTTCCCCGACTGGCTTTTTTGATTATATTTTCTGGCAATTATTCCGCCAAGACTTTCAGGAATTCGCCGACTTGGCAAATTATCTTGGTCAACCGGATAAAGAAGATATTCATACTCTAAATTATTATCTGCCCATTTTTTTAAAGCAGAAATTGCTTCCCTGCCAAAACCTTGCCCGTGAGCAGATTTTTTAATCCAAATTCCCAGCTCTGGAGAACAGGTATCAAGATGGTGTAAACCAGCGCAACCTAAAAATTCTTTGGTTGCTTTTTTTAAAACCACCATTTGGAGGTCTTGGTTTTTCTTCATTTTTTCCAAAGAAGATTGAATAAACTGTTTTGTCTCCTCTGGCTTTTTTGGGGATCTGGGGGACATAAAACGGGTAATTTCAGGGGTAAACTCGCGAAAAATCTCCTCTGTAAACGCAAAAGAAATCGGGACCAAAAGCAGATTTTTTGTTTCTAATAAAACCTCGGCACAATTAATTTCTAATTTAGAGGGAGCTACTGATTTTTTTAATCTTTTCATCTTCTCCCTCTTCTAAAGTTTGGGTAGAGGAAATTTTTTGACCCATTAAGGTATAGCCAGTAGTAACATTGGCCATCTGGTTATAAGCGTTGGTTAAATGTCTGCTCAAAAGGGAAAGATTTTCTCCCAATTTTTCGTAATCTTTTTGAATGCCATGAAGGACAGCAAAAAGCTGGCGAGTCTTTTTTTCAATGTCCTTACCTTGAAAAGAAAGCAAAATTACTTGTAAATTGGCATACAAGGTATTCGGGGAAACTGGATAAACGCGACTTTTTCTAGCATAATCCGTCAGTTCCATTTCATTGACAACCTCGTAATAAACTGGTTCTGACGGAACATACATTAAAGCAAAGTCCATTGTCCCCTCCTCTGGTAAAATATATTTTTGGGAAATATCAGTAATGTGTTTTTTAACATCACGGATAAAATCTTTTCTCGCACTTTCTTTCTCAATTTCATTTTCCGCTGACATCATTTTTTGAAAATTCTCTGCAGGAAACTTGGAATCAATCGGTAAAATGCCAGCTTCAGTTTTTATTGCGGCATCCACCTTATCTCCTGACTTAAAAGAGTATTGCAGAAAAAAAGAATTTTTCGGTAACATTTGAGAGATTAAGTCTTTCAAAACCTGCTCCCCAATATTTCCTCTCAATTTCGGACTTTTAAGATAATCCTGCAGGTTTTTCATAGAGACCGAAAGCTCGGCAAATCTGCCAGCATCCTGCCTTATCTGACCCATAAGTTGAGTAGCGCTATCAAGTCTGGTATCAAGCGAACTTTGCATTGACTTAAGCCAAGCAATCAAAGCTTCATCAGATTTTCCAGCAGACAACTTTTTGTTCAAGAAGTAAATAACCAAGGCAAAACCGACAACTATAACCGCCATTACTGCCAACAAATCCGCTGTCATAGTTTAATTTTACCATTTTTCAGGTAGAATAGGTTTTAGTGATTAGTATTTTAGCGGGCAGTTGTCCGCACTCTGCAGGCTAAAGCCTGCCAAGATAAAAATATGGCTCGCCTCCATCGCCGGAATTTTTTACCTACTGCTATTATCAATCTTATCTTGTGGATAACTTGTGGATTAATTATCTTTCTTCTTGATCCTAATAACAATTTCAAATTTCCAATCTTAAATTTTAATTTTTCCATATTTCCAAACATTATTCTTTTTTTTCTCACTTTTACCCTGGCTCTCACTCTCACCCTCGCTCTTTTATTAGGCAACACTCGCCGTGGTTTTTTTTGTTCCATGATCATTGTCAGTTTGCTTTTCTTGAGATTAAACAAACTCGCCTATTGGTGGAATGTTGTCCTCGTTATCGCAGTCTTCCTGTTTACCGAGTTATCTTTATCACGTAAAGGAAGTCGGCAAAAAAGATACTAAGAAAAGTTTTGCTTTTGAAGCTAAATTAAGGTAAAATTAGGCGATGAACAAAAGATTTTATATCACCACCCCAATCTATTATGTAAACGATGTCCCTCATATTGGACACACCTGCACCACGGTTATCGCTGATATTCTCGCTCGATATCATAAGCTCAAAGGGGAAGATGTCTTTTTTTTAACCGGCACAGATGAACATGGTGCTAAAGTAGCTGAAGCAGCCGCTGCCGAAGGACTTTCCCCAAAGGAATTTTGCGATAAAGTTTCCCGGACCTTTTCGGGAATCTGGCCAAGGCTTAATATCCAATATGACTTTTTTATCAGAACCACCAACCCAGAGCATGAAAGAATTGTCCAAGAAGTTTTAACCAAAATTTATCAAAGCGGGGATATTTACAAAGCAAGATATGAAGGACTTTATTGTGTAGGTTGCGAAAAATTTATAAGCGAAGACGAACTTGTCAACGGTCACTGCCCTCTTCATCCCAACCAAACCGTACAGAAACAATCTGAAGAAAATTGGTTTTTCCGGCTGTCAAAATATGTACCAGTCTTAATAGAGGCTATTGAAAACAAAAATCATCCTTACCACTACGAAATCGCTCCAGAAAATAAAAAAAATGAGGTGCTAGCCAGACTTAAAGCAGGAATAAAAGATTTAAGTATTTCCCGCTCTCAAGTTACTTGGGGAATCCCTGTTCCTTGGGACAACTCCCAGACAATTTATGTTTGGGTAGATGCTCTCCTTAATTATTACACTGCCACAAGAATTACAGGCAAAGAAGATTTTTGGCCAGCTGATATCCATTTAATTGCTAAAGATATTTTGTGGTTTCATACTGTCATTTGGGAAGCTTTACTTTTAGCCGCAGGCTTGCCTTTACCAAAAAAAATTTTTATTCACAATTTCTATAGTGTTGACGGGCAAAAAATGAGCAAATCCCTCGGCAATGTGATTTCCCCCCAAGAATTGATTAATAAATTTGGAGTAGACGGAACAAGATACCTTATAGCAACCTCGTTTCCCGCCTATGATGACAGTGATGTAGGAATGGAAAGATTCACCAAAAAATATAATGCTGACCTTGCCAATGGTTTAGGTAATCTGGTCGCCAGAATTTCCCGCCTTTGTGAAAAATCTGGTAGTACTTTTGTCCGTCAGTCAAAACTCACCTTCGATCCTCAAATCGAGAAGTATTTTTCTCAATTCCAATTCAACGATGCCTTAGCCTATCTTTGGAAACAGATAGACAAGGCAAATAAAACGATTAATGAATTAAGACTGTGGGAGCAAAAAGGAAACGTCTTAAGAGAAAACCTTCAATCTTTGGTCTCCCTCCTGCAAAACATTGCTTTTAACTTACAACCGTTTATGCCGGAAACCAGCCAAAAAATTTTAGATCAATTTAATGGTTTCACCAAAAACAAACAATTATTATTTCCTCGAATCTAATTACTTATCCTGAATTATGAATAAAAAAGATCACCTTATCAAAAGGTTTTTGGAAATTCTTCCGGGTTTTGTTTCCTGGAATTTAATCCTTTTCCCTCTATGGGGAGCATTTATTTCTCCGGTAGCGGTTGCCTATTTTGTCCTTCTCTTCGACATCTTTTGGTTTTATAAGTCAATTACTTTTGCTTTTTTTGCCGTTGTCTCTCATTTACGTATTGAGGCCTCAAAAAAAATGGATTGGCTCGGAGAGCTGAAATTTTTTCCTGATTGGCAAAAGGTTCATCATTTAATCATTATCTGCACTTATAAAGAGCCCTTACATATTCTTGAACGAACGCTAAAAAGTATTCTTGATCAGACAATGCCAAAAGAGCAGATAACAATTGTTCTCGGCTTTGAAGCGAGAGAGAAAGATTGGCAAGTTAAAGCCGCAGAGTTAAAGAAAAAATTCCATGGAAAATTTGCGCATTTCCTTGTTAGCGAACACACGCTGGTGCCGGGAGAAACAGCCGGAAAACACTCCAATGCCCGAAGTGCAATTTTACTCGCTAAAAAGAAGCTCCTTGATACTGGGAAAATAGATGCTAACTACTCCCTTGTTACCTCATGCGACGCTGATCATGTCTATCATCCAAACTACTTTGCCAATTTGGCTTTTGATTTTCTTGATAATCCCCAAAGATACTTAAGATTCTGGCAACCGGCAATTGTTTTCTACAACAATTTTTGGCGTTTGCCGGCAATTTCCCGAGTTGCCAACACTTTCGGAACAATCTGGAATATTGCCCAACTCTCGAGAACTGATCGGCTTATTAACCAACAAAACTATTCTCTTTCCTTTCGCCTGCTTAATCAAATTGGTTTTTGGGATCCTGACGTTATCCCCGAAGATTGGCATATGTTCTTCAAAGCTTTCTTCGCCACTGGCGGAAAAACAGAAGTTGAACCTATTTTTCTACCTCTCTATGCAGACGCCGCCGAATCAACCACCTTAGCCAAAACAATCAAAAATCAATATGAACAGTTCAAACGTTGGGCCTGGGGTGTTTCCGACACTCCTTATATTTTTAGAAATTACTTTCTTGCCAAAGATATTCCTTTTGGAGAAAAGACAATTCGGTTGCTACGCTTTATCGAAGACCATTTTCTCTGGCCGGTCAACTGGTTTATTGTCACGATTGGAGTTAATCTCCCTATCTTACTAAATAAAAATTTTGCCAAAACTGCTTTGGGTTTTAATCTGCCAAGAACTTCCTCGGCCATTCTTACTCTTTGTCTAATTTTTTTGGTGATTATCTTAGTTGTTAACGCCAAACAAAGACCACCAAGACCGAAGGAGGTAAGTAAATTCAGGGCGCTTTTAATTCCCTTAGAGTTTGTCCTGATGCCAATTGCCGGTCTTATTTTTGGCGCCTTGCCGGGCTTAGACGCCCATACCCGGCTAATGTTGGGAAAATATCTGGAATATCGAGTAACGGAAAAAGTATGATAAACTTGAAAATAGACAATAGAAAGTAGAGGCTAGAATTAGAAGTTAGATAGTAGAGGACAGAGAAATATCTGTCCTCCACCTTCTAATCTCAAAATCCAGTTTGTGGCTCTATCGTCCATCCTTAAACAAAAGAGCGATATGAATTATAAAACTTTTTTCAAAAAAAACAGATTTATAATTTCCCTTTTGCTAATTATCTCAATTCTCCGGGTTCCCTCTTTTTTTGAGCCTTATTGGTATGGAGATGAAGGAGTTTATCTTTCTTTGGGCATAGCTCTCAGAAAAGGTTTTCTTTTATACCGTGACATTTTTGATAACAAACCGCCTCTAATTTATCTGCTGGCCGCTTTAGCCAACGGAAGGCTGTTTTGGTTCCGATTGTTTCTTGCTCTCTTTAATTTGACAACCATTTGGTTTTTTTATCACTTGACCAGCCGATTCAAACTAAACGAAAAATCAGCCAAAATCGCCACTAGTCTTTTTGCCCTTTTAACAACAATTCCTCTTGTCGAAGGGAATATTGCCAATGCAGAAATTTTCCTGCTTTTGCCAACAATCCTTAGTCTTTATTTACTTTCTCCTTATTTTTTTTCAGAAAAGGAAAAAACTTTTTCCAAGTTAAGCATGTTCGGCGTTGGAATCATTTTCGGATTAGGACTGCTTTTTAAAGTCCCTGCTGTTTTTGACCTTGGAACTGTCATTGTCTTTTTGGTCTTTTTTCAAAAAAACAACCGGGTTTTCAATTTTAATTTCAAACAAATATTTCTCATCCTCGGTTATCTTTTACCGATTTCCATAGTCGCGCTTTTCTTTATTTTTCGTCATGCTTTTGGTAATTTTTTTAGTTCATGTTTTTTGCAAACAATGGGTTACCTCACTTCTTGGGAAACAGGCTCCCATGTTTTCTCCTTTGCTTCTCTTCTAAAATCAAAATTAATCCTCAATACTTTGATTGCCATTCTCTTGCTACTTTGTCTTTGGTGGCAAAGAAAGAAATTTCCCTCAGAATTAAAGTTTTTGGCAATTTGGTTTATTTTTTCCCTTCTCTCTGCGACTCTGTCAGGCCGCCCTTACGCTCATTATTTAATCCCGATTATTCCTTCCTTAAGTCTGCTGATTGGTTTGTTTTTCCAAAAGCAGGAAAAGAGTCCTTCTCTAATCTTTTGGTTGTCTTTTTTCCTGTTATTGCTAACTTGTGTTCGCTATCGTTTTTGGTTCTATCCAACTTTTTCTTACTACCGCAATTTTGTTACTTTTATTTTACAGGGAAAAGATCAAAAAAATTATTTTTCCTTTTTTGGCGCGTCAGTCCCTGAAATTTATGAAGTTGCCGAGTTTACTGCCGCGGTTACCAACCCTCAAGACAAAATCTTTGTCTGGGCAGATGAGCCAAATTTGTATCCACTTTCCCGTCGGTTGCCTGCTTGCCCTTATGTCGTGGCTTATCATATTATGGAACGCAACCTTTACAATCAGGTCGGTCAACAACTTTGGTCGTCGCCACCAGCGCTAATAATTGTAAACACTCATCTTAAGATCTTTCCTGCTCTCTCCTCAATTCTGTCTGAATATTTTCAGATTTACTCCTCTAATAATTTTGTTATCTTTAAAAAAGGTAATTTTTAAATGGACAAATTCCAACAATTAAACCTGCTTAAAAAACTAGGGTTGGCTAATTTTTTGCTTATTTTTGGTGAAGCAGCACTGATTTTCCTAAAGTTTAACATTCTTCCTGTTCAAGTCCCTTTATTCTATAGTCTGCCCTGGGGAGACGAACAATTAGTACCGAAAGTCTGGCTTTTTTTAATTCCTCTTCTTTCTTTGGCCTTAGCCTTAACTCATTTCTTTTGGTCAAAATTCTTACAAAAAAAGGGTGACACTTTTCTCCCTTTTGTTCTTCTTGGCAACTCTCTCCTTTTTGCTCTCTTAGGAGCTTTAACCTTGGTAAAAATAATCTTTCTGATTACCTAAATGAAAACTGCTTTTTTATTACCCTTTTTGGTAGCGACATTAATAAGTTTCATAACTACCCCTTTAGTCATTCTTGCTTTTAAAAAAATAGGTCTTTTGGATAATCCCCGAAAACATAAACAAGCCAAAAATACTCATACTTATCCTGTCCCTCGGGGCGGCGGCATACCGATCTTTTTGAGCTTACTTACTACTCTATTTTTTCTCCCTTTTGATAAGCATCTTCGTGGTATTCTTTTTGGGGCAGGAATTGCTCTCATTGTTGGTTTACTCGATGATAAATATGAAGAAAAAATTCACCCTTTACTCAGGCTTGCAAGTAATTTTTTGGCTGCCGGCGTTGTTGTCGCTTCTGGTATTGGTGTCGCCTTTATCAATAATCCCTTTGGCGGCATTATTCGCCTTGACCTTCCTCAAATCTGTTTTTCCTTTCTCAATACTCCCCATTGCCTTTGGGTTTTAGCTGATCTTTTGGCGATTATCTGGATTGCTTGGACAATGAATTTCGTCGGCTGGTCAGGCGGAGTTGAGGGCCAGTTACCGGGAATGGTCGTAATCGCTGCCTTAACCATTGCCAGTTTGAGTCTAAAATTTTCGGCTGATATTACCCAATGGCCGGTTATTATCATCGCTTTGATTCTGGCCGGTGCTTATTTAGGATTTCTTCCTTGGAATTTCTATCCGCAAAAAATTATGCCGGGTTATGGCGGTAAAACCCTGGCGGGCTTTATGCTCGCCGTCCTTTCCATTTTATCAACTGCCAAAGTTGCCACTTTAATGATTGTTCTAGGAGTGCCATTAATTGACGCCAGTTACTTGATAATCAAAAGAATTATTTCCGGCCGAGCACCAATTTGGGGCGGCCGGGAACATCTTCATCACCGCCTCCTCGCCCTAGGTTGGGGAAAAAGAAAAATTTCTCTTTTCTACTGGGGAATCACTTTAGTCTTGGCCATTTTGGCGTTGCAATTGAATAGCAAGCAAAAATTCTATACAATGTTTATGTTAATCATTCTTTTTTTAGGAGGAATTTTGTGGTTGAACTGGTTATCAATCTCCTTAAAACGGCCAGACCAAGACAATGGTTAAAAAATTTTAGCCTGGCAGCTGCTCTTATTTTTTCCGGTAAACTTTTCTATCCGCCTAGTTTTTTTATTACCTTGTGGTCAATTATAATTTTCTCCATCCTGACATCTTCAATCTATTTTATTAATGACATTATTGATCTTAATCAAGATAGAAATCACCCATTTAAAAAATATCGGCCGATTGCCTCAGGAAAACTCTCTGTTCCTCTCGCTCTTTTCTGCGCTTCTTTCGGAATTTTTGTTAGTCTTTATCTTTCTTTCAATGTTTCTTTTTTCTTTTTTCTTACTTGTCTAGTTTATTTTCTTTTGCAAATCATTTACTCTTTCTATCTCAAAAACATCATTATCTTTGACGTTCTCTCAATCGCCGCTAGCTTCATCCTGCGTGTTTACGCCGGTGCTTTGATTCTTAATTACCATCTCTCAATTTGGTTTCTTCTCTGTGTTATTTCTTTGGCTTTGTTTATGGCAGTAGGAAAAAGAAAAGCAGAGCTTTCTTTGCTAGGCAAAGAAGCAGGGGTTGGCCACCGAAAAACTCTCAGCTTATACTCGGCCGATCTTCTTGACGATTATCTGGCAATGTTTTCTGCCTCAGCATGGATGTCTTGGGCGCTTTTTACTTTTTTTGAATCTCCACCAGTAACTTTTGAATCTCCTGTTCTTTATTCAATTCTTCCGTTGACAATTTCCGGAACAAACAAACTTCTAATGTTAACTATTCCTATAGTTATTTATGGCATTATGCGTTATTTGAGCATTGTTTATCAGGGTTCTAAAGCAGAAGCACCAGAAAGGGTTCTTTTGTCTGACAAACCTCTTCTCGGCGCAGTTATTCTCTGGGGAATTTTGGTAATTTGGATTATTTATGGAGTTAGTTAAATTACTCAGTCACTTTTTCCGTGTAGCGACTATCCGCGGAAACCCACCCCTCTTTCCCTGTGTCAAATTCGATTTTGTACCAACCAGGCTTCTCTTCCAGTAAAGGATATTTCTTTTGCGGATCAATCGGCTGAATCTTGGCAATTTCTGTTCCCGAAGGATTATCTCTAACCCTTAAGAAACCAAGACTGTTCTCTTTGACAACAATATAGCCTAAAGACTGTCCTGCAATTGTTGGAGTAGGAGAAATACGGCCAATTTTAGGAGTCACGCTTACAGTGGGAGTCAAACTAGCAGATGAAGTTGCCGTTGGAGTTGGGCTGACAGAAGCTGAGGCAACAGTTGCCAGTTTAATATTAACAATCAGTTTATAACCCGCAATCGCCTTGGCGTTAAGAGTTTTATCCGTATATCCTTCTTTAGTAACCACAATCTCATGATCTCCTTCGCTAATTTTATCAACAGTTAAAGGCGTAAAACCTTTTGAATCACCGTCAATTTTAACCAAGGCACCATCTGGGTCAGAAACAACGGACAAAGAAGCATCTTGAGTTTTCGTCTTTTCCAAGGTCAAAATTTGGCCAGAAGAATCAGCCTCTCCCGTCCCAAATTCTCTTTCAATCAAAGTTAAGACTCCACCCGCAAGTTTAATTTTGCTCTCCCAAGAAACCAAGGACTGGTTGTCTGACTCAGGAATTAATTTCAAGGTAATTTCCCCTGCTTTTAAATTATCAGCTTGATAAGGAGTTTTCCCCACCAATTTACCATCAATTAACACACTTGCTGTCGGTTGGGTTTTTATTTGCAAAGCAGCCGGAGCTTTTTTGAAAGAACAACCGGAAAGAAAAATTGAGCAAAGCAAAACAAGAACTGGATAAAACGCTCTCTTCATTAAAACAATAATATCACTCTGCCACAAAATTAGCAAGTTATATTTTTAGTTTTTTTGTTTTTTACTCCGCAAAAACTCAACCAAAACTGGCACAGTGGAAATAAAAACAATGGCAAAAATCACCAAAGAAAAATTGTGCCTGACTCCCGGAATATTGCCAAAAAAGAAGCCGGCAAAAACAAACAAAGTTACCCAAGCCGCTCCGCCAACAAGATTAAAAGACAAAAAACGGCGATAACTCATCCTCCCAATGCCTGCAACAAAAGGAGCGCAAGTTCTGACAATAGGCACAAAGCGAGCCAAGATAATCGTTTTGCCTCCGTGCTTGGCAAAAAAGCGCTGAGTCTTTTCAATATGGGATTTTTTAATTGGAACAGCTGGATTCTCTAATAATTTTTCTCCTAAAAAATGACCAATCCAATAGTTAACCGTATCTCCTAAAAAGGCTGAAAAAATCAAAAATAACCAAAGAAAAAAAATATTAAAAGATCCTAAAGCCGCAAAAGCACCGGCAGCAAACAAAAGGGAATCCCCAGGCAAAAAAGGCGTAATCACCAAGCCTGTCTCAACGAAAATAACCGTAAACAAAATCGCGTAAGTAACCGCTCCATAGGCGGCAATCAACTGCCCCAGGTGAACATCAAGATGTAAAATAAAGTCGATAATGAGTTTAAGAGCCGCCATACAATGTTTTGATTATACTTTAAAACTCTCAAGGAAAAAACAACTTTCACCTTTCACTTTTGCTTTCCAAAGCTAATTATGATATCTTTATAGAGCGAAGAGCGATCGCGTAGCCAAGTAGTAAGGCAAGTGTCTGCAAAACACTCATACGCGGGTGCAATTCCCGCCGCGATCTCCAGTCTTCTTTTAAATCAAAAAGAGATCTTCGGAAAAAAGGCAAGCAGACCACACAAAAACACAAAAACTTTTTTTGAATTTTTGAATCGGTAAAATTACTTTGTTCCAGTACTTCCAGCTTGAAATTTTTCCTCTACCACTGCTTGGGCGGCAGACAGTCTGGCAATAGGAACCCGATATGGAGAACAAGACACGTAATCTAAACCAACTCGATGGCAAAACTTAATTGACTCCGGATCTCCACCATGTTCGCCACAAATTCCGACTTTTAAGTCTTTTCTGGTTTTTCTTCCCTTCTCCACCGCCATTTTCACCAACTGACCAACTCCTTCTTGGTCTAATGTCTGAAAAGGATCTGCTTTAAGAATTTTTTTCTCCAAATAAACCTTGGTAAATTTTCCCGAATCATCTCGGGAAAAACCCATGGTCATTTGGGTCAAATCATTAGTGCCGCAGGAAAAAAATTCTGCTTCTTGCGCCAGCTCATCAGCGGTTAAAGCCCCACGGGGAACCTCTATCATAGTTCCTACTTTATATTTGATAGTGACTCCGTGTTCTTTCATTACCTGCTGGGCAATCTGATCAACAACCTCTTTTTGATGCTTTAATTCATTAACATTGCCCACTAAGGGAATCATAATTTCTGGTTCAACTTCAATCTTGTCATCTTTCCAAAGTTCACAGGCAGCCTCGATAATCGCTCTGGTTTGCATTTCTGTTATTTCCGGATAAGTAATTCCCAAACGGCACCCCCGGTGACCAAGCATAGGATTAAACTCATGTAGTTCTTGAGATTTTGCCCAGATTTTATCCGCGGGGATACCGATTTTTTTGGACAATTCGACCGCTTCTTCTTGAGTTTTGGGCAAAAACTCATGCAAGGGAGGATCTAAAGTGCGGATAGTCACCGACAACCCTTCCATTTCTTTAAATAAACCCTTAAAGTCTTCTTTTTGGAATGGTAAAAGCTTGTCTAGGGCTTTTCTTCGTTCTTCTTCTGTTTCAGCAACAATCATTTCCTGCATAAAAGGTAAACGTTCTTCAGCAAAAAACATATGTTCTGTTCGGCAAAGGCCAATTCCTTCAGCGCCAAATTTACGCGCCACTTTCGCGTCGCGAGGAATATCGGCATTGGCACGAACTCCTAGTTTTCTTATCTCGTCCGCCCAAGACATAAATTCTCCAAATTCTCCAGTCAATTCC